>Ga0154020_10002348_pt1 | contig 23064 bp, 17 predicted proteins | sample Klosneuvirus_201_FD_109709 | JGI IMG/M metagenome (GOLD analysis project Ga0154020, IMG submission 109709) | Active sludge microbial communities from wastewater, Klosterneuburg, Austria - Klosneuvirus_20160825_MG | ecosystem: Engineered > WWTP > Aerobic digester > Activated sludge | place...
CAGCGGACCGTAATCGGGCTCAGCAGCACCGCATCCTACCAGCAAGCCGGCCAGCAGACACGAAAAAAATATTGACGTAAGTTTCATAGAGCCACGCAATCCTGTGAGTAGAGAGATACAGACCGGAGACATACACGCCCGTACATACAGGATGTCATTGTCTCGATGAACAAACGAAGCGGGCCTCTTCAAACCTGAAGAGGCCCACTCTAGTCACTTCTATTGGCGAAGACCTAGAATTCGCCAATGACTTGGTTGTCGTTGCGGGTCACCAGAATCGTTGATGTGTTGAAATCGACGTTCGAGCTGACGAACCGCACAGCTCCATCACCAAGCAGAAGCTGCACGCCACCCGTGTGCTCCGAATTGATCAGGCTGTTGCAAGCCTGGCCACCGGCGGCAGCGAGAGTCGCGTTCGTCGAGCCGAATGGATGGCGCAACGTAGTCGTGTTGAAGCAACGAGTATCACCGCTGCTCCCCATCCAATAGCCGTCGTTATGATCAGCACGACCATCCACAACGGCTGTACCGTTGAAGCTACGACCCGACTGCTCGGCCACCATCGCCGTGTTCGATGTTCCATCAGTGAAGTCACGGAAGTTCAGGCTAATATTGCGGAGAAACGAGCCGCCCGTCGAGCGAATTCCATTCGTGGCGTCGTTCTGCACTTCGGACAGACCTACTGCACCTTCCAGCAGGACATAGCTCCCACGCATTGGGGAGTTTGCAGGAGTTCCGTACGGACTACGCATGGTCACCAACGTCATGGACGGACAGATGTAGCCTGGAATTTTCTTTCCACTGAACGTTGCTGCATTGACACTAGCCGCGCCGGACCCGAACCACCAGCTTCCGGCCGCAGAGAAGTTGATCTGGTTGAAGAGAGGTGCCTGTTCGATAAACGGCAACATCGCGACCCACGCTGTCGGTCCATGTGTGCCTGGAATCATGTTACCCATTGGAAATCCATTATGCACATCGTGATAGTTGTGCAGAGCCAAGCCAATCTGCTTGAGATTGTTCTTGCACTGAGTGCGGCGAGCAGCTTCTCGCGCCAGCTGTACTGCAGGAAGAAGAAGGGCAATTAGAATTGCGATAATGGCAATTACCACCAGCAATTCAATTAAAGTGAAACCACGCTTGAGAGTTTTCATACCACACCACCTGAGAGAAACAAGTAAAAAGAAAGCCAGCACGCCACGATCGAACTCGAACGATTCCAGCCAATAATGGACGAACCAGATTCATAAAGCCCAGTGATCGTTGCGACACCTCACCGAATTACTTTCACCACAATTGCCGTAGTTACAAGTAACACTTGGCGATTTTCCTGAATCTGAATGGGTTGACGGGGCGTTTTGTCTTTTGTGAGGATTTTTTCATTGCACGCACAAATCGGCTGGATGTTCTGGCAGACGGTGAAATCCATGCTGTGCATTATAATTGGACATCGCCACTTTTACCGAAATAGTAACCCGAAGCGTAAGCGAGGGAACGAGTTAGGCACAATCCCTCGCTGACGCTTCGGGTTGCAAAAACGCTCGGTTTCCGCCAAAACTGGCGCTGTCCAATTAATCTTCACGCGGCGCAAACTGGAGTACTTTCAAAGTCAACGTTTTCCATGTCCCTTCTCCCCCTGGCAAGCGGGCTGTCGATTTAGGACGCGTGCAAAAACAACATCCCGATTTGTACGATGGACTTCCAGTCCGTCGTACGGAAATTGTTTTTGCACGCATCCTAAATCGACAGCCTGCATGGGGGAGAAGGTGGCCGACAGGGCGGCTGACTTGGCGTTCATTAGGATGAACCAGAAAGCAGTTGATCCTTTCCCCTCACCCTAGCCCTCTCCCCCGTGGTAAACGTGTCCAGTTGGAAAATCAATTGCGGGGGTGAGGGGACGATCGCAAGAAGATCCACAGCCTCATTCCTGACCACTGAAGTATGTCAGTCGGCAAAAACCTTGAGAATCGACGATCTCCACCTGGACAACCCTTGTACAAAAAGTTCTATTGGTGTCTTTTTGCCTCGGCGAGAAGTGAGCCATTTGAATGAATAACGTGCTACCGACATATTTCGCATGGCTGATGCTTGCTGTGATGGCGGCGACATCACAGGCCGACGACCTCAGCATCGCCCCGTTCCTGGCCGACGTCACGATTCCGCTCGGCCATCGCTGCATGGGAATTCTGCCGACGAAATCCACCACCGTCGAAGATCCGCTTGAGGCCCACGGCTTTGTGCTCATCGGCGCTGACAAGCCCATCGTGCTGCTGGCTCTCGACTGGTGCGAAGTTCGCAATGGAGCCTACGACGAATGGCGAGACGCTTTGGCTGCGGCCGCCGGAACAGATCGCGATCACGTCCTTCTGAGTTGCCTGCATCAGCACGACGCACCGGTGACCGATTCGGGCGCGCAGGCTTATCTCGACAAGGTTGGCCTCGAAGGACAGCTCTACGACCGCGAATTCCACGCCGACTGCATTCGCAGAGTTGTGGCTGCTCTGAAAGAATCGCTTGCAAAACCAGTCGCCGTCACGCATCTGGGACATGGGCAGGCGAAGGTGCAACACGTCGCTTCCAGTCGCAAGGTTGTCTATCCCGAGGGTCGCGTGAAGTTTGATCGCTACAGTAGTTCCGGCGGCAATGCGTTTATGCAGGAAACTGATGAAGGCGATATCGATCCGTTGTTGCGAACGATCAGCTTCTGGAACGGCGAGACGCCCGTTCTGGCGCTGCACAGTTACGCGACGCATCCGATGAGTTTCTACGGTCGGGGCGGAGTGAGTGCCGATTTTGTCGGTCGAGCTCGACGGCTGCGAGAGCAGGACGACAAGAACGTCGCCCAGATCTACGTCTCCGGCTGCAGCGGCGATGTCACCGCTGGTAAGTACAGCGATGGAACGACTGCGATGCGACCACTGCTGGCAGACCGGCTGCACACGGCGATGAAAGCCGCATGGGATGCGACGGTCAAGACGCCACTGACGCCGTCCATGATCTCCTTCCGAAACGTGCCGCTTGTACTGCCCTTCAATGATGAGCCATCATTCGCGCGTGACAAATTGATGACGGTGCTGGAAGATCCGAAGCAGGCCGAAGGACAGCGAATTCTGGCAGCGATGAGTCTGAGCAGTCTCGACCGCGTCGAACGGGGTCAGCCCATTGATCTTGTGTGCGTGGATTTCAAGGTTGCGAGAATCGTCCTGCTGCCGGGCGAATCTTTCGTGGGCTATCAGCAGCTGGCTCAGTCCCTTAGCGGCGATGTTTTTACGATGAGCATCGGCTATGGCGAATGCTGGCCCGGCTACATCCCGACTCAAAAAGCCTTCGACGAAAACTTCGACCACGACTGGCGCTGGGTCGCAAAGACCGCCGCCGTTCCGATGGAAAAGGCACTCCGGGAGTTGTTGGCGAAGTAACGCCGTCACCGTTGTAGCGGCGAGGCGCAAGCCCAATGGCACGCACTTCGTCTATGTTGCTCGTTTGTAGTACCGCCTTCAGGCGGAATTCGCACAGACCAGTGCGCCGACTTCCGCCTAAAGGCGGGACTACGAACACAAAGTGAGTGCCATTGGGCCAGCGCAAGAAAAAAGGACGAGTCGCATTGACTCGCCCCTGTCAGTTTGCCCGCAATTGGGTCAGTGGTCGTCTCGAACTACTGCATTTCCAGCTCAGTTGGCTGGTTGGCGCGGCGAGCCCGCATTTCAGCTCGGCGACGATCACGACGATGGATATCACTCGGCTTTTCGTAGAACTCACGTTTGCGCATCTCTTTTTTCACACCGGCATGTTCGACAAGTTTTCGGAAACGACGAACGGCCTCATTAACACTTTCATTATCTCGCAAACGCAACTTAACCACAAAAATCCTCCTCTGGAAAACTGAACACATGAATAGCTGACAACTTGTCAGAACAGGGAATGTAACAAACGCGAGCCGAAATGCAAATTGTTGAGTTCCGGCATTTGCCATCTGCGGGGAAACCTGTCAGCCTCAGACAGGACATCGCTCGCGACGAGTCTTGCCGGAAGGGGCGTCTGCCCTGTTCTTCCGGCTCGTTCGTTCGTGACTGCATCAGCACGTTAATCGGCAGATTTTTCTTATGAACCGTGATTGCATCTACATTATCGATACATTTTCTCTCATGTTCCAGGTCTTCCACGCCATCCCGGCGATGACCGGAACTCAGGGGCAGCCAACAAACGCCGTTTTCGGATTTACTCGGGACATTCTGGCGATTCTCGACCGTAAACCGACGCATCTCGTCTGTGCCTTCGACTCTCCCGGGCCTGGCAAACGCATCGAGATCTTTGAAAACTATAAAGCCAATCGAGCCGCAATGCCGGAAGACCTGCGGCCCCAGATTCCACTCATTAAACAGCTGCTCGAGGGATTTCGCATCCCGATTCTGGAATGTCCGGACTGGGAAGCAGACGATGTGATCGCGACTGCAACCGTTCAGGCATCGGCCCACAACATGGACGTCGTGATTGTCACCACTGACAAAGATGCTCGTCAGCTGCTCAGCCCCACCGTTCGCATGTTGAATTGTCGGAAGAATTCGTTTTTCGATGGTGCCGCCCTGATGGAAGACTGGGGCGTGCGTCCTGGTCAGGTCGTCGATTTCCAGTCGCTGGTCGGCGATTCAGTCGATAACGTCCCCGGCGTTCCAAAAGTCGGGCCCAAGACGGCACGAACTCTGCTTGAGACATTCGGCACTTTGGATCACGTCCTCGCCAACGCCGGCAAGGCACCGGGAAAAAAACTGCAGGAGAATCTCATCGCGTTCGCAGACCAGGCGCGAATGAGCCGTGAACTGGTTCGTCTGCGGACCGACTTGCCGCTGGAGGTTGATTTCGAAGCCGCTCGTGTTCAGGAACCTGACCGCAAAGCCCTGCATGAACTGTTCAAGGTGCTCAATTTTCGCCGATTTGCGGAGACAATGCGTGATGCAGGGGCAGAACAGGAATCGCTCGTTCCGACCGCTGCGCCATCTGCTGAACCAGAGGCCAGCGAAACGAAGCTGATGCCTTCCGACACCCCTGTTGTGACTGCAGAGTCTAGTCACCCCCGCCAGCAGACCCTGTTTCAATGAAGCCGATGGCTCGTGAATAACAGTGAATTCGCACCTGTAAAAAGACGGCTGCGGAATCCTCTGCCTTAGTACCTGCCAAAAATCAACTTCTCGATCCCGAATGCTGGCAAATTCGCGCCGCTGGGCATTCCGGTCGGCGGAGCGACGGGTGTACTGTACGCCCGTCGCTCCGCCGACGGGATTTTCACCGGTGGCAGAACAGCATCAGGCCTCGCCCAATTCGCGAACGTATTTGCGGACAGGTTGACACCATCTGCCGCTCGCCTTACAGCGAGATCCCTGACGATTCGTTGTGAAACACGAATGGTTCTCCGATGATCTCGCGGCCCTGCTGCATGGCGATGTTCATCACAAGACCTATGCCGACGTAGGTCGAGATCAAACTGCTGCCACCGTAGCTGCACAATGGCAGTGTCGTCCCTGTAATGGGCAGCAGTCCGACCGTCATGCCGGCGTTCAGCACCGTCTGCACGGCGATCAGTGTCATCACTCCCACACAGACCAGACGACCAAACGGATCCCGTGTTCGTCCGGCGATCTTCAACCCGTTCCAGACAAGAACACAGTAGAGCAATAACACGCCAGCGCAGCCGGGAAACCCAAAGCGTTCGCCGATCATCACGAAAATGAAGTCCGTTCGCGATGCTGGAAGCTGCCATGCGGCTGGATCATCGACGGGGGGCTCCTGCTGCTGACGACTGCCCCAAACTCCACCCAGCGCCAGAACCTGCTTTGACTGATGCAGATGAAATCCATCACCTGACGGTGCGGAGCCTCCGTCCTGCTGAGTGAAAACGGACACAATTCGGGACTGTTGCTCGGCACTCATTTGAGTCCACAGAATGGGCAGGCAGGCAAGTCCCGCCAAAGCCGCCGCGACAAGGTGTTTCGTCCGGGCACCGGCCGCGAACAGCATCATGTAGAGAATTGGCAGAAAGAGCAGTGCCGTATCCAGGTCGGGCTCGCGCACGATGAGCAGCATCGGAAAGAGAGCCATCAACACCGGAGGCACCAACCCGCTAACCGTCCGCTGGCTCGATCGATACATCAGATAGGTGGCCAGGGCCATGATATACGCCAGCCGCGCCGGTTCACTGGCCTGAAAATCAAACAGCCCCAGCGGAATCCAGCGCCGCGATCCGTTGATTGGCGGCATGAAGAGCGTCACGGCCAGCAGAATCAGCGAGCCCAGAAAGACCCACGGACTGAGTTGGCTGAGCAGGCGATAAGGCACATTCACGATGGCAATCATCGCCAACAAGGCAAGGAACAGCCAAATCATTTGCCGTTCGACCAGTTGCGTCCTGCCGTACAACTCGTCTGCTCGCACAAGTCCGCAGAGCCCGAGAACGGTGATTGCAATGCAAACGATCAACATCGTCCACGGAAACTGTCGATGCCACGACGTCACTTGAGAAGCACTCCGTTAAATTTTGACTCAGGCGATCGGCAGAAAAAGAACTAACACTGATTGAACCGGACGCTAGCGCGTTCCGGCTGATCCTATCAGCCACTGGGCGCTAGCCCAATGGCACTTACTTTAGAAATATATTTTCGTAACGTTTTTTTGGCACGACATTTGCGCCGCTCGCGAACAATACGTTCGTTCGCTGCCTTTATGTCAGGTGTCAAATCGTGTCTGAAAATAAAAATGTGTTGTCGTTCATTGAGCAGACGCCCTCGTGGTTTGGGCAACGGCGTGCCTTTAACATTGATGGCACCACCATGACGCTTGGCAGCCGTGAGCGTGTCCTGTGTATCCGGATGGATCTTGATCTCATGCGCCCCTGGAGCCTGACTGCCGACGATGTCCTGAAGGCAATGTTCAGCTCGTACATGATCGGCCAACCGTTCCAAAAGATGAGTCAGAATCCGCAGACCGTCGAGTATGTGTACACCCACACATCGAGCCGCGAGAATCCTAAAAGCTTTGAAAATATCCTCCTCAGGGCAACACCTGATGGCAAGGTCCTGCGACTCAAAGACATTGCCAAAGTCGAGATCGCAGCCGTGTATCCGTCGTACTACAACAATAACCCGGACCTCGATGGCCAACCCTCCAGGACCATCGTTCTCGAAGAACTCCCCGGGACAAATGCCACCGTCGTTTTCGAACAGATCATGAGGAAGCTCGGGGAGATGAAGGAGTCGCTTCCTCCGGGGCTGACGGTCGAAATCAGCGACGAATTTCCAACGTCCTGGAATGTGCAACACAATCCTGCACGACCCGCTAAATGAGTGTTGGTGTACCAGTCGGACAGGGATGTCCAACCTACGTTCGAAGACGTTACGTGGCACTACGTTCCAAAACAATCATTTCGATGGATTACGACTATTTGATTTCAGAGTCCCACAAGCCTGTTTCCTCAATGCGATGCACGGTTTAAACTCTGCTGAACACACCATGGATTACCGATGCAGTTCGAAATCAAGGAGCACAAAATGTCGATTGCGGCGACAAAGCGAATAACGGCTGATGACTATCTGACACAGGAACGTCTGGCCGTCACGAAGAGCGAGTTTCTGGACGGGCAAGTCTTCGCCATGGCCGGAGGCACGGCCGAACACAGCCTGATCAAGGCCAACGCCGTCAGAGCGTTGGGCAATGCGATGGCTGACGGGCTCTGTCGAGTTTACGACAGTGACATGCGCGTCCAGACGAATTCCGGCCTGTTTACTTACCCCGATGCTTCAGTTGTGTGCGACCAGCCGGAATTCCTGAGCGACCGGCGCGACGTACTGCTCAATCCGAAGGTCATCGTCGAGGTCCTTTCGCCGTCCACGGAACGATATGATCGAGGTCAGAAGTTTCGCCATTACCGCTCGATATCGACGCTGGAGGAATACCTCCTGATTTCGTCCGACTGCAAAGCGGTGGAGCATTACGCTCGCAACGTGGACGGCGAGACGTGGACCCTGTCAGCCGCCATCCGCCCGAATACTCAGATCGCACTGCCAACACTGAAGCTCAGTCTGTCGCTAAACGAACTCTACGCCAAGGTTGATGTTCCAGACGCGCTGGAACTCCCGGATCAAACCAGCGAGACCACGAAGTCGTAGAACGCATTGCCGCCAATTCCGGACAGCAGCGTGGCGGTCAGCAGAGGGCGCTTCATCTGCAGCGACTTCGGCAGCAGCCGGCAGTCCAGCCACACCATCCCGAAGCACCACAATCCGCACGTCGATACGCCACCGACGAGCAACGGGAACGTGATCATCTCGATAGGATTTTCCGCGAGCCACGTCAATACGATATTCCCGGCTGGGAGACAAGCTCGTTCTGCGAGCGAATTGCGGCTCAGGGCATTTAGACTCCCAAAAAGGGTTCGCTGGCAGCTATATTGTGTCTCTGGTGCCCGCCGGAGTTGGTCGAAACCTTCACGCAGCGCGGCGGGGACCGGATGGAGCGAAAGATGTCAGTCGAATCCAGCAGCGACAATTGGTACCTGACCGTCGTCCAAAATGGACGGAGGATTTTGCATGCACAACCAAGTGCCCCGCCAATAGCAGTCATCACGTGCTGCCTAATACTGCTTGTCGCCAGCTATCCCATGCCGTCGCTGCGAGCGCAGGACACAAACGCGCCAGCGGATGATTTGCAACGACTGCCATCGGACCGAAAGATCGCTCAACAGTTACAGGAATTGACGCGCCGGGGCCGCAGTGGCAATTTGGCGGAGATTCGCGACATGCTGCAGAAGCTGCGGGAAGCGAATCCTTCGCTGATGGTCCCGAACCGGACCAGAACGTATCGACCGCTGTACCGCGACTTGACTGAACGCATCCAGGCGTTTTCACCTCAGCTGCAAGCCGAACTTCTCAAAGATGCCGGAGCGACGCCTCACGCACTGCAATTGGCGTTTGAGGACCGAGGCCCTGCGGGACTCCTGGCGTTTCTGCATCGCTACGCGGGAACGACAGAATCACTGAAGGCGCATCTGCTGCTGGCCGCCATCCATCGGGATCGAGGACATCGGCAGGCGACGCTGTACTGGCTGGCACCCGTGTTACACGCCGGCGCGCCGGGAAATCTGCGGACAGTCGCCCTTGCCTGGCGTGATGAATTGAATGCCGGGATCACGCCACAAACCGACTTGGACACAGGTCCGGATGCGGCTTTGGAGCAGGATCGGAACGACGGGGATGAACCCGACGAAGTCGCCGCCGAACAGCAGACTCAAAAAGTAGCGGCTGTGGAGGCCGATCAACCACAAGCAGACCTCGCTGCCCCGACCACCGCGATTGCCGCAGATGTGGCATCACCAGCCAGGCCGATGCCAGACAAGGCAACGTCAACCGATCCCCAATCCGCCTGGAGTACGTTTCTACACACTCCGGCATGGCAGCAGAAGCTGCACTTGAGTTCGGCCGAACGGCGAGCGTCGAAGGATCTGGTGCGTTTGCTGGCGAACCAAGGTGATCAGCGGGCCATTGCATGGACGGTCAACGAACCCATCATTGATCCCGAGGCCATCTATGTTCGGTCGTCCGGTGGTCTGCTGGCCTGCGATCGAACCTCCGGCAAAGTCCTGTGGACCCGATTATTGGATCGCGAGCCCGATGTTCGTCGGGGGCTTGGAAGGGGCCTCGAATTTAATGACGGCGGCAGTCAGCCTGCAGTGGAAATCGAACAACTACAGAATTCTCGCGACGTGCTGGAACTTCACCGCGACGAAATCACAAATCGCATGACGGCAGATGCTTCAAGACTGTTTGTGATTTGCGAGACCGGTGAGTCTGCCGGAACAGGCGTTGACTTGAGTGAACCATTTCGCATGTTTCAGGGCCGCAGGGATTTGGTCTCACGCTCATTGCGGGAACTGGTCGCGATCGAAAAAGCGACGGGGCGCAGACTCTGGTCCGCAGGCGGCGCGCCGATGGAAGAACGATTTGGCAATGAGCTGTCGCTGGCCTGGTTTGCGGGACCGCCCGTCGTGTCCGGCATGGAGCTGTATGGCGTCATCGAACAGGATGACGCGCACTGGCTGGTTTGCCTTCGGGCGGAAACCGGAGAAATCGTCTGGAAGCTCATGCTGGCCTACCCGGAGACGAGTATCAACCAGGATCCGTATCGTCAACTGGTGTCATCACGACCGGTGGTTGCAGACGGTATGATCTGGACAAACACCAGTGATGGCTGGCTGATCGCAGTTGACGAACTGACACGAACGGTCGTCTGGTCACGGAGCATGATCCAGAAACCAGCGGAATTCTCCCGCATTCGCAACATGCGTGGCGTGGCGATTCAGACGCAGCCATTCCGATCATTTCGAGAAAGCTGGCGACCGGAGTCGATGCGGTTGCTGCCGGATTCTTTGTTGGTGACGGGGTCTGAAAATCACCAGTTGCTGATGATCAATCCGCTGACGGGTGCTGTGCGGCGGCGTATCTCACAGGAAAACGCGACTGTCATCATTGATGTCGATGATGAATCCGTCGTCACTGCGGGACCAAATAAAATTCAACGGCTGCATTTAAAGAATCTCAACGTCGCATGGACGACACAACTGCCGACCGACAACGTTGCGCCAACCGGCCCCGGCACGCGCTATCGGGATCAGCTGCTGATTCCAATGTCTGATGGATCACTTCAGAGCATTTGCTATTCCGACGGAAAACTCAGCGACACTTTTCCCGGATTTCGTCCGACGTTCAGTGCGGGCGGATTGACGCATATTCAGGACGACGTTGTCAGCTACGGAGTGGATCACATCGCGCTGTATTCTCGATCCGCACCTGCTCAACCGCTTGAACCGGAACCTGTGGAACAGGCCCGCTTTCTGATTGAAACGGGAAAGTTTGCCGACGCTGAACAGGTGCTGATCAACTTCACGCCGACCACCGAACAAATCAATTCCGTTCACCAGCTTTTGTTCCGCACGTCCACCGCTCTCGCACTCGACGATCCTTCCCGGCGTACACAGCATTTGCAGGACGCGGCGCGTTATGCAACCAGGACCCAGGACAAAGCCATCGTTAAGTTTCTGACACTAAAAACACAGCCGGAAATCACGAGCGATCAGCTCGTCGAATTCTTGCAGTCTCCGCAGTCCGTGCTGAATACGGAATTGCCGGATTTCGAAGAACTGAAGACGTGGCTCCTCAGTCCCGTGGTTGATGGTCCGCCTGGTGCTCAGGTTTCCGGCAATGGAATCCCCTTCTCCGTGACACGCCCCCTGCGGCATACGCTGCTGAGCCTCCTCGAGGAGAAACTGACCGACCTTACCGCGTCGGATTCGGAGACATGGAAATCAGCTCTCCGGCAAATTTCGGACGTCGATGTGCTGTCGCTTAGTCAGCCGAGTGCTCTGGTTCGAGACGAATTGCTGAATCGTGCGGAATCGGCGATTGAGGCGGGACGAATGAAAGAGTCCACGCTTCATCTGATGCTTCAGGCACAGCATTTTACGGCCGCGTTTCGACGCGACGACTCTGCAGATCCGGCGCTGGCTGCCGCAGCGGAACAGTCACGTTTGCGGCTGACTTCCCTTGTGGACCACTTTGAAAACGTGCTGACCGCCGAATCCGCGCGGACGGATGTGCCGTTGCGACCTCACCCGGCCGCCCTGAACCTGCTGGCCGTTTTGCGAATGGAATCGCTGGCAACTCCGGTGGCCGCCTCTGTCCTGCCGACCCCGAATGACGTTCTGGCGCAGCAATGGTCGGCATGGAAAGACCAATCCTACACGCTGATTCCGGTGAATCCTGTCACAGCCTCCACGATGCCGCAGAATAATGAACGCGCGCTTTCACCGCGCAGCCTGGACGATCGATTTCTTAGTGGCTGGCGGTGGTCGACGATTCGTGAACCGTCCGTCCTGGCCGTGCGCTCACTGCTGCAGCCCGAACAGCCGCTGTGTACGATCGATGGCGGCATGTTCGACGCTCTGTCATTCGGTAATAACGGAACCGTCGTGCGTTACGGAAGCATTGTGCTGGTGCAAAATTCGATGGGACTGTCGGCCGTGTCGGTCATCGACCAAAGCGTGCTCTGGAGTCGCCGGATTCCAAATCAGACATCCAACGTTCTGTGGAACATGCTTAGCGAAATGCGTCTGTTCGACAACTTCTACGCAGGGCATCACGCCTGGCAGATCGTCTTTGGCCAGGGACTGCGCATCTGCGGCGGCAATGAACGCTGGATCTGCGTGCAGTCGCCTTCACGTGTCGAAATGATTGACCTGCTGACCGGTCGGAATCTGTGGTCCTGTCAGACGGAATCCACAAACCAACTCGTCTTCGCAACAGAGTCGAGTGTGTTTCTGCGTCCATTTGACACCGAACGCGACCTTTCGAATGATAGCGGTGCGTCCGAAATATGTCTGAACCGCATCGACGGAACGCTGAAGGGAACGAGAATCTCGCAGGAGCAACTCCGGCACACGATTCTCACCGCAGGAGACGAGCTTGTGATCTGGAAGTCGGCGAGTTCCAGAAAGGGCTCGCCGTCGCTGAGCTGGGTCAACGCGGAAACCGGCGAGGAACGGCATAATTTGACTCTGACCGATATGCAGACTTGCCAATTCCTTGACGTCAGAACGCTCGTGTCAGTGACAAAGAATAACACGTTTGAAGTCATTGATCTGCCGACTGCGGCCAAACAGATTGTGGAGTTGAATGCGAATCTTAAGGGTGATGCGGACGATTCCTCTTCTGAAGGTCACGGCAAATTCTTTGTCGTCACTGATCCTGCGAATTACTACGTCTTTCCGCTTCCGGATCGGCAAGCCGTTCAGTTGCAGGTCATGGTGGGCTCAAGCGGCGACCTGAGTCTCTTTCCGATTCAGAAGGAGCTCCGAGCCATTGATCGGATCAGCGGAAATACCCGCTGGATCTGGACCGCTGATCAGAACAAAACGGACGAGCAGGAGGCTGATAAAAGCGCGGCTGCGTGGTTTGATCCGTCGGCGGATCCGGTCCTGCTGCTCGTGACCACTTCGGCTCGAAGGAACAACCCGAATCGTCCACCCAGGATCGTGATTCCTGGCCTGATATTGCCGGGCGAGCGAAAAACCACGATCACAGGGCTTTCCAGGATGAGCGGAACGAAGCTGTTTGACTACGATGTGTTGTCTCGCTTTCCCGTTCCCAGCCTGCAATTCAAAATCACTCCGCAACAGCATCTGGACCTGCAGGCCTTTGGTAACCGAGTCCGCTTCGTTCCCGCCGCTGTTGCCAACCCTGACGGAAAACCCAATGCAGTGGATTGATCGCAGTCGTCTGAAAACTGACATGCTGGCCGGAACATTTCTGAATCTTGGATCGGCGTCTGTCGTTGAGATCGCTGCGGAAACCGGTTTCGACTGGCTGCTCATTGATCTGGAACACGGCACCGGCACGATGGCCGATCTACGTGGTCAGCTGCTTGCCACACGCGGCACCAAAGCCACTCCGATAGTTCGTCTCGCGTCCGCTGATCCGGATGTCGCGAAATTCGTGATGGACAGTGGTGCCGCCGGCATCATGTTTCCGTACGTCGCCAACGCTCAGGAAGCCGCACGCTGCGTCCAGATGATGAAGTATCCGCCGACCGGAACTCGTGGCGTTGCTCAGGTCATCCGCGCAACGGGTTACGGCCGCAACTGGCAGCAGTATCTGGCTGAGGCCAACGATCAGTCGCTGGTCGTTGTTCAAATCGAAACCCCCGAGGCCGCTGAACAGGCGGATGCGATGGCTGCAGTTCCCGGTGTCGATGTGTTGTTCGTCGGCCCGATGGACCTCTCCGTCAACCTCGGCCACCCCGGTGATTTCTCTCCGCCCGCCTTCATCCAGCACCTGAAAAACGTCGTGGCAGCCTGCGCCCGACACGGCAAGACCGCCGGAATCCTTTCGCGTCCGGAACTCGTCGAATCCCACCGCCAACTCGGCTTCCGTTTCATTGCCCTCGGCTCCGACTCCGGTGCCGTCGTGGCTGGCATGCAGAACTCATTCAACGCGATGAAGAAGGCTGTCGTACCGTAAACCCGGCGCTCCGTCGGCGGGAGATCGCGTTTCCCGTCGGCGGAGCGACGGGTGTACGGTACCGACGGCCCTTTTCAGGAAAACAGCGGTCGAAAGTTTGCAGCGATCTCGGTCAACTCGCGCAAGCGTGCGATCACGTCGTCGGGGTAATGTGACGGATCGCGGGATTCCAGGCGTCGTCGAAGCCACGTGACGGGACTGAGCAGCACGCTGGAGGCGTCGAGAGACTGCCAGAGTTTTAGTTCGCGGGGATCCAGTTTTCGCAGAGTCCGGTAGGTTTCGGTCGCCGCGCTGAGTCGATGGTTGTCCGCACCGAACCAGCTGCGGATCAGGCGGCTGAGATCGACAGAGATGTGGTCAGTCCCGGTGGCGGTGAGGTCAATGAGGCCCGTGACTTCCTGGTCTGTGAACAGGACGTGTGCTCGCCAGACGTCGCGGAGAACGGGCTGAATGGAAAATGTTTGGGCGGCCAGTGCGCTCAGTTCCAGATGGAGCCACGGCAGCCATTGCCGGAGAGCATCGCAGACAATGGCCGCGAGGTCCCGAAGTCGAGTGTCGGAATCGGTGGACAAGAGGTGCTGCAATTTGGCGAGCAGTCCCTGCTGCAGTTCATTGACAATCCCAAGGCGTCGCAGAATGGCAGGCGATTCCGTCCGGGAAACGTAGAACCATTCGTCCTGTCCAGTTGTGTGCAGCGCGTCAATCGCCATGCGGTGGAAATTGTTCAGCAGCCGAAACGCGGACTTCAGATGTTGATTGGTGACATCAACTCCGGACAGCGGCAGCCCAGGCATCCATTGTTCGACCTGCCACCGGCTGTCCTCGGTCGAAACCCACGGTTCCGTCGTTGGCGACGCCGTTTTTTGGAGCAGGATCGGCACGTCTCCCGACGCTAAACCGCCCGGTATCATGTTCGGGATCAGCGGCACGGGAATCTGTTTCAGTCCCAGTTCAGCCAACTGACTTAGAAGCCCACGCAGCCGAATGCGGCGTTTGGCGGGCAAAGTGGCGGCGTTGGGAGTCTGCCGAATCGCCAGAGTTCGGCCATCGACCGTGAGGACTCGAAAAACCGTCGCGCCACTGAAACCGCCGCTCACGGCCGTGACAGAGGAAATTGTCAGGTCGTACGCTCGCCGTACAGTTTCGGGAATGTCTGGATGTAAGTTAGGAAATGTCACGATCGACGGCGTCTCAGAATCCTGATGAATGAAAGAATTCCGCAGTCTGTCCTCCCCTATCGACTACAGCAAGCCTAAAACGGGATCCAAAACCAGGGTGTCGTGATGGGTTTAGTTTGAAAAGACCGTTGCCAGGTCGCCCGCTTGTTCTCAGTGCGGGAACTTCGAACGATACGGAGGTCGTCACCCCTTTTTTCCGTCTGGCCAATTGCTATCCTTGTCGCATGTCAAAACGCGATTTTTACGAAGTGCTTGGTGTTTCCCGGTCGGCGGCGCAGGATGAGATCCGCAAGGCCTACAAAAAACTTGCGCGCAAATTTCACCCGGACGTCAAACCAGCGGATCCAGATGCGGAAAAGAAGTTTTCCGAGATTACTGAAGCCTACGATGTCCTGAGCGACGAGGACAAACGAAAAAAATATGATCAGTTTGGTCATGGGTTCCGTGGCGGCGGTGGCGGTGGCAGCGGCGGGAGCCCGTTTCAGGGATTCGGTGGCGGTGCGGGCGGCGATTCCTTTGATCTCGACGATCTGCTGGGTGGAATGTTCGGCGGCGGCGGTCGAGGTGGTGGAAGCCCATTTGGCGGCGGTCGTCGGGCTCAACCGCGACCTCAAAAGGGTGCCGATGCCAAAGCGGATATCACAATTCCCTTCACAATGGCAGCAGAAGGCGGCGATTATTCACTCAGCGTTCAGCAGGGATCAAAGAGCGAGCGCCTTTCGGTCAAGATTCCGGCCGGGATCGATAGCGGCCAGACGATTCGGCTCGCTGGTCAGGGCGGTCCAGGAGTTTCCGGAGGTCCCGCCGGGGATTTGCTGGTCACGATTCAAATCGCGCCGCATCCGTGGTTCCGCCGGGATGGAGCCAACCTGCTGGTCGATATCCCATTGACTCCCAGCGAGGCGGCTTTAGGTGCCAGGATCGATGTGCCGACGTTGACGGAAGGCCTGGTCGTTCTGAGCGTTCCGCCGGGCACGTCCAGCGGTGCCAAACTACGCCTGCGGGGCAAGGGCGTCCGCAACGCAAAGACCGGTGATCGCGGCGACCAGTTTGTTGTGCTGAAGATCGTATTGCCGAAGGAGCTTTCGGACGAAGCGCGATCGCTTTACCAGCAGCTGTCTGAACTGCCGACCGTTGATCCGCGTGATGGTTTGTGGACGTAGCGATCACTTGACACTGCTTTTCGATAAGTGTCCGTCCCTTCTCCCCCCGAGATCGGGGGAGAAGGTGGCCGCAGGCCGGATGAGCGACAGTCTCGCGAGGCAGGAGCCTCGGGAGCAGTGTGTTCCGAGGCTGGAGCCTCGGAACAATGACATAATTGGGTGGCATTTTAGCAAGAAGGGGCAAACGCTTGTAAACGGACGTTGTGCCTGGTCCCGAAGGTTTGGATCGGGAGCTTGCGTCGGTCCCAGCCCGCTGATACGTTGGCTTTGAGTTCTTAATTGCCCGAACAGGCATCGCCATGCCAACCTCCCATGAGGCTCGCGACCCTTCCCGCTTGCAGATACTAGCGAACTCTGAGATATTCCGCCTCGGCTTCATCGGGCTTTACCCAAACTGCGAAGAAGATCTGTTTGCCACAAATTTTCTTGCACCATTGCGCATTCTGGTGCGGAAAAAGCGGGAAATCCTTCCTGAGCTTCTGCGACTTTTGTCGTGTCTTGTTGATTTAGTGAAGACTCTCAGGCGGGCGTCGTTCGAATCTTGAGAGTGCATTCTACCAATCAGGGGCCGTAGCTCAATCGGTTAGAGCAGCGGACTCATAATCCGTTGGTTCAGGGTTCAAGTCCCTGCGGCCCCATTGATTTTCAGGGCTTTCCGAGTCGTCGGGAGCCCCGAAATCATCAGCTACCACCTCAACTACCACCTCAGGCGGTTTCGGTGGCATCAATCCAGCCAGCAAAGCCGCTGTTTCGTCGGCATTGATCCCCACGTAAAACTTTTCGGTTGTCGTCACGCTGGAATGTCTCATCAGTTCCTTGAGAACCATTGAGTTGACCCGGCGCGACCAGCGGAAACCGAATGCCCGCCGCAAGTCATGAGCGGACGCCCAAACGGTTGTTCCAGGCTTGCCCTTTTCCTTTGACGGCTTCTCATCAACTTTGACTTTCGCGGCCTCTCCAGTCAGCGTGATGGCTTTTGATACCGAGTCGATGCGGTGGCAGACCCCACGATGCAACACGGGATTGAAAACCAGCCCTTGCCGCTTTGCGGGTGGAACAGAACGCAGGAACTCGGCAAAGTCCGGAGTGACCGGATAAACGCGGTCCTGCCCTCCCTTTTCGGATTCGAGCGGAATCAGCAACTTCACGAACTTCCCGGACATATCGACCCGGATTCCATCCGCCCACTGATCCCACGTGAGCGATAATGCATCCCTGAGCCTCAGGGATGAAAGCCACCAGCCGAACGCTCTGCAGCCACGGGCCTCAGCAGACGCCCTGACACGCCCAAGGCAGTGCGGTAGTCAGTTTGCCCGCTATCATTTCAACTTGCCCTGCGTCAGGGTATCCTGTCACGCCTCAGGCAGCGCTCTGAACGGCTGACGATCACTTCACCTCCAAAACAGCACTCAATCAACGTACCGCCATCAGCAACGCCCAGCGACATTAAGAAACAAACCACCCCGCATGTTCGAACAAGCCTTCAAAAACGTCGATGACATCCTCTGGAAGGAAGCCGGCTGCACATCGGAACTCGACTACACCGAACAAAGTTCCTGGCTGTTGTTACTGAAATACCTGGACGGGCTGGAACAGGACAAAGCCACCGAAGCGGAACTGGAAGGGAAGAAATACACCTGGATCCTCGACAAGCCATACCGCTGGGAACAATGGGCCGCACCCAAAGGCAAAGACGGCAAGATTGACCACAACAAATGCACCACCGGAGACGACCTGCGGGACTTTGTGGACAAGAAGCTGTTCCCCTACCTGCAAGGCTTCAAACAGAAAGCCAGCGGACCGAACACCATTGAATACAAGATCGGCGAAATCTTCAGCGAGATCAGAAACAAGATCACCAGCGGCTATAACCTCCGCGAGATCCTCGACCACATCGACGAACTGCGATTCCGTTCCCAGACGGAAAAGCATGAACTGTCGCACCTGTACGAAGCCAAGATCAAAAACATGGGCAACGCCGGACGGAACGGCGGCGAATACTACAGCCCCCGACCGCTCGTCAGAGCCATCGTGCGAATCGTCAAACCTCAGATTGGTGAGAAGATCAGCGACGACGCCTGCGGTTCCTGCGGCTTCCTGTGCGAATCCTTCGAGTACATGAAGGACCAGAATCCAAAACGCACCACCAACCAGGACAAGATTCTGCAGACGAAGACGTTCTACGGCAGAGAAAAAAAGTCGCTGGCCTATGTCATCGGGATCATGAACATGATCCTGCACGGCATTGAAGCTCCGAACATCGTCCATACCAACACGCTCGCCGAAAACCTAGCCGACATTCAGGACAAAGACCGAGTCGATGTCGTCGTGGTCAATCCACCGTTCGGCGGGAAGGAACGCAAAGAGGTTCAGCAGAATTTTCCAATTCGCACGGGAGAAACCGCGTTTCTGTTTCTGCAGCGATTCATCAAGATCCTGAAAGCGGGCGGGCGAGCGGGCGTGATCATCAAGAATACGTTCCTGTCCAACACCGACAACGCATCGGTGAGTCTCCGCAAACTGCTGCTGGAAAGCTGCAACCTGCACACGATTCTGGACTGCCCCGGCGGCACGTTTCAGGGAGCCGGAGTGAAAACCGTGGTCCTGTTCTTTGAGAAAGGATCGCCGACCCGAAAGACGTGGTACTACCAACTCGACCCCGGCAGAAATCTTGGCAAGACCAACCCACTGAACGACGACGATCTCGCCGAGTTCATCGAACTGCAGGCCACGTTTGCCGACTCACCGAAAAGCTGGAGCGTGGACGCCGCGACAATCGACCAGACCACGTTTGATTTGTCCGTGAAGAACCCCGACGGCGGCGAGGAAGTCATCCACCGCAGCCCGGAAGACATCATGGACGAGATCGCGGCGCTCGATGCGGAGAGTGCGGAAGTGCTGCTGACCATCCGGGGGCTGCTATGATGAAAAGCATCGAGTACGCCCCACTCGGCGAACTTGTCGATCTGATCATGGGACAGGCCCCTTCGAGCAAAGAATGCAATTTTGAAGGCAAAGGGACCCCATTTGTAAAGGTTGGCGAGTTTGGTCCAGTCCGTCCCGTGATTCGCGAGTGGACTACCAATCCGCTCAGACTCTCCCGGCGAACAGATGTGCTGCTATGTGTTGTGGGTGCCACATGCGGAAAAATCAACCTCGGGGAAGAATGCGCTATCGGCCGCTCAGTTGCGGCAATTAGACCAAGAGCATCGGAACTCGACCAATTTTATCTGTACTACTTCATGATGACGCTGGTCGAACGCCTGCGTTCAGGTTCGGTGGGTGCAGCCCAGACCGTAATTTCGAAGGACATGGTTCAGTCAGTACAGATTCCGCGATTCCCACTCGCCGAGCAGCGGCGGATCGTCGGAATCCTCGACGAAGCGTTTGAGGGCATCGCCACCGCCACCGCCAACGCCGAAAAGAACCTCCAAAACGCCCGCGCCCTCTTCGAAAGCCACCTCCAATTCGTCTTCACCCAACGCGGCGATGGCTGGGTGGAGAAGCCACTGGAAAATGTCGCTGCGATTCTGAATGGCTTTGCTTTCAAGAGCACCGACTTCTCACCCAGTGGTCGCGCGAAGTGCATCAAGATTACGAATGTTGGCGTCAGACAGTTCGTTTGTGAGTCCGACGGCTATCTCCCTGTCAGCTTCTCAAAGGAATACAACGCGGTGGCGGTGAAGAATGGCAGCATAGTGATGGCGCTGACGCGAACGATTATCGCGGGGGGACTCAAAGTTGCAGTCGTGCCCGAAGAATATGACGGAGCGCTTTTGAATCAGCGTGTCGCGGCGATCCAAACGGACGACAAGCTTCTCAGTAGGGCTTTCCTTTTCGCTTACCTTTCGACTCAGACGGTAGCCGACTACGTCAAAGAGCGGGTGAATACGCTCATGCAGCCAAATCTTTCCATCACCGACCTTCGGGCGATGCCGATTCCCGTGCTCACTCGTGGCGAACAGGAAGTAATTACGGAGCAACTTGATGGACTCCGCACCGAAACCCAGCGTCTCGAATCCATCTACCAGCGAAAACTCGCCGCGCTCGATGATCTGAAAAAGTCCCTGCTGCACCAGGCGTTCAGCGGGGAACTCACGGTGGGCATAGGCCACGACGAATTTGAGGGGGGGCAAGGATGAACGATCAGAAATCGAAACTTTATGCTGTGCTTACCGGTGACCTTGTCAAATCGCAGAAGTTATCCATTGAAGACCTTGAGTCAGCGCGCCGTCACCTATTGTCTGCGGTCGACAAGGTAAGTGACTGGAAGCCGGGTTTGGTCCGTGGAAAAGCCGAATTCTTTCGTGGCGATGCTTGGCAACTGCTGTTGGCGGATCCGGGACAGGCTCTACGGGTGGCCGTTTATCTGAGGGCATCGGTTCGAGCTCAAGGTTTGTCGCAAACTCGGATATCCATTGGCCTCGGGACTGTCGATCTAGTGGATGAGGAACGCGTTTCGCTTTCGATTGGCGAGGCCTTTGTTTTGTCAGGCCACGGTTTGGATAAGTTGAAGAAGCAACGTTTGGCGATTGAAGTTCCACACTCAGTTGGGGTTCTTACGAACTGGATTCGGGTGGTGGCTCATTTGTGCGATGCAATCGTCAGTCAGTGGACAGCGCGGCAGTCTGAAATCACAACTTTTGCGTTAGAGCCCGTTGAGCGAACACACAGTGAGATTGCTGAGGAATTGAACATAAAGCAGCAGACGGTGACGAATTCACTTCGCGGTGCGCGGTGGAATGCAGTGCAAGAAGGCATTGAATTGTTTGACCAGACTGATTGGGAGGCGGTCTTTCGCGGCGATCCTGCCAACCAATCGTTTTGTTGAGACCGCTGCTCAATAACAGCCGAAAAAAAGTGTTTTTAAATTAACAGCCCAAAAAGCCTGTAATTTAGAAGTAAAAAAAGCACTGGACGACGCCATGCCAGAGACCATTGCCATCTTGTTCGTCGCTCACCTTTTGGGCGACTTCGTATTCCAACCAAACTGGATGGTACGAGGGAAAAAGACGTTCTACGTATTGTTGCTCCACGCCGCGATCCCAGCGGCTATAGCAACACTGTTTTTGGGTTGCCTGCACCCGCAAATCATTGGACTCACCTTCGTCACCCACGCAGCAATCGACTTTACAAAAGTGCGGCTCAAAGATCGAATGATGTGGTTCATCATCGACCAAATGGCTCATGCAGTAGTTCTGATCACTCTCGCTTGGTTCAATGCAAATGCAGCATCCGTCGGATGGTGGGCCAAACATTTGCCGAATGACTTCATTCCATGGTACTACGCTGGTCTCAGTCTTGTTTCGGGGCTGGTGCTCATTATTTCTGTGGGGAGCATAATAGTTGGCAAGTCGACCGCCCCCTTCACCGCAGAGATCAAAGAGTTCTTGGCGACAAGTAGCGAAGAACATCACCAGGGGCTTACCGACGGTGGCAAATTCATCGGTTGGATGGAACGAGCATTAGTTCTCATGCTGCTACTCATTGGCCAACCGAACGGCATTGGCTTCCTCTTAGCTGCCAAATCGATTCTTCGCTTTGGCGAAATCAAAGAGCGGAAGGACCGAATGTTCGCTGAATATGTGCTGATCGGTACGTTTCTGAGTTTTGGCTGGGCACTGCTTGTAGCGGTTCTCACGCAACAGGCAATCGAATACTGGCTGTCGTCGCCTTGCTAACTTCGAAATAGGCCCACGTCCTCATGAACGAAACCGAAACCAGAGCCGAACACATCGACCCAGCCCTCGCCGCAGCAGGCTGGGGCGTCGTCGAAGGCAGTCGCATTCGCCGCGAGTATCCAATCACACTCGGACGGTTGGAAGGCCACGGGCGACGTGGTAAGGCTCTGTCGGCGGATTACGTGCTGGAGTATCGCAACACGAAGCTGGGCGTCGTTGAGGCCAAGGCGTGGGATCTGCCGCTGACGGAAGGCGTGGGACAGGCGAAGGACTACGCGGACAAACTGAAGATTCGGTGGGCGTATTCGACCAATGGTCAGGGGATCTATCAGGTGGACATGGGCCGTGATGCCGTGGTTAATGGGAGGAATGTGATTGATGGGGATCATGAGACCTTGAAATCACATGATTCTCATGCCTCCCATCAATCGCATTCCCTTGAAACCGAAATCCCGACCTTCCCCACCCCGGAAGAACTCTGGAACCGGACCTTTGCCGAACAGAACGCCTGGCGGGATCGGTTCGCAGCAGTGCCGTTTGAAGATCGCGGCGGATACTTTCAGGGCCGGTACTATCAGGACATCGCGATTGATCGCGTTCTGGAAGCCATCGCCGCTGGCAAAGATCGCGTTCTGCTGACGCTGGCCACCGGGACGGGGAAAACATTCATTGCGTTTCAACTGGCGTGGAAGTTGTTTCAGAGTCGCTGGAACCTGGCCGACTGGAAAGCAGGCAACGAACCGACTCGCCGACCTCGTATCCTGTTTCTGGCTGACCGCAACAATCTGGCCAATCAAGCGTTCAATGTGTTCTCCGCATTTCCGGAAGATGCAGTGGTCCGCATTGACCCCGATGAGATCAGGAAGAAAGGCCGAGTGCCCAAGAACGGAAGTTTGTTCTTTACGATCTTCCAGACCTTCATGACCGAAACGCCTCGTCATTCCCGCGCAGGCGGGAACCCAGCCAGCCACCGCTCGTCACTGGA
>Ga0154020_10002349_pt1 | contig 23060 bp, 13 predicted proteins | sample Klosneuvirus_201_FD_109709 | JGI IMG/M metagenome (GOLD analysis project Ga0154020, IMG submission 109709) | Active sludge microbial communities from wastewater, Klosterneuburg, Austria - Klosneuvirus_20160825_MG | ecosystem: Engineered > WWTP > Aerobic digester > Activated sludge | place...
CGCGCGCTGGGTTTCGACCTCGACCGCATCGCCGCCGTGGCGCGTGGCCAGCAGTGGTGGGACGGCCGCGAGATCGACATCGAGCGCCTGCGCGAGCACGGGCTCGACCCGGCCGCCCCGGTGTGCCGGCTGTGGATCGAGCTCACGCGCCAGCTCATCGGCTTTCCGCGCCATCTCAGCCAGCATCCGGGCGGCTTCCTGATCGCGTGCGAGGAGATCGCCCAGATCGTGCCGGTCGAGAACGCGGCGATGGACGATCGCACCGTCATCCAGTGGGACAAGGACGACCTCGACGCACTGCGGCTGCTGAAGGTCGACATCCTGGCGCTGGGCATGCTGAGCGCCATCCGCCGCGGCATCGACTTCATCCGCGGCAAGACCGGCCGGCCGTTCGACATCGCCCGCCTGATGCAGCGCGCCGACGATCCGCAGGTGTTCGACATGCTGTGCCGCGGCGACAGCGTGGGCGTGTTCCAGGTCGAGAGCCGCGCCCAGATGAGCATGCTGCCGCGCCTGCAGCCGCGCAGCTACTACGACCTGGTGGTGCAGGTGGCCATCGTGCGCCCCGGCCCGATCCAGGGCGGCATGGTGCACCCCTACCTGCGCCGGCGCAGCGGCACCGAGCCCGCCGACATACCCACGCCCGAACTCGAACCGGCGCTGGGCCGCACCCTGGGCGTGCCCATCTTCCAGGAGCAGGTGATGCAGGTGGCGATGATCGCCGCCGACTTCACCCCGGGCGAGGCCGACCAGCTGCGCCGCGCCATGGCCGCCTGGAAGCGCAAGGGCGGCCTGGGCCCCTTCTACGAGCGCCTGGTCGGGCGCATGGTGGCCAAGGGCTACGACGAGGCCTTTGCCGAGCGCATCTTCAAGCAGATCGAGGGCTTCGGCGAGTACGGCTTCCCCGAAAGCCATGCCGCGAGCTTTGCGCTGCTGGTGTATGTGAGCGCCTGGATCAAGTGCCACCACCCCGACGCGTTCCTGGCCGCGCTGCTCGACAGCCAGCCCATGGGCTTCTACGCCCCGGCGCAGCTGGTGCGCGATGCGCGCGCGCACGGCGTTGCCGTGCGTCCGGTGGATGTGCTGCACAGCCAGTGGGAAACCACGCTCGAGCCGCCCGACGACGTGCCGGCTGGCGCAGCTGCCGGTGCAGCCTTCGATGCCTCGCCCGATGGGCCGGGCCGCCACCGCGGCCCCTGGGCGGTGCGCCTGGGCCTGAACCGGCTGGCCGGGCTGCGGCGCGAGGACGCGCTGCGCGTGCTGCGCGCGCGCGAGCAGGGCCCGTTTGCCGGGGTGGAAGACCTCGCGCGCCGCGCCGGCCTCGACGCGCAGGCCCTGCGCCTGCTGGCGCAGGGCGATGCGCTGGTGTCGCTGGCCGGGCACCGCCACCAGGCCGCCTGGACGGTGGGCGGCATCGACACCCGCGCGCCCGCGCTGCTGCAGGCCAGCCGCACCCATGAGCCGGCGGCGGCACTGGCCGCGCCGGTGCTCGGTGAGGACGTGGTGGCCGACTACCGATCGGCCGGCCTGTCGCTCAAGGCCCACCCGCTGGCGCTGCTGCGCCCGGCGCTGGCGGCGTTCAAGGTGCTGCCCGCGGCCGAGCTGGCGCAGGCCCGTCCCGGACAACTGGTGCGCGCCTCGGGCCTGGTCACCCACCGCCAGCGGCCCGAGACCGCACGCGGCGTGGTGTTCGTCACCCTCGAGGACGACACCGGCACCGTCAACGTCATCGTCTGGCCCGACGTGGCACTCGCGCAGCGCCAGGCGCTGCTCGGGGCGCGGCTGCTCACCGTCTACGGCACCTGGCAGTGCGAGGGCCGCGGCGAGCGCGCCGTGCGCCACCTCATCGCCCGCCGCCTGGTCGACCACAGCGCCCTGCTGGCGCAGCTGCCGCATCGCTCGCGCGACTTCCGCTGAAACTGCTGCCGAGCCCGGCCGGGCCACCGCCACCCGGTGACCGTGCGGCGATACGATGGAACTTGCACGCCGCAGGGCGGTCCCATGCGGGACCGATGAACACCGGGCGCCGACCTGCAGCGCAACCCTGATCCCGACCCCACCCCAGACACCCCCCAACACCACCCCGCACCACCGACCCACCATGGCCGATCGTCCCGCTGCATCCGATGCCACCGCCGCCTCAGAGTCCGCCACCGGGCGCTGGGCCAATGTGGTGCTCGACCTGGTCGCGCACATTCCGCGCAGCCGGCGCGTGGCCTCCTCGGCACCGGGGCGGGCCGCGCGCGATGCAGCCAACGCAGCAGCGGCGCGGGCCGCGCTGGCGGCCGGCTCGCTGGCGCTGCCGCCGGGGCCCCTGGGCTGGCTCACCATTGCGCCGGAATTGATGACGGTGTGGCGCATCCAGTCACGCCTGGTGGCCGACATTGCCGCCCTGTACGGGCGCAGCACGGCCCTCGGGCGCGAGCAGATGCTGTACTGCCTGTTTCGCCACGCCGCTTCGCAGGCGGTGCGCGACCTGCTCGTGCGCGCGGGCGAGCGGTGGGTCACGCGCAAGCTCGGCGCCGCGGCCATGCGTGCCATCGCACGGCGCATCGGCAGGCGCTGGACCGAGCGCACGGTCGGGCGCGGGGTGTCGCGCTGGTGGCCGGTGGTCGGTGCGGTGGGCGTCGGTGCCTATGCGTACATCGACACGCTGCAGGTGGCCCACACCGCCATTGAAGTGTTCGAGCGCGAGGTGCAGCCGGCGCTCGAATCCGGGGACACCGGGGCCGATGTGTCGCCGGAACCCGCGGTGCCGCAGGCGTCCTGAGCGGCCGCTTCCCGTCGGGGCCGTTGTCGCGCCGGCGCCGCAACCCGGCTGGTCGCAGCCGGCATGGCACGCCACAATCGCGGCCCATGTCGAAGCAGGTCGTCACCCCCGAGTTGCAGCAGTGGATCATCGAGCAGGCCCGGGCCGGCTGCCGCCCCGAAGACGTGCTGGCGGCCATGCGCGCCAGCGGCTGGGACGACGAGGTGGCCGTGCGCGGGCTCGAAGACACGCTCAGCCAGTTCCTGGCCCAGCGCGCCAACGGGGCGGACCCGGCGGCGCTGCCCGAGCCGCTGCCGGTGCCCGAGCCCAACCTCGATGGCTCGCCCGCATGCGTGTATGCCGGCGACCGCGAGGTGCAGGTGCTGCTCACGCTGCACCATCCGCGCATCGTGCTGTTCGGGGGCCTGCTGTCCGACGATGAGTGCGACGCGCTCATCGCCGCTGCGCGCCCGCGCCTGAGCCGTTCCGAGACAGTGATGAACGACACCGGCGGCAGCGAGATCCATGCCTCGCGCACCAGCAACGGCATGTTCTTCGGCCGCGGCGAGAACCCGCTGTGCGAGCGCATCGAGCAGCGCATCGCCACCTTGTTGCGCTGGCCGCTCACCCATGGCGAGGGACTGCAGGTGCTGCACTACACGGCCGGCGCCGAGTACAAACCCCATTACGACTATTTCGACACGGCCCAGCCTGGTGCATCGGCTGTGTTGAGCCGCGGCGGCCAACGCGTGGGCACGCTGGTGATGTACCTGAACACCCCGGCGCGCGGGGGCGCAACCGTCTTCCCTGATGTGGGCATGGAAATCGCGCCCACGCGCGGCCACGCGGTGTTCTTCAGCTACGACCGGCCGCACCCCGCGAGCCGCACCTTGCACGGTGGCTCGCCGGTGATCGAGGGCGAGAAATGGGTGGCCACCAAGTGGCTGCGCGAGGGCGAGTTCGCCTGATCAAGCCTCGACCCGCTGGCCGTGCTCGGCCACGTGGGCCGGCCAGTGCAGTTCGTCTTTCAGCCGCATGCGCAGCGTGTCCGCGGCATCGGGCTCGCCGTGGACGATCCAGGTCTGGCGCGGTGGGTGCCGCATGCCGCGCATCCATTGCACCAGTTCGTCGGCATCGGCATGGCCCGAGAAGCCCTCGAGCCCGCTGACCTGGGCGCGCACGGGCACGTACTCGCCATGGATCTTCACCTCGGTCGCGCCTGCCACCATGTGCGCGCCGCGGCTGCCGGCGACCTGGAAGCCGGCAAACACGATGTGGTGCCGCGGATCGGGCGCCAGGTGCTTGAGGTGGTGCAGCACCCGCCCGCCGGTGGCCATGCCGCTGGCCGAGATGATGACCGACGGATAGCGTGAGGCCACCAGCCGCTGCGACTGCACTGCGCTGCCCACGATGCGCACGCCGTCGCACAGGCGCGCGGCCTCGGCTGGCGCGACGCGCAGCAGCCGGCGGTGGCGCCGGTACAGCTCGGTGGCCTGGGCGGCCATCGGGCTGTCCAGGTAGACGGGCACGTTGGCCGGGATCTCGCCGGCGGCCTTCAGGCGTTGCAGCACCAGCATCAGCGCCTGCGCACGTCCCACCGCGAACGACGGCAACAGCACGCTGCCGCCGCGCTTGATGGTGTCGCGGATGATGTAGGCCAGCCGCATGGCCACGTCTTCGGCCGGGTGGCGGCGGTTGCCGTAGGTCGACTCGACGAGCAGCACGTCGGCACCGTCGAGTACTTCGGGTGCGGGCATCAGCAGGTCGTGGCGGCGCCCGACGTCGCCGCTGTAGGCCAGCGTCTGCCGCTTGTGCCGCAACGTCACCGCGCAGGCACCCAGCAGGTGTCCCACCGGTGTCAGCATGACGCCCACCTCGCCCAGCGGGAGCTCGCGGTGCGTGGGCAGCGGCGTGATCTTGGCGATCGCACGCCGGGCATCGGCGGTGGTGTAAAGCGGCAGCGCCTTCTCGTGCCGCGTATAGCCGTGCCGGTTGGCCCGGCGGGCGTCCTCTTCCTGCAGGTGGGCGCTGTCCAGCAGCAGCACCTCGGCCAGGTCGCGCGTGGCCGGCGAAGCGTAGATCGGCCCGCGGTAGCCATGGCGCACCAGCCCGGGCAGCCAGCCGCTGTGGTCGAGGTGGGCATGGCTTAGCACCACGGCGTCGATGGATCGCACATCGAACGCGGGCGGCGCCCAATTGCGCTCGCGCAGCGTCTTGAAGCCCTGGAACAGCCCGCAGTCGAGCAGGATGCGCCGCCCACCCAGCGTGACCAGGTGCTTGCTGCCGGTCACCGTGCCGGCAGCGCCATGAAACTCGATTTCCATGACTGCGCAGTGTCGCGCAATCCGGGGCGAGTCTCAGCGTTTGGGCTGAGTCAGCCGTGGCCCGGGCTTGGCGCCATCGCGGCGGCCATGGGGTTGGCCATGGGGCGCCGGCTGGGTGGCGTGCCCTGCGCCCTGGCGATCGTGGCGCGCGGGGGGATTGGCGGGCTTGGGCGCGGGTGCCGGTCCCGATGGCCGCGCCCGCGAGTCGGGGCGGGCGGGGGCGCCGCCGCCCGGCCTGCCTGATGACGAGCGGCCGCCATCCGGTCGGCCACCGCCGCCGTGGCGTCCACCGCCACCGCCACCGCCGCCGGCGTTGCGCCGCGTGCCACCGACGCCGATGGTCATGCGGCCCAGCACGATGGGTTCGGCACGCTCGCCAGTGGGGGCCTCGAAGCCGGGTACCGCCTCGCGCGGGATGCTGCGCTTGATGAGCTTCTCAATGTCCTTGAGGAAGATCTCTTCGTCCAGGCAGACCAGGCTGATGGCCTCGCCTTGCGCGCCGGCGCGGCCGGTGCGGCCGATGCGGTGCACGTAGTCTTCCGGCACGTTGGGCATCTCGAAATTCACCACGTGCGGCAACTGGTCGATGTCGATGCCGCGCGCGGCGATATCGGTGGCCACGAGCACCGGCAGCTCGCCGCTCTTGAACTCGGCCAGCGCCTTGGTGCGCGCACCCTGGCTCTTGTTGCCATGGATGGCCATGGCGCCGATGCCTTCCTTGTTCAGGTACTCGGCCAGGCGGTTGGCGCCGTGCTTCATGCGCGTGAACACCAGCACCTGGTGCCAGTCGCCCTGGCGGATCAGGTGGGCGAGCAGGTCCTTCTTGCGCTCGCGGCCCACCTGGTAGACCTTCTGCGCGATGGTGTCGGCGGTGGCGTTGCGGCGGGCCACCTCGATCAGCGCGGGCTTGTTCAGCAGCCGGTCGGCCAGGGCCTTGATGTCGTCGCTGAAAGTGGCGCTGAACAACAGGCTCTGCTTGTGCTGCGGCACGATGGCCAGCACCTTCTTGATGTCGTGGATGAAGCCCATGTCGAGCATGCGGTCGGCTTCGTCGAGCACGAAGATCTGCACGTGCGACAGGTCCAGCGTGCCCTGCTGGTGGTGGTCGAGCAGCCGTCCGGGGGTGGCCACCAGGATGTCCACGCCTTTCCTCAGGCGGTCGATCTGCGGCTGCATGCCCACGCCGCCGAACATCACCATGCTGGTCAGCGGCAGGAACTGCCCATAGGTGCGCACGCTGTCTTCCACCTGGGCCGCAAGCTCGCGGGTGGGCGTGAGGATGAGCGCGCGGATGCCGATGCGGCCGCGGGCGTCGCGCACCTGGCGGCCTTCGGCCAGGCGGTGCAGCAGCGGCAGCGTGAATCCGGCGGTCTTGCCGGTGCCGGTCTGGGCGCCGGCGAGCAGGTCGCCGCCACGCAGCACGGCGGGGATGGCCTGGGCCTGGATGGGGGTGGGGGTGTCGTAGCCCTGGGCGCGCACGGCGCGCAGGAGCGGCTCGGCCAGGCCGAGATCGGTAAAGTTCATGTGGGTTTCGATGATCCCGCGCGTCGTGACGGGCGGGGTGGCAGGCGGCCTGCTGCAGCAGGATCGCCGCATGTGCGGCGGGCTGCACCAGTCGGGAAGGCCAGGCGGGTGTGGGCGGGTCGGAAACGACTGCGGCAGCGTGACTGGTGGCGTTGCCGCGAAGCCGCATTGTAGTCGCCCGTGCCAGACGCTGTCTGCGACGCCGTCCACGCGCCCACCGGTGCGTGCTGCACTGCCGCAATGGAACTGCGACTGCACGGGCAGGTACCTTCTCACGAAATGCGTCAAGTCGACAGCCGGTGGGTCGATAACGACGGGATGGCCGGTGCGAGACTTCGCAGCGGCTGGTTGTCGCACGCGCGCTTGGTGCCCGTAGTCATTCGGGTGCCAGTCTTTGCCTGGCCACCGAGACCGAACCGATCCACGCATGTCGACCCCACCGCGGAACCCGCCGAAGCAGCGCTGGCGCGATGCCACGCGCGTGTTCACGGCGCTCGACCGCGATTCGGCCGAGGTCCGCGCCCGCCAGCTCGGCGCTGTCTCCAGTCTCACGCCGGTTGCACTGCTGGCCAACCTCGTCAACGCGCTGGTCGTGGCCGTGGTGTTCCGTCACAGTGTGCCGGCTGTCGCGCTGGCCGTGTGGCTGGCCGTGCTGGTGCTGGCCTTCGTTCCTGGCTTGAGGTCGTGGTGGCGCCACCGCGGTGAGCCGGTTCGCCGGGCCTCGCCGCGCGCCATCCGTCGCGCCACCATTGGCGCGGGTGCGCTGGCGTTGCTGTGGACGGTACCGGCCATCGTCTGGTACGCGGACGGCAGTCACGGCCAGCAGTTGCTGGTGGCCGCCATCACCCTGGGCATGATGTGCGGCGGCGCCTTCATGCTGGCGCCGCTGCCTCCCGCCGCGGCGGCCTACCTGGCCGTGCTGGGCTTGGGCGGACAGTGGGCGCTCGCTCACACGCCGGGCGCCGAAGCCCTGGCGCTGCACGTGCTGCTGCTGGCATACACCGCCGTGCTGGCCTATGCCGCATGGGCCACCGGCCAGACCTTCACGGCGCGCCTGGTGTCCGAGCGCGAATCCGCACGCCAGGGGCAGCTGGTGGGCCTGCTGCTGCGCGACTTCGAGGAGCACTCGGCCGATTTGCTCTGGGAGATCGGCTCGAATGGCTGTCTCACCCACATGGCCGCACGCCTGGCGCAGGCCCTGGGCCAGACCGAAACCGAACTGCAGCGCATCACCTTGCTCGAGGCACTCAAGCGCCGCAGTCGCGCCAGCGATGGCGAAGGCCACCTCGAGGCACTGAGCTCCGCACTGACACTGGGCCAGGCCTTCCGCGACCTCGTCGTGCCTGTGCGCGCCACCGGCGGATTGCGCTGGTGGAGCCTGTCGGCGCGGCCGCTGCTGGACGAGGACGGGCACCACACCGGCTGGCGCGGCGTGATCACCGATGTCACCCAGGCGCGCGAGACCCACCGTCGCCTGGCCTACCTGGCCCACTTCGACTCGCTGACCGGTCTGGCCAACCGGCTTGAGTTGCGCGAGCGCCTGGCACGCGCGATCGACGCGCTCGACGCGGGAGGGCGGCAGATCGCCTTGCTGTGCCTGGACATCGACCACTTCAAGACCATCAACGACAGCCTGGGTCACTCCGCGGGCGATGCCGTGCTGGTGGAGGTGGGAAGGCGGCTGCAGGCCTGCCTGCGCCAGAGCGATCTGGCTGCACGGCTGGGCGGCGACGAGTTTGCGGTGATGATCACCGATCTGCAGAGCACCGATGACGTGCGCACCGCGGCGCAGCACCTGATGCAGGTGCTGTCCCAGAGCATGGACATCGGCGGCCGCCAGTTGCCGATGTCGGTGAGCATCGGCATCGCGCAGGCACCGGAGCACGGGCGCACGCTCGACGAGCTGATGGGCAACGCCGACTTGGCGCTGTACGCGGCCAAGGAGGCCGGCCGCAACCGATTCGAACTGTTCATGCCGCGACTGGGCGACCGGCACCGCCGCCGTGTGGCGGTCGAGCAGGCGATGCGTGGTGCCCTGCATCGTGGCGAGATGCACCTGCACTGGCAACCACGGGTCGACATCGCCAGCTGGAAGGTCACCGGCGCCGAAGTGCTGATGCGTTGGCATCACCCGGAGCTCGGGCGCGTGGGGCCGGACGAATTCATCGACGTGGCCGAGTCGTCGGGGCAGATCGCCGAGATCGGTGCCTGGGCGCTGGCACGGGCCTGCGCGCATGCGGTGCAGATGCCCGTGCCGATCTTCGTCTCGGTGAACGTGTCACCGGTGCAGCTGCTGCGCGAGGACTTCGAGGCCAGCGTGCAGCGGGCGCTCGACTTCTCGGGCCTGCCCGCGCAGCGCCTGGAGATCGAGGTCACCGAGTCGCTGTTCATCGACGCCAGCCCGCAGGCGCTGACCAACCTGCATGCGCTGCGGGCGATGGGCGTGCGCGTCGCGCTGGACGACTTCGGCACCGGCTACTCGTCGCTGGCCTATCTGCGGCGTTTCCCGTTCGACACCTTGAAGATCGACCGGGCCTTCGTGCGCGAGCTCATGACGCGCCACGACGCGCGGGCCATCGTCAAGACCATCATCGAGCTGGCGCGCACGCTGGGCATGGACACGATCGCCGAAGGCGTGGAGGAGCCCGCGCAACTGGACGTGCTGCGCGAGGCCGGCTGCGACGCGGTGCAGGGCTTCATGGTGGCCCGGCCGATGCCGCGCGGCGACTTCCTGCGCCTGCTCGCTGACTGGTCGAAGCCAGCCACGACCCCGGGCGAATTGCCGGGCTGGGCCGAGGCCAGCGGGGCCTGGAGTGCACCGGCGCCGCTCGAGGCGAATATCGGAAACGCCCGGGTCGACCCGGCGCCAGAGGCCGCCGCCCAGCCGGCGTCGCGCCGCGTGGCCTGAGCGGTGGCACTGATGCCGCCGTTCACCGCCTGCGCAGTGCGGGCTGGCGCGCTTTCATGGGTGAGGCTGCAACCACAGGCGGTGTGACCTCTTCGTAGCCGAGCACCCGCAGGCCGGGGCCGCTGACGCTGACCTGCTGGTAGATGCGATCGCCCACGGTGACGCTGGGCAGCTTCAACACGTTGGTGCCCATCGAATACTCGTTGACGGCGGGGAAAGTGCCCACCGCAGGATCGCCCACCACCACACTGCCCAGCGGGTTCAACACCACCGAGACGTTCTTGAAGTAGGTGTTGTTGGACAGGCGCACGAAGGGCAGCGTCAGCGTCGAGGTCGTCGCGTCGTAGCGGGCGCTCAAGGGGTTGGTCGGGTAGGTGGTGTTGATCACCTTGGCGTCGCCGGCGTCGACGCAGCCGCTGCCCTGGCCCGTCACCTTGAAACGGAAGCAGGCGAGGCCCCGCGGCTGGCCCATCGTGCTCAGCGTGTCGGTGCCCAGGCGCGGGTCGTTGCCCAGGGCAGGGTCGCTCATGTGCTCCTGGCTGAACACTCGCGGGGTGTTGAAGAACCAGAGGTCTTCGACCATCAGCTGGTGTTTGTCGGTGGTGTAGTTGGGAATGAACCAGCCCACATGCTGTGGATTGGCGACGCCGCCGCCCAGCTCGCGTGCACCCAGCGAAACCTGGGTGCGGATGTACTGCTCGGCCAGGGTCGCGGCCAGATCGGCCGGTACGGTGGCCGACAGCTGATCTGCGATGCTCTGCTTCAGTCCACCGTGGATCACGCCGTCGAAGGCCGTCTGCACCACGAAGTGGGGCGTCTCGATGAAGCTCTTCAGCACGACCAGTGAGTTGAAACACCTGTGGCTGGTGTCGAGCGGATTCGCAAGCTGGCAGCTGGTGTCGACCTCCTCCGGGCTGGTGGCGCCGTAGAACGAGGCCGCGGCATAGTCGGTGTCGCCGGTGATGCTCGCGTCGTCCACGGCGCCAACGGCATTCGACGCGTCGATGACGCCGAAGACCTTCACGCTGGCCGCCGCCTGATGCACGATGTCGGCAAGGTTGTCGAGGTTGCGGATCACACCGCCACCACCGGCCGAGCTGCCGGAGATGACCACCTCGTCCTGAGCCGTGGCCGGGGCTTCGGACACGGGGTCGGTGGCGCTGCGGGTCTTCTTGCCGCTTGCGATTCCGCCGTTCATCACCAGGTCGACCACGGCCTCGGCGATCCAGCGGCCCGAGAAGCGGATCGAGGTCAGCGCCGGGATCTGGTTGTTCGGGTTTCGGATGGTGACGGTCTCGCCGCCGATGGTGACCTGCGTGCCGACATAGGCGGCGTAGTCGACCTGCCGCGCGGTGGTGTTGCGGCCTGACCATTTGTCGGATGAGCAGTAGGGCACCATGATGCGATTGAAGCCCGCGAAAGGGTTCGATCCCGGGTCGGCCCAGGCGTCGGCGCCGTCGAAGTCGAGGATGCCTTCGCCGTTGAAGTTCTTTGTCGCCCCGGTCGAGGTCGTCATGTTGCCGTGGTATCCGATGATCCCGTCGCTACCGCCGTCGGGGTCGTACCAGCGCTCGGCGCATGACTCGTCGCCCTCGCAGCTGCCGCCGCCGTGAAGGAAGATCAGCCACTTGTTGCCGCTGATCGCGCCTTCGATACCTGCGCCGCGCAGGTAGTAGGCTGCCTGAGTGCCGTCGTTGCACTTGGCGTTGGGGTAGTCGGTGGCGTTGATCTCCACCCGCACGGCGGTTTGCTGCGCGGCGCACGCATCAGGAGCCCAGACCACGAGCACGCCGGCTGCGAGCCCAGCCACGCCCGCCGTCGTGATCAACCGATGTCGATTCATGCCGCCCTCCGTCCACGGCGCTCGGCCGGGTGTCGTCAACGGGCCGCAGAGTAGGCAGCGGCCGCGTGGCGACAAACCCGCGCATCACCCGCTTTTGCGGTGGCAGTACCCAGTTTCTGGGTTCAGCCCCCGCGAACGAGGGAGGCCGCCTCGTGGCGGTCTGCCACCCCGAGCTTGCTGATCAGCGCGGCGACGTGCTTTTCCACCGTCCGCTCCGAGCGGACCAGGCGCGCGGCGATTTCGCGGTTGGACAACCCGAGCACGATCAACTCGGCTACTTCGCGTTCACGCGCCGTCAGCCCCAGCGGATCGCGTCGCGCGTGACGGTAGGGCCCGCGTGCAATCGCCTTCGCGCCCAGGTGTGCGAGCTGCCTGCGTACGCGCTGCGCGGCGGCTTGGGCACCCAGCGCTTGCAGCCGCTCGAGCGCTTCGCGTTGATCGGCTTCGCCGCCGCACGCCAGGGCCAGCGCTTGTTCGTACGGGCAGCCCAAGGCTGCCCACGCGTCGGCGGCGTCGCGGTGCCGGCCCGCGAGCTCCAGCGTGCACGCCGGCTCGAGCATGGCCGCTTCCGTGCACGCGCCGACCGGCGCGTCGCCACAACGCTGCTGCCACACGCGGTACATCGACAGGCGGCGCCGATCGGGCGTGCGGCTTGCCAGCACGCTGCGCGCACGCTCGGCGGCTCGCGCATCGTCGCCGCGCAGCCACAGCGACTCGATTCGGTGCAGGTCGGCATCGAAGTACCACAGCCGCAGGACGTGCGACGGCTCGGCACGGTATGTCCCATGCGCTTGCAGCACCCCCCAGTACCCCTGTCCCCCGCCGCGGCGCACCTGCAGCAGCGCCATCCAGTGTTCGATCTGGTCGTGCTGCAAGGGGCTCAAGTCGGTGCGTGACAGCAGCAGGCCGAGCTGCTTCAGCGCCTCGTCCCAAGCACCGCGCTGCAAGGTGCAGACGGCGCGGCGCGTGGCGAGGTGGATGGCAAATGTGTCGAGGTCACGCTCTTCGCAGTAGGTGATGCCTTCGTCGCACCAGCGCTCGAGCTCGGACAGGCGATGGCCGACAATCGCTGCCGAGGCAAGGTTGGTGTAGGCACGCGCCGCCAGCTCTTCCAGACCTTGCGCAAGCGCCATCGCCAGCGCCTGATGCAAAAGCGCGAGACCCTCGGCTTCGTCGTCCGAGCCCAGCCGTGCCGCGCCCGCGGTGTTCATCGCGTAGGCACGGCCTTCGGCATCGCCCAGACGTTCGAAGATGGCCAGTGCGGTATCGGCGCCTTCTCTGGCGGTGCGTGTGTCGGTGGCCAGCAGATGCAGTTGCGCCAGCGTGGCATGGGCCATCGCGAGCTCTCGGCCGCCGGGTGCCACACGCTCGAGCTGCTCGATCGCTGTGCGCGCCAGCGGCATGCCTTCGGATGGCTCGCCGCGCAGCCAGTGAATGCGCGCGATGACGCGGCGCTGCCGCGCCTGCGCCAGCTCGTCTCCAAGCGCCTGCGCCAGCGTCAAGGCGCGCTCGCGCGAGTTGCGGGCGGCCTCAAGCTGGTTGGTCAGCAGGCATTCGTCGGCGTGCAGTTCGCAGATCGATAGTTCGTTGGCCGCATCCATACCCGTGCGATGCGAGAGCGCCAGCGCGTAGAGTGCGGCGGCCTGGCGGTGCGCCGAGGCTGCCGCGGCTTCTCGCGCGGCCCGTGGCACCAGCGCGAGCACCGCGTCGACGCGAGCGCCGTGTTCCGCGTGGTGAACAAGACGGGCTGCTGCCGCGCCGCGGCGCTGCAAGGCGTCGAACAGCTCGCCATGCAGCGCGCCGGCCCGGTCTCCCAGGGCCGAGGCCACCGCCAGCCGCGCAAGTTCATGGACAAAGCGCAGCGTACCCTCGGTGTGCCCGGTGCGTGGCTGCACAACCAGTTCGCAGCGCATCGCCTGGGTCCAGGCAGTTTCGTCGGCCGCTCCCAGGTCAAGCAGTACTTCGCGTTCCAGTGCCACCGGCGAGAGGCTCGCCAGATCGAGGATGCGGCGTGCCCGTGCCGGTAGGCGCACGAGGCGGGCCAGCATCGAGTCGCGCACCGCCAGCGGCAGTGCGGTTGCGGCGCCGGGCACTGCGGCCAGCAACTGTGTCACGAAGAACGGGTTGCCCTGCGTCGACTGGTACAGCCCCTTGCTGCTGCGCCCGGCACGCTGCGCCAGCAATGCCACTGCTGCCGCGCTCAATGGCCGCAGCAACGGCCGCAGCACTGCGTCGCCGTGCAAGCCGCTCAGTACGGCCTGCACCGGGTGCGTGGGGCCGACCTCGTCTTCGCGCCAGGTCAGGACCAGCATCGTGCGCGTCGACGCCACGCGCCTGCCCAGGTAGCGCAACAGGTCCAGCGTGGCACCATCTGCCCATTGCACGTCTTCAATCACCAGCACGATGGGGCGGCGCGCGGTGCCCATCATTGCCAGCATCCCGGCGTAGAGCTCGGCGCCCACCTGACCGGCACGCACCGCCGCTGCCACGCGCGCAGGCAGATGCTCGAGCATCTCGAACCACGGCGCGAGCGCGGGGGGCGCCAGCAGCGGCTCGCAGCTGCCCCACAGCCACGAAGCCTGCCCGGCGGTGATGCGGCGCAAGGCCCGCAGCACACTGGTCTTGCCGATGCCGGCGGCACCTGCGAGCAGCACGCAGGCCCCAGCCGCGGCGCCGGTGCCGCGTGCGGGTGCGGGTGCGGGTGCGGCCAGTGCGCCGATGCGCGCGCGCAGTTGTGCCAGGACCTCGTCGCGTTCGAGCAGCGGGGGATCGGTCCTGGTCACGGGAGGCGAGTACCTATGGTTCGGACCGGGGGCGTCATGTCGCCGATTCTCCAGCCGCTTGGCCTGGTCTTCGGTCCAACTCGGCTACCAGCGCTCGTCAGCGCCTGCCAGATCGCCGCTGTGCTCGCACGGCCCGCATCCAGTCATCCGGGTCAACGATAATCACAGGTTCGGCCGGCGCGCCCCGGGTGGCGCCGGCGCCACCCGTGTCACCCCTTCCCGCACAGGCCCAGCCATGGCGCATCACGTCTCAACGAAACAACGGCCCGCCCCCGGCGGTTTGCATTCCCTGTGGTCGCGGAGGGCCCTGTAATGGCTCAGTATGTGTTCACCATGAACCGCGTCGGCAAGATCGTGCCGCCGAAGCGGCAGATCCTGAAGGGCGTCTCGTTGTCCTTCTTCCCCGGCGCCAAGATCGGTGTGCTCGGTCTGAACGGCTCGGGTAAGTCCACACTGCTCAAGATCATGGCCGGCCTGGACAAGGACATCGAGGGCGAGGCCGTGCCCATGCCCGGGCTGAAGATCGGCTATCTGCCGCAGGAGCCGCAGCTCGATCCCGAGCAGAACGTGCGCGAGGCGGTGGAGCAGGGCCTGGGCGGCGTGATGGCCGCCAAGAAGCGACTGGACGAGGTCTATGCCGCCTATGCCGAGCCCGATGCCGACTTCGACAAGCTCGCCGCCGAGCAGGCGGAGCTCGAGGCCATCATCGCCGCGGCCGGCAGCGAAAACACCGAGCACCAGCTCGAGATTGCGGCCGACGCGCTGCGCCTGCCGCCCTGGGACGCCCAGATCGGCGTGCTCTCCGGCGGCGAGAAGCGCCGAGTCGCGCTGTGCCGGCTGCTGCTGTCCAAGCCCGACATGCTGCTGCTCGACGAACCCACCAACCACCTCGATGCCGAGTCGGTCGAGTGGCTCGAGCACTTCCTGCAGCGCTTCCCGGGCACGGTGGTGGCCATCACCCACGATCGCTACTTCCTCGACAACGCCGCCGAGTGGATCCTCGAACTCGACCGTGGCATGGGCATCCCCTGGAAGGGCAACTACTCCGACTGGCTGGACCAGAAGGAACAGCGCCTGGAGGTCGAGCAGAAGAAGGAAGATGCCCGCATCAAGGCGATGAAGGAGGAACTCAAGTGGGTGCGCTCCAACGCCAAGGGCCGCCAGGCCAAGAGCAAGGCGCGCCTGGCCCGCTTCGAGGAACTGAGCGACGTCGAATACCAGCGGCGCAACGAGACCAACGAGATCTTCATCCCGGTGGCCGAGCGCCTGGGCAATGACGTCATCGAGTTCAAGAGCGTCTCCAAGAGCTTCGGTGACCGGTTGCTGATCGACGACCTGAGCTTCAAGGTCCCGCCGGGCGCGATCGTCGGCATCATCGGCCCGAACGGGGCGGGCAAGTCGACGCTGTTCCGCCTGCTCCAGGGTGTCGAGCAGCCCGACTCGGGCGAGGTGCACATCGGCCAGACCGCGCGCCTGGCCTTCGTCGACCAGAGCCGCGAGAACCTGGCCAACGACAAGACCGTGTGGGAAGACGTCTCGGGCGGACTGGACAACATCGTCGTCGGGCAGTTCGTGATGCCCAGCCGCGCCTACCTGGGCCGCTTCAACTTCAAGGGCAACGACCAGCAGAAGCTGGTGGGCAACCTCTCCGGCGGCGAGCGCGGTCGGCTGCACCTGGCCAAGACGCTGGCCAAGGGCGGCAACGTGCTGCTGCTGGACGAGCCCAGCAACGACCTCGACGTCGAGACGCTGCGCGCCCTGGAAGAAGCCCTGCTCGAGTTCGCCGGCTCGGCCATGGTCATCAGCCACGACCGATGGTTCCTCGATCGCATCTGCACCCATATCCTGGCCGCCGAAGGCGACAGCCAGTGGTTCTTCTTCAACGGCAACTACCAGGAGTACGAAGCCGACAAGAAGAAGCGCCTCGGTGAAGAAGGCGCACGCCCGCATCGGCTGAGGTTCAAGGCGCTGAAGTAGGTCCTCCAGGACGCCACTTGCAGTTGGCGCAAACTCGCGTACCGCGCCAACCGCAATCCCTAGGCCTTCAGTTGATCGTCCGCGCAGGAAGTCCCACACTCCGGCGTGATTCGGCAACGACACGAGTGGACGAGGGGGGTCATGACCCGGGATGCGTGGCAAGACGGGAGAGGCTGTTTCGTGCTGCCTCAGAGGCGTGAGGAGGCTGCGTACTACACCTACGGCACGCCGACCGGAGGGCAAGGGCAGTATGCGCACCCGAACATGCTCAGCTTCCTCTTTCATGGTCAAGCGCGTTTGCTTCAATCTGGCCACCGGGCGCAGCATTGGCGGCAGCATTTGTTGACATCGCCGGACGGGCTTGTCATCGACTCGCCAAGCGAGCCGGGACGTTGAGCGTGTCAGCGATTGTGAGAGGCGCAACCGTGCCACCGGTCCTGGCTCGCTGACCACACACGGCGACACAACTGCCGTTCCTGCCCGCCGGCGGGGCGTTCACACTGCGCCCCGTTCCAACAACCGGATGCGAACGGGGGCGGGATGGACACAAGCGGGCAATGCCGGCCTGGGGTGCCGGCCGGGTGGCGCAGGCTGGCGCCGTGGATGGTGGCAGCGGGCCTGGCGGCTTGCGGCGGCGGCGGCGGCGACGCGCCGGTGCAGCAGGCGCAACAGCAGGCACTGAGCGTCAGCGGCGGTGGGGCAGCGGCCGGCGATGTGCAGGCGCTGGCTGCGGCTTCCGATGCCGTGCGACTTGCGCATCAGGCGAGCTTTGGCCCGAGCACCGCCCTGGTCGCCGAGATCGGCAGCCAGGGCGCTGCGGCCTGGGTGCGCGCGCAACTGGTGGCCGGTGGCTCGCGCTACAGCAGCGGTGGGGGCGACGGCATCCATCGCAACGTCGGCGAGGCGTCGTTCTGCGACCTGCCGCCTCAGTCGGGCAACCCGAACTGCTGGCGCGACTGGTACTCGAGCGAGCCGCTGCTCTGGGACTTCTACCGCAATGCGCTCGGCCAGCCCGACCAGTTGCGCCAGCGCGTCGCTTTCGCGCTGCAGCAGGTCGTGGTGATCAGCGAGGTCGAGCTCAGCGGCACCTACGGCCTGCGCGACTACCACAACATGCTGCTGGAGCAGGCCTTCGGCAACTACCGCGACGTGTTGCGCAAGGTCACGCTGTCGCCGCTGATGGGCGACTACCTCGACCATGTCAACAACGACAAGGAAGCGCCCAACGAGAACTTCGCACGCGAGCTGCTGCAGCTGTTTTCGCTGGGAACCTGCAAGCTCAACCGCAACGGCACCCTGCAGGGCGGAACGTGCCAGCCCACCTACGACAACGACACGGTGCGGCAATACGCCTATGCCCTGACCGGCTGGACCTATCCGGCAGGCGGCAGCACCGAGTGGGGCTGCTGGCCCGAGGGCGCGAACTGCCAGTACTACGGTGGCGACATGGTGGCGGCACCCGCGCTGCGCAACACGGCGGCGCGGCGGCTGCTGTCAGGGGTGAACGTGCCGGCAGGCGCCACGGCCGCGCAGGCGCTCGAAGCCGTGCTCGACAGCATCATGAACCACGGCAACCTGGCGCCGTTCGTGGCGCAGCGGCTGATCCAGCACCTCGTGCTGAGCAATCCGTCGCCTGCCTATGTCGACCGGGTGGCCCAGGCCTTCCTCGCCGGGCGCTATACCCCGGCCGATGGCGGTGCAGCCGTTGGCACAGGCAACAAGGGTGACCTGGCAGCCACCGTGGCTGCCATCGTGCTCGATGCCGAGGCTCGCAGCGAGCGTGTGGCCCGTCGCAGCGGCGGTGCGCTGCGACCCCCGGTACTGTTGTTCACAGGCGTGCTGCGGGCGCTGGATGGTCACACCGACGGTGAGCCGCTGGGCTGGTGGTGGGGCGACACGCTGCGCCAGCATGTGTTCCGTCCGCCATCGGTGTTCAGCTTCTACCCACCTCAGTACCCGGTGGCCGGTACGGCCCTCGTGGGCCCGGAGTTCGGCATCCACAACGTCAACACGGCGATGGAGCGGTTGAACTACCTCACCTACCTGCTCGACTGGGGTGGCTCCGAGCCGAGCGACGACATGCCGGGTGCGACGGGTACCGGTGTCGTGCTCGACCGCTGGGTGGCCATGGCCGACAACGCCGGCGCGCTGGTGGACGCGTTGTCGCAACTGGTGATCGGCAAGCGGCTGCCGTTGGGACCGCGAGCCCAGGTCGTCAATGCGGTGGCCTGGTGGACGCGCGATCGCGACCCGGACAACTGGCGGTTGAACCGTGCGCGCACGGCGGCCTACCTTGTGCTCGCCTCACCCGAGTACCAGGTGATGCGCTGATTCGGACGGAGGAACGAGACATGAACCGCGTTTCGATGAGTCGCCGGCGCTGGCTGCAACGCTCGGCCGCCCTGGCAGCGGGCAGCGCCCTCGGTGGCAGCATGTGGCTGGGCAGTCGCCCAGCACGGGCGGCCGACTACAGGGCCCTGGTCTGTGTGTTCGGCTACGGTGGCAACGACGGCATGAACATGGTCGTCCCCACCGATGCCACCCGACATGCCCAGTACGCCGCGGTGCGCGGCGACTTGGCACTGCCCCGTGCCGCATTGCTGCCGATGGGCAGCACGGGCTTCGGCCTGCATCCGGCGATGGCCCCGCTGCTGCCAGCCTGGACGGCAGGTGCGCTGGCGCCGGTATTCAACCTGGGTCCGCTGGCCGCACCGCTGACCAAGGCTCAGTACCTGGCCGAACCCGAAGGCTCACCACTGATTCCCGGCGCGCTGTTCTCGCACAGCGACCAGCAGTTGCTTTGGGAGGCGGGCGGGGCCGACGTTCAGGCCCGCACCGGCTGGGGCGGGCGTGCGTCGCAGGTGCTGGCCACCGCCAACCCGGTGATTTCGGTGGGCGGCAACGGGCACTTCGGCGTGGAGGATCTGCGCACGCCACTGGTGCTGCCCGGTCCCGGGTCCTCTTTCGGTGCCTATGGCCTGACGCCCGAGGACACCACCTGGGAGCCCAACCGACTGCGCAAGGTGGCCGTCGACGCGATGGCGGCCCACAACCAGAGCATCGACTTGGGCAATGCCTTCAACGCTCAGCAGCGCAATGCCTTCGATGTCTCGCAACGGCTGTCCGGCATCGTGGCATCGGTACCGGGCGACGCCCAGTCGGTGGCTGCCATCGATGCAGCCTTCGCCCCTCTGACTTCCGGCGGTTGGTTCACCACCTGGCTGGCGGCGCAGATGTACCAGATCGCCAAGCTGATTCATGCACGCGCCACGGTGCAGGGCGATCGGCAGGTGTTCTTCGCCACGCTCGGCGGCTTCGACACCCACAGCGGCCAGGTCGACTGGGGCAACCCGACCGGCGGCACACATGCGGCCCTGCTGGCCGAGATGGCCGGTGCGATGGCAGCGTTCCATCAGGCGATGCAGAACCTGGGTCTGGCCGGGCAGGTGACCACCTTCACCGAAACCGACTTCGGCCGCACGTTCGCGCCGAACTCCAGCCTCGGCACCGACCATGCCTGGGGCAACCACCAGCTGGTGCTGGGTGGCGCCGTGCGCGGCGGTAACACCTACGGTCGCTACCCCGACCTGGCACTGGGCGGGCCCGACGACGTGGGCGTGGAGGAGTGGGAACTGCAAGGGCGCTGGATCCCCACCAGTTCCGTCGACCAGTACGCGGCCACCCTGTTGTCGTGGTTCGGTGCCACCGAGGCGCAGCTCGACGCCGCGTTGCCCAACCTCGTTAACTTCGGCAGCGCCCGCAGCCTCGGCTTCCTGTAGTCCGCACCCGGCATACCGTCGTTCATCGCAGCGTGGCGCCCGGGCCCTGGCGCCGGCGGCAGGCCGCAGGTATCGTGCTTGCATCATGCCTGCAGCACCTGCGACCGACCCCGCACTCGAGCGGCCTCGCCCGGACGGCGGCGGCCCGAGCGAACCATCCGCCGGCCGCTGGGCTCGTCTTCTGCGTGAGTTCACACACGGCAAGGTGGGTTTCACGCTCGGGTTCTCGATCACCGTCGCGATCGTGCTCAACCCGATTTTCGCGCCGCCCTTCACGGTGGTGCTCGGGCGGTCGATCACCGTCGGCCTGGTGCTGTTGCTGGCGTATGTGCTGGCCGGGCAGTGGCGTCAACGTTGGGTACCGCGCTGGCTGGCGCAAGCCTTGGCGGTGGCATTGGCTGCGCCACTGGCCACGCTGGGTGTGTATCTGGTCAGCACGGGCGGTGACTTCATCGCCTTCGTCCAGCACCCGGCTCGCGTGGCCGGGTTCGTCTGGATTTCTGGCAGCGCGCTGGCGCTGGGCCTGGTGCTGGCGTTGGGGGCTCTGGTGCGCGACCGCGAGGCCGCTGTGCGCGAACGCGAGGCCCAGGCGCGATCGTTGCAGTTGCAGTTCCAGCTCGAGCGCGCCGAGCTCGAGCGCCAGGCCGTCGATGCTCGGCTGGCCTTGCTGACGGCCCAGATCGAGCCCCACTTCCTGTTCAACACCCTGGCCAATGTGCAGGCGCTGGTGGAGACCGGCTCGCCGCGCGCGGCCGAGGTGCTGCGCAGCCTTGTGGCCTACCTGCGTGCGGCGCTGCCGCGCTTGCACGGAGGCGGGCTGCCCTCGCTGGCCAACGAAGTGACGTTGGTGCAGGCCTATCTGGAACTGATGCACCTGCGCATGCCCGATCGCCTGCAGTTCAGCGTGAACGTCCCGGGCGAGATACAGGGCCTGCGCTTCGCGCCCATGGCCTTGCTCACTCTGGTGGAGAACGCTGTGCGCCACGGTGTCGACCCCAGCGAAGACGGCGGGCGCATCGACGTGGGCGGACGCGCCGAAGGCGAACACGGACTGCGCCTGTGGGTCACCGACACCGGGGTCGGGCTGTCCGGCCACGGGGGGCAGGGCACGGGCTTGGCAAACTTGCGTGAGCGCTTGCTCACGTTGTATGGGCCGCATGCCCGCCTGGAACTGAGCGAACATACACCGCACGGCGTGCGTGCCGAGATCGTCGTGCCCGATGTCCGCGGCCCGGCTGCACCCGCTGCATGAACGAGATGACCATGCGTGCGGCTACCGCCCTGATCGCCGACGACGAACCGCTCCTGCGCGAACACCTTCAGGCGCACCTGGCTCGACTGTGGCCGCAGTGCCAGGTGGTGGCACTGGCGCGCAACGGCCGCGAGGCCGTGCAGTTGTACGAGCAGCATCGTCCCGATGTGGTGTTTCTCGACGTCCACATGCCGGGCATGAATGGCGTCGAGGCCGCACGCCAGATCGGCCGCGATGCGCTGCTGGTGTTCGTGACGGCCTACGACAGCTACGCCGTGCAGGCCTTCGAGGAAGGCGCCATCGACTACCTCGTCAAGCCCTTCGAGGCCGAGCGGCTGGCCGACACCGTGCAGCGGTTGGCGCTGCGGCTGGATGAACGGCTGGCACCGGCGGCGGCTGACGAGGTGAGGGCCGACCCACAATCGACCGAAGCGCCGGCGCCGCCACCGACGCTCGATGAGGTGCTCGCTCGCTTGGCAGCGCAGATGCAGCGCCAGGCGGGTAGCCGGCCCTGGCTGCAATGGATCAAGGCGTCGGTGGGTCAGGCCGTGAGGCTGATCCCGGTGGATGAAGTGACCTACCTGCGCTCGGACGAGAAGTACACGCTGGTGGTCTGGTCCGGTGGCGAGGCGCTGATCCGCAAGCCGATCCGGGAACTGGTCGACGAACTCGATCCCGAGCAGTTCGCCCAGATACACCGATCGGTCATCGTCAACCTGCGCCATGTCACGCAGGTGACACGCGGGGCCAACGAGACCGCTGACGTGCACCTGCGCGGCCGCAGCGAGACGCTGCCGGTCAGCCGCAGCTACCTGCACCTGTTCCGCCAGATGTGACCGCGCGATGCCGGTATTCCGGCACACGCACGGGTGCCGGGCCGGGCGAACCCGCATGTCGGGAGTGCTTAACTGGCGGCGGTAGACGCCGATATTCAAGCGATCGGGGTCTGGGCGACGTGCCCAGAATCGGTTCGGCCTGTTATCTGCATCACCGGGGGTCTCGCACCATGTTGTCCAAGCTTTCATCGTCCATTGGCACTCGCCTGTCGGCCGGCTTCGGCGCACTGATCGTGCTGTTGGTGCTGGTGGCGGGCTATTCCGCCGTCACCACCCGCAGCATGGGCAGTCAGGTCCAGCAGCTCGTCGAGGTCAACAGCGAGCGCTCGAACACGGCCTGGCGCATGGTCGACGCCATGAATGCGATGGCGATCCAGGCGAGGTCGATCACACTGCTGACCGATGCCAAGGAGATCGAGTCCGAGATCAAGGTCTTCGAGAAGTCCAAGGTCGAGTACGGTAAACAGGAGAAGGCGCTGCAAGCGCTGCTGGCCAGTGCCGACGCCCCCACACGCAAGCTCGGCGAGGACATTGCTGCCGCGTCTGCCAAGGTCATTCCGATGGTCGCGCTCGCGGCCAAGCAAGGCCAGGAGGGCGCCAACATCGACGCCACCATGACGCTGACCCTGCAGGTGCGCCCGGCCGAACTGGCATGGCGCAAGAAGGTCGACGAACTGCTGACGCAGCAGGCCAAGAACAACGCCGACGCGGCGGCTGCCGCTTCGAGCGGCACGCGCAACGCCATGGCCGTGCAGGCGATCCTGGTGGCGGCCGCCATCGGCATCGGCGTGGTCGTGGCCTGGCGCATGACGCGCAGCGTCAAGACGCCGATCGAGCGCGCGGTGCGGGTGGCCGAGCGCATTGCCGAAGGCGACCTGGGCAGTGAGGTGAACGCCACGGGCACCGACGAAATCGGCCGGCTGCTGCACGCGATTGCGGCGATGCAGGAGCGGCTGCGCGGTCTGGTGGGCGAGATCCGACAGACGGCCGACAGCATCCAGGTGGCCAGCACCGAGGTGGCCACGGGCAACCAGGACCTGAGCCAGCGCACGGAGCAGGCGGCGAGCAATCTGCAGCAGACGGCC
>Ga0154020_10002351_pt1 | contig 23058 bp, 15 predicted proteins | sample Klosneuvirus_201_FD_109709 | JGI IMG/M metagenome (GOLD analysis project Ga0154020, IMG submission 109709) | Active sludge microbial communities from wastewater, Klosterneuburg, Austria - Klosneuvirus_20160825_MG | ecosystem: Engineered > WWTP > Aerobic digester > Activated sludge | place...
AGCGCCGAACGACCGGCTTGTTTGATGGCCTCGGGCCGCCGACCGGCGTTCTCGAAGAAATCGTTGAACGACACCGTGCCCTCGTTGATGAGCAGGAAGGTGCCGGCTCCGATGAACAGGACGGAGCAGACATTCCACAGCCGGTTGAGATCTTCATCCGTCAATTCCCAGCGGGCGCGCAGCAGGCGCGTGCCTTCGACGAGGACGGCGAAGATTCCGCCCATGTAAGGCAGGCCCGTTTCCCAGCCCCAGAAGAGCAACACAGCCCCAAGCAGCAAAGGTGGTGGTCTCATGGCGGTTCAGAACTTTGCCAGCGCCTCCTCGATGGCGCCCACCTCGAGGATGCGGAAATTCTGCGGGTGGTCACGCATCGGGCCGGCGTCGATCTTGCTTGTGCCGCCCGCCTCGACCACCAGCAGGACAAGCAGCGGAATTCCCATCATGCGCAATTTGCGGATGAGTTCCTGGCGTGCCTTGTCCCAGTTGATCAGCACGCAGATGCATCCGCTGACGCGGCTGGCGTGATTGAGCACCAGTTCTTCCAGGCCGTTGAACTGGTTCAGATCGAGGTTCGCACGCACGGAAGCGAGCACCTCCAGCATCTGGTCGGCGTGTGCCAGCCCGCGCCCGGCTGTGACGCAATACGCTTCGGTGCCGACGAACAACAGGTCCAGCAACGATTCCTGCGTCTGGATCGTGCAGGCGAACGACGCCGCCACGCTCACCGCCTCCTCGAACGCCTCGCTGTAAGGATCGGTGGCGAAAGTATCGAGCACGAGCGCGTGGCGGACGAAGAATTCATCCTCGAACTCCTTCACGATGGGCGCCCCCGTCTTCGCCCAACTGCGCCAGTGGATGTGCCGGATGGGGTCGCCGCGCCGGTAGTCGCGCAGCGAAACGAATTCGTCCGACTGCCCGACGGAAGAAGCCATCGCCACGCCGCCCTGTTGATATTTCATCGCGCCAGGCAGTGCGATGGGCGGCACGAAGTAACGCTTGGGCAGGGCCAGCATGGACTGCGGCAACGGCTGTTTCTTCAGCGCGCGGAACAGGCCGAGCGGATCGGACCGGCCGATGGTTGCTGATTGGAATCGAATCAGGCCCCGGCGCAAGGGCACGATTTCCACCTGCACCTCCGCGCTTTGTTTTGGGGGTAGCGGTGGAATCTCCGCGCATTGAATCCGCGCCACACGGAACGGATGCCGCATCCGCCGCCGCCAGATGGGAATGCGTCGGAGCCGTTTTTCCTCCGCCCATTGAAACGCAATCCACTCGCGCAACGGGGGGCGCAGATCGGCGAGGGATTCAATGAAGGTCAAACCAGCCTGTGGTTTCCGGGTGAGGTTGTGGATGGAGACGCGATACTGGATTGGCGCACCCACCGTGCAAAAACGCGGCAGGATTCGTTCGACGCGATAGCGCCCGCGCAGCCACCAGCCAAATGCAATGGCGCACAACAGGAGGGTCACGAGCAGACAGAGCGTCTGGTAGGCGACGTTGTTTTCTGTATCGAACGAGAGCGGGAGCACGATGGGCAGCGCCATGAGCAGCGCGAGGCCGGCCGGTGTGAAGCGCCGCTGAACCCAATACCGCACGGAGGTGGTCAAGCGGTAGGACAGATACAACAATTGGAAAAGCGGGCGCACGCTTCAATGACGCCTCAGGACGGCACCGGAGTTTTTTTCAACACCTCTTCCACGACGCCCCGGGCGGTCTGGCCGGAGAAACGCGCCTGCGGTTCCATGACCAGCCGGTGGGCGATGACCGGCACCGCCAGTTCGCGCACCTGCTCGGGGCTGACAAAATCAAGACCATCAAACAACGCTAGAGCCTGCGCCGTCTTCATCAGCGCGAGCGACGCGCGCGGGCTCGCGCCAAGCTGCACGCCGGGAAACGACCGCGTGGCCGCCACGAGATCGACCACGTAGCGTTTCAATTCCTCGCTGATCCGAACATGCTGCGCGGCGTGCTTCAACTCCAGCATCTCGTCCAGCGTCACGCACGGCCGGAGATGTTCGAGCGGGTGATGATCGGCTTGCGCGGTAAGAATGGACACCTCGTCGCCCGCGCCCACGTAGCCCAGCGTGAACTGCATCGCGAACCGGTCCATCTGTGCCTCGGGCAGTGGATACGTGCCGCGAAATTCCACTGGGTTCTGGGTCGCGATGACGAAGAACAAGCCGGGCAAAAAGCGGCGCTCGCCATCCACGCTGACCTGATTCTCGCCCATCGCTTCGAGCAACGCTGACTGTGTGCGTGGCGAGGCGCGGTTGATTTCGTCGGCGAGCAGGGGGTTGGTGCACACCGGCCCCTCGTGGAATTGAAATGCCTGGTCGCGCTGGTTGAAGATGGATACCCCGAGGATGTCCGAAGGCAGCAGATCCGGCGTGAATTGCACCCGCTTGAATTTGGAATCGATGGAGCGCGCGAGCGCCTTCGCCAGCGTTGTCTTGCCCGTGCCGGGAGAATCCTCCAGCAGGACGTGGCCGCCGGCGGCAAACGCCGAGAGCAGTTTCCGGATCGAACCGGACTGGCCCTGCATCACGAGGGCGATATTCGCGGCGATGCGCTGAAAGATTTCACTCGCGGCAGGCGTTATTTTCTTCGTCATGAGATTCCCGGAGACGGCGCTGGATTTGTCCCCGGACTTTGCTGCCACGAATTCATGCATCACGCAAGGGTGTTTGTCGCTGCGCCGGAGAAATCACGCGACGGCGGCAGCCTTCTTCAGGTGTCCATGCGCCTGCAATGTCGCAAACACCTTCTCCCAGATCAGGTGCTCGGCATCCGAGCGGATCTCCGGCTTGAATCCGTATTGGAGATAAAGACTCACCGCCGGCAGCCGGCCGGTGGAAGTGACCACGCAGGCACGCTGATATCCCTGCGCCTGCAGGCGTCGGCACGCCGCGCCCAACAGCGATTTGCCGAGTCCGCGCCCCTGAAATTGCCGCAATACCGCTAGCCAGAAGACGCGACCGCATGTCGCATCATTCCTGCCGCTTTCGGGCCATGCCGTCGCCGTGCCCACCACGCGCCCGATGTCATCCTGCACGAAGATCTGCCGATCTTCCAAGCGCGAGAGATCCACGCCAAACTGGCGTGTGAACAAATCAGGCGTGATATCATTGAACGGGTCCGCGTCGTGCTGGATGAGCAGCCAATGCGCGGCATCGCCCCGCCGAAACCACCGGAACGAATACCCCGGCGGCAACGGTGTTTCGGGCACGCCGTCCAGGTTGGGCCGGACCAGATTGAGCCGGAGATTTTGTCGGAACAGGTCCATGATTTTCCACTCGCAGCCTAGCCTAATCCAGCGCGACCGGCAATGACCGTGTTCTAATTCTGAGTTCGTCGTGCCGGATAGGACTTGGCCCGGGCCAGTGGCGGTTTATCCGCAGGGGTTGCCGCTTGTCTTTGCAGAAGCGTCCCGCCAGATTTGCGCCCGGGAGTTAAACAGGAGACCAAGCTTTTTATGTGCGGCATCGTTGGCTACATCGGCAAAAAAACGGCGGCCCCCCTTCTCATTGAGGGTTTGCGCCGGCTTGAATATCGCGGTTACGACTCGGCGGGCGTCTGCACGCTCACCGACAAGATTCTGGAAGTCCGCAAGGCCGCTGGCCGGGTGGACAAGCTTGCCGAACAGCTCAAATCCCGTCCCGCACCCGGTTGCGTTGGCATCAGTCACACGCGTTGGGCCACCCACGGCGCACCCACGGACGACAACGCCCATCCGCACCTCGACCAGTCGGGCAAGATCGCCGTCGTGCACAACGGCGTCATCGAAAATTACGACCGCCTCAAGCAGCGCATGATCGCGGCGGGCCACAAATTTCATTCGCAGACGGATACCGAAGTTCTCGCCCACTTAATTGGCGAGCATTATGAAAAGCTGGATGGCAAACCTTCAGAGAATGGCGGCGGCAACCGGCTGACGCAGGCGGTGCTGAACGCACTCAAGGAAGTCATCGGCACCTACGGCATCGCCGTGCTGTGTCAGGATTTTCCCGGCGTGATGATCGGGGCGCGGCGCGGCTCGCCGTTGATCGTTGGAGTTGGTGTCGGTGAGAATTTTTTAGCCAGCGACGCCAGTGCCATCGTTTCGCACACCCGCCAAGTGATCTATCTGAACGACTACGACGTGGTGACGCTCACGCCGGACGGCTACACGGCCACGAGCCTCGGCACGAACACGCCGGCGATGCAGGTCAGCCAGATCGAATTCAACGCGGATGCGGTCGAGAAGGGCGGCTTCGATCATTTCATGTTGAAGGAAATTTTCGAACAGCCGCGCTCCATCGAGAACGCGCTGCGCGGTCGTATTGATCACGAGGAAGCAATGCCGAAGTTTGGCGGGCTGAACATGACGCCCGCCGAATTGCGCGCCGTGGACCGCATCGTCATTACGGCGTGCGGCACAAGCTGGCACGCAGGCATTGTCGGGGAATACCTGTTCGAGGAGTTCGCGCAGGTGCCGACCGAGGTCGAATACAGCAGTGAATTCCGCTACCGCAATGCACCGCTCGATAAGCACACTCTCGTGCTGACCATCACACAGAGCGGCGAGACGGCGGACACGCTCGCCAGCTTGCGCGAAGCGCGGCGCCGCGGTCACAAGGTGCTTTCCATTTGCAACGTCGTCGGCAGCACCATCGCGCGCGAATCCGATGGCGGCATCTATCTGCACGCCGGACCGGAGATCGGCGTTGCATCAACGAAGGCCTTCACGTCGCAGGTCTCCGTGCTAACGCTGCTCGCGTTGCTCATGGGCCGCATCCGCACTCTCTCGCACAGCCGCGCCACCGCCGTGCTGAAAGCGCTCGAAGCCGTGCCCGCGCAGGTGGAACAACTCCTCAAGCAAAGCGACGAGATCAAGCGCATCGCTTTGAAGTATGCGAAGGCGGAAGACTTCCTCTATCTCGGTCGCGGCTATTGTTATCCGGTCGCGCTCGAAGGTGCGCTGAAGCTCAAGGAGATTTCCTACATCCACGCCGAGGGTTATCCCGCCGCCGAGATGAAGCACGGGCCCATCGCGTTGATCGACGAGAAGACACCGTCAGTCTTCCTCGCACCTCGCGATTCGCTCTACGACAAAACTTTCAGCAACCTCGAAGAGATCAAGGCGCGCAAAGGCCCCGTCATCGCCATCGCCACGGAAGGCGACGAGCAGATGGCGCGCAAAGCTGACGACGTGATCTATTTGCCTGCGACGATGGAACCCATCTTCCCGCTGCTCGCGACCATCCCGTTGCAACTGCTCTCGTATCACATCGCGGTCGCGCGCGGCTGTGACGTGGACAAGCCGCGCAACCTGGCCAAGAGTGTGACGGTGGAGTGAGTGCAGGTCGGTTGTCAGTCAGGTGAATTCAGATAATAAGATTGGAGACTCGATAAGAGAGCTGGGAACTCGGGTCGAAGGAAGAATCCCGCTCTTCCGACAAAGCCGGATGCCTACTTCATCGTGCTCCAAAATTCTTCTGTGACGAGGATCAAGACCACATGCTTGCTTCGCGTCGCGTGCCCGAGGTGCTCATCGACCGGCTTATATCTTTCTGAAGCAAGGGCGATTCTGACGAAACTACCCATATTCAGGTGTATTGTGGCCTGCCAAGCTGTAAGATTAGCATCTGCTCGGCTAACTCGTTTAACGAAGTGCCGGAAGTGTGCATGCGGTGAAGGTTATCGTGCCGGACGACAACATCGTTTTGGCTACATAATCTACCCAAAGCGGATGCTTCACGATACCATCTGTCGAGCCCCCAATTCGTAGTAAGTAAAATGAAGCACGTAAGAACAGTCTGCTGGTGCGCAGCCATTGGCGTTACCGCACTTCTAGTCTGGCATTTTGGCCGCGCGCAGCATGCGAAGGTTGAACCACCGGCAGCAGCGGCATTGCGGCCAAGTAGCTCCAACCAGGCGGATGGCGCACTCTCCCCCGAATTTGACCCTGAGCGCAATCCATACGCCAATGGGTTGCGTGGGCCCGGAAAATCGAAACGCGCGTGGGACGCGGGCTATATCAAATCGTTTCAGGTCGCTAAGATCGGCGACCCGGTGAAATTTGAACTGACTGGGGGCGTCATGGCCGAGGGGGTGGTCAAGATTTTGCAGCGACAGGAGGGCGAGGTGAGTTTTATTTCCGGGACTTTGACCGCCCCGGAGCAGGGCACCTTCTTCTTTTTAACTCCACCCGTTGGCGGAAAAGCTGGCAAGGCGGTAGGGGTGATTGAATTTCCCAAGAGCCAGACGGCTTACCGCATCGAACCCACGGGAGCGAATGGCGATCCTGAATTGTGGCAGCGTCAGTTGAACGAGGTGGTGTGTCAATCCATGCCGGAAAGAGATGAAACGCAGATGGACGCTGCTGGGACCAGCGAGGCGCAGAACATGCCCCCGCTCAACCCGGACCTCATGGCCCAGTATTTTCCGAACCACAATACCAACTTGAACGGGACGAAAATCATCTCGCTCCAGAGCAAGCCCGGCGCGCCCGGGGTCATCCTGCTGGATTTCTTTGGCGGTTACACTCCGCACTGGGGAGGGGTTCATTTCACGCCCGCACCCGCGAGCAACGATGCGATCAGGGACATCTGGCGGCGCATCGCGGAGGATTACGAACCATTCAACATCAACGTCACGACCGACCTCAAAGTTTACCTGGCTGCGCCGGCCGGCAGCCGTCAGCGGTGTTGTTACACAACAACACCCGTGACTGCAACAGGTGTGACTTACATCGGTTCATGGAACTGGGGCAGCGACGCCGTGTGCTGGTCAGTGTATTACGACGGAAAAGGCGGCGGCGAAGTGGGCGCACACGAAGTCGGGCACACACTGAACCTGGGTCATCAAGGCCAGGATATTCCCAATGGCTCAGGTGGATTTGATCACGATGAATATTACACCGGTCATGGCAGCGGAGAGACCGGTTGGTGCCCGATCATGGGCGCAGGATATTATCAGGCCGTGACCACTTGGTCGAAGGGTGAGTTTCAATACGCCTACAATACTAGCGACGCGCTCAACACGATCATCACTGCCAACAACAACGTCGCTTACCGCACGGACGACACGGGAAACTCGCTGGCCACATCCCGCTATCTGGAGGCTTACTCGAACAGCACGATCTTCGCCGAGGGAATCATCGAGCGGACGGCGGATACTGATGCGTTCCAGTTCGCCACCAGCGGCGGTGCGGTTTCGTTAACGGCCAAGCAGGTTGGTTTTTGGGCCGACGTGGGAATGATGGTGACGCTGGCCAATTCATCTGACGTCGTAATCGCGAGCAACAATCCGTCGAGCACCTTGTCAGCCAGCATCGCGACAACGTTGTCGGCGGGCACGTATACTTTTCGCGTGACTGGAGCCGGACGTAACAACCCGTTGACCGACGGCTTCAGCAGTTATGCCAGCCTGGGCTACTACTCGGTGACGGGGAGCGTGGCGGGAGTGCGGCTGCCGAACCGGTTCACGGTTGCTGAGAACAGTCCGAACGGAACGGTGGTGGGCACCATCAACGCCACTAATCTCGGCGTGAATCCGCTGATCTACGTCATCACTTCAGGGAACACCGGCGGCGCCTTAGCCGTGAACAACAGTGGCGCGTTGACGGTCGCCAACTCAGCGGCGCTGGATTATGAGGCGCTCGGACAGAACACACAGTTCCCAGTTCAATTCGAACTCTTGGTCAACATCACCAACACCGTCAACGGATCGCTCACCGAAACAAAACGCCGCGTCGTGGTGCAGGTGCTCGACGCGAACGAAGGTCCATCCGCCACAGGCTTGACGAACACGGTCATTGTGGGCACCCAGCCCGGCACGGTGATTGGAACCGTTACGGGCACCGACCCAGATGCGTTCACGACCCTCAACTACTCCATCGTCAGCGGCAACACGAACAACGTTTTTGCCATTGGATTGGAGAACGGCATCATCACAGTCGCGGGCAATCTCACCAGCAGCCTCGCCGGCACCTACAACCTCCCGGTGCAGGTGACGGATGGCACCAGCAATGCCATCGCCAATGTGCGCATCACTGTCATCGGGAATAGCAATCCTTTCCAGCCGGGCAGCATCAGCTATGCGGTTTATGATGGCATCGGCAACGGCGAACTCGTGCCCAATCTTACGAATAATGCACGCTTTCCGACCGATCCAACCTGGGAACAGCAACGCACAACCTTGGAGGGAGATACCGACCGCGCCGACGAATACGGTTCGGTCATGCGCGGCTATCTCATCCCGCCGGTTTCGGGCGTTTATACTTTCTTCATCGCCACCGACGACAACGGCGAGCTTTGGATCAGCACCTCTACCAATCCTGCCTCCATGACGCTCGCCGCCTCCATCACGGGCAATGGAAACTGGGCCTCGGCCCGTCAGTGGAACAAGTTTGCCAGCCAGACTTCCACCCCGCGCTCCCTCATCGCTGGTCAGGCTTACTACATCGAGGCGCGACAAAAGGAAGGTGGTGGCGGCGACAATCTCGCGGTCGCTTGGAAAGGTCCGGCAACAACGAACATGACGAATGTCATCCCGGCGCTATATCTGGCTCCCCGCTTCATCAACTACGTTCCGCACGCCACCGGCTTCACGGCCAACGTGCGACGCGATGCGATGTTTGGCGCTCGCGTCGGGCGCGTGACAGTCACCGACGTCAACAGCAATGATGCTCAAACGTTTGCCATCATCGCCGGCAACGGTGAAAACATCTTCGGCATGGATGCGGCAGGCTATGTCGTCGTAACGAACACCGCGGCGCTCACCACGACCGTCACCACCAGCTTCTTGCTCACCGTCCAGGTGACCGATAGCGGTTCGCCGGCCTTGTCGGCCACAACCACAGTCACGCTGAATCTGGTCGCACCGGGCGCGATCGTTGCCACGCAAATTCAACGCGAGATGTTCACCAATATCAGCGGCACCGCCGTCAGCGACCTCACGTCCAATGCGAAATATCCCGGCAAGCCAGACACGCTCGCAGCCTTGACTGATTTCGGCGCCCCCATCGACATTTCTAACGACTTTGGGTCCCGGGTCCGCGCTCATTTGGTGCCTTCTGTCACAGGAGACTATCGTTTCTTCATCGCTTCCGACGACAACAGCCAGTTGAAGTTCAGTTACACCACCAATCCTGCCGGCGCGACTGTCATCGCATCAGTCGGGGATTGGACATCCCAGAACCAATGGACAAAGTATGCCAGCCAGACTTCCGCGCTGATTACAAATCTTCAGGCCGGACAATCCTACTATATCGAAGCGCTGCACAAAGAAGGTGGCGGTGGCGACAATCTTTCGGTCGGCTGGCTCGTGCCCGGCAGCGGCGTTACAAACGTGATTCCCGGCGCGAATCTTGTCCCCGTTGACATCAACGGCGCGCCGCAGATCAATGCGCAATCCTTCTCCATTCTCCAGACTGCGCCCAATGGATCTTTCGTCGGAACCGTCATCGGCAGCGACAGTCCGCTGGATGCGCTCACGTTCCAGTTGGTCGCTGGCAATACGAACAACACTTTCGCGATTGATCCCGCCACAGGCGTGTTGCGGGTGCAGAACAGTTCGCTGGTCAACTCAGGTGCGTTGACCAGCATTCCGCTGTCGGTGGCCGTGCAGGACTCGGGCTATGGCGGAAAATATCCGCTGCGTGCCGCCACGAACACAGTCACCGTCAACGTGACGGGGACGAACGTGCCGTTCGTCTGGAGCGGCGATGGTGTAACCAGCCAATGGAGCGATACCGCCAACTGGGCAGGAGGAGCACTTTATCCTGGCGTGCGGCTGGTCTTCGGCCGGCCCGTCCGACAGACAAACGTGAACAACTTCCTCGCTTCAGCCAGCTGGGTGCAATTCACCACCGGCGGATTCAACATCACCGGCAATCCCATCACGTTGCAAACCGGCCTGACGAACACAGGTGCCAATACCTGGGGCGTTCCCACCACACTGGGTGCCGCGCAAACGTGGGTCCACAATGGCGGCGGCGAGTTGAACCTCAGCGGTGGAATCACGAATGGCGGCTTCACGCACACGCTGGTGGCCAATGACGATCTCCGGATTTCGGCGCCGATCAGCGGTGCGGGCGGATTGAACAAAAGCGGCACGGCTCGGTTGCTCTTGCAAGGCACCAATATATTTACCGGCGCGACCGTCATTTCTGCGGCGAGTGGCACTACCAGCGCGCTTGAAGTTGCCGGCACTGGCGACCTGATCATGGGCAGTTCTGACCTCACCATGAACGGGCGTATGGATCTCTCCAGCCACAACGCCACCATCGGAGCCCTGGCCGGGAACGGCCTCATCTTCGCAAACTACGGCACCCGCACACTCACCTTGGGCGCAAACAATCACAGCGGGACGTTCTCCGGCAGCATCCAGGATAGCACTTGGGGCACCGGCGTGAAACTTGGGCTGATCAAGAACGGAAGCGGCAGCCAGACCTTCAGCAACACGAACAATTACTCCGGCGACTTTACCATCAATGCCGGCACGGTGATCGTATCCGCATCCAGTCCCACTGCTGGCAGCGGCAGCGCATTGGGCAGCAACGCACCTTCACGCACCATCACCATCGGCCCGGCGACATTGTTGCTCAGCATCAACAACGTCTTTGGCGGCGCAGGCGTCAGCCCGGCCGCGCGACCTAAAATCGTTTTGAATGGCACGCTCACGAGCACACGCTACAACGTCCTTCCGGACCTGACCTTGAATGGCGGCGTGCTGCGCAACTCGAACAGCACCGACCCATCCAACTACGATGGCTTCCAGTTTGTTGGAAGCATTACCGTCGGCGGCACAAGCGCGGCCACCTTCGACACGACGACCAGCCGCGGCAATCACCTGCTCGGCGGCGGCACAACCGTCTTCAACGTTGCTGACGCCACCGCCAACATAAACACCGACCTCGCTGTGAATACTGTTCTGCGCGACGGTTCCACCGATTATCCCGGTGCGGCAGCGCTGCAAAAAACCGGTGCCGGCACGATGACGCTCTCGGTGAACAATGCCTACACGGGCGGCACCACCATCACCGACGGCGCATTGCAGATTGGCAACGGCGGCGTGACCGGTTCAGTCAATGGCGCCATCACCAACAACGGCGCCCTCATCTTCAATCGCAGCGGTGTGCTAACTCACAGCGGAGTCATTCTTGGCACCGGCTCGGTCACCAAAACGGGCGGGGGTAGTGTCACGCTCTCCGCCGTGAATTCCTATTCGGGCACGACAACTGTGAATCAGGGAACTCTGCTGCTCGGAGCTGGCGGCAGCATTGCGAACAGCAGTGCCATCACCATCGCACCGGATGCCACGCTGGATGTCACGGCCAAGGGCACTTGGATTGTTGGAGCATCGCAGACTTTGCAAGGCAGCGGCACGGTGGCCGGCGCCACAACGATTTCCGGGACCGTGTTGCCCGGAAGTTCGCCGGGCACGCTCTCGTTCACTGGTGACACAACTTTGGCGGGCACCGCCGTGATGGAAATCAGCAAGAGTGGCGCGACGCTCACCAACGACCTGTTGAGCACCACCGGCACGATCACTTATGGTGGCCTGCTCATCGTGACCAATCTTGGGCCCGACGCTTTCGTGGCGGGTGACAGTTTCAAACTCTTCAACGCGGCAAATTATGTCGGCAACCTCGCGACAACGAATCTGCCGGTTCTCGATGCTGGCCTGCTGTGGTCATGGACTCCTGCCAACGGCACACTTTCAGTGATCCCGGCAATCAACACTTCGCCGACAAACCTGATCGCGAGCTTAAGCGGCAACCAGTTGACGATCTCGTGGCCATCCGACCGCACCGGTTGGACGCTCCAAACGCAGACCAACTCACTTGTCCTAGGGCTCAGTCCGAATGCCTGGTTTCCTGTCGCCGGCTCGGCAACCACCAATGCCGTCACCATCACCTTGGATCCTGGGCAACCTGCGGTCTTCTTCCGCATGGTCTATCCGTGACCCATCGCAGATAGCCTGATCGCCTCGTGTTATGATTAACCTCCTGCCTGACTCCCGGCAGACATCTTAGGGCCTTGTCGCATTGCTCCCGGTTGGTCATAGATGGTCCGTGCTCTGACCGACAAATCGGCGGTTCTGAAGAGTGAGCACGCTCAGCTGAAGGTCGGGCTTGCAAGCAGATTATGGATGGACTGGAGATCAACACGCACACGCTGGATTACGCCCGCCGATGCGCTTGCGGAAAACTTCACGTCAACTGGTGTGGTCGCTGCAGTCTCCATTGCGGCGCGTGATGAAATTCTGTTGTGTTAGAATTGATGCGTTCACTGAGCACTCGAAATGCGGGGTTGGATTTGTTGGGGCTGTCGTGGCATAACTAAGCGCAGCCACCTCCCAACGCTTGCTCAGTGACGAGGTGAAAGCTCAAATACAGGCCGGTTATCGCAATCTGAAACCAACCACTGCACAACATGGACATTCTCCCCAGCAACGCCGCCCACTGGCATCTCGTCTTGAATCACCTTCCCGTCGTCGGCAGCCTTGCGGCACTGTTGCTGCTCGCGTGGGCGTTCATCAAGAACACCGACGAATCCAAGCGCATTGCTCTGACCGCACTGGTTTTGGTCGCCATCACTTCGATACCTGCGTTCCTTACAGGTGAACCGTCAGAACGACTGCTCAAAGGGATTCCGGGCATCAGCAAACGCTGGATGTCGAATCACGAGGAGATCGCGGAAGTGGCGTTGTGGGTTGCCATTGCCGCGGGCGCGCTCGCGCTGGGCGTGTTGATTTTCTTCCGCAAGGCGCGCTCCATTCCGCGCTGGAGCATTGGCGTGCTGGTGCTGGTGACGATTGCTGTATGTGGATTAATGGGCCGCACGGCGAACTACGGCGGAAAAATTCATCACCCGGAAATTCTTGGTGGCGCTCCTGCCGAAACGGCCCCCGCGGACATCGAACATTGAACTGCTCCAGATAGGCGCTGACGTGAGGATGCGGACATTCGGCCAAGATTTTCAGGGATTCCGCCTCGTTACCTCGGCGGCTACGCGAGGCTACTCCGCCGACTTCCACTTTTCCGACTCGTCCGTCTGCGATTGGATGAGCCGCACCATCAACGGCACGCTGGCAATCGTCCGTTCCCCGAGCGTCACATCAATGGCATACAGGCCCGGGGCGGCGAAGCGGAGTTGCTGGATGTTGATGATGAAATTGCGCGTGCCGAAATGCGTGTCCTCCGGCATCGCCACCTCTACGGGAATATCCATGCTCGGCATGATGGGCCGCCCGTCGGCGTCCACGAAGTGCAGCTTGATCGTGTGTGCGCCCTCATCGCCGCTGGTGAACGTCACGCGCAACGCGATGGCGCACTGTGGATGGATCGCGGGCAGCGTCAGCGCGTTGATGGTGTCGAACGCGCCGAGGATATTGAGCTTTCCTTGGTCGTCCGTTGCCGCGTCACAGAGCACTGCCACCTGAATGTTCATGCCTGAAAGAAAGCGATTTCAGGGCCAAAATGCACGATTTTCTTTTATTGCGGCGGCACATCCAGTCGCGCCAGCAGAAACGCTTTCAACTCGCCGGCCACTTTGCCGCCAAAGCCGGACACCTCGGCGATCTGCTCCACCGTCGCGAGCCGCAGCCGCTGGATGGAGCCGAACTTCTTGAGCAACGCCGCTTTGCGCGCTTCCCCAATGCCGGGGAATTCGTCCAGCAAACTTTCGGAGATTTTCTTGATGCGAAGCTGGGCGTTGTAGCTGTTGGCCACGCGATGCGACTCGTCGCGGATGCGCTGAAGCAGCTTGAGTGCGTTGCTGTCACGGTCGAGGCGCATGGACACGGTTTCGCCGGGCCGGTAGATCTCCTCGAACTCCTTTGCGAGACCGATGATCGGAATGCGCTCCAGACCGAGTTTCTTCAACTCCTCGCACGCCGCGCCCAACTGGCCTTTGCCGCCGTCGATGACAATCAAGTCAGGCAGGTTGGACGTTGAGCGTTGGACGTTGAGCGTTGAACGTTTCCCCGCTGCTTCGGCCATCAATTCGCGCAACTCTTCAACGATGGCCGTTCTGGCTTCGGCATCGTCGTCCGTGTTGCGTGTTCCGCGTTCCGTTTCTTCCGCGTTCCGCGTTCCGCGTTCCGAGCTTTCCTTGAGGAGCCGCGCATACCGCCGCCGCACCGCTTCCGCGATGCACGCAAAATCATCCTGTCCTTCGACATCCTTGATGCGCAGCCGGCGGTAGTTCGCCCGGTCTGGCCGACCGTTTCGGAACGCCACCACGCTCGCCACCTTCAGCGTGCCGCTGATGTTCGAAATGTCGAAACCTTCGATGCGCACGGGCGGCGCGGGCAGGCCGAGAGCCTTGCCGAGATCGAGGTTGTCGCGTTCGGGCATTGCGGCCACGGGTACATTCCATGGCGTGCGCTCGAAGCGGGTCGTTTTCGCCGTCGTTTGCTTCAGCGCCGTGATGGCGTCGCGCAGGTCCGCGGCTTTCTCGTATTGCTGTGCGGCGGCGGCTTTGCGCATTTCGGCTTCGAGTTGCTCGCTGAGTTCGCCGCACTGGCCATCGAGAAAACTGCACGCGGCCTGCACCTGTTCGAGATATTGTTCATGTGTCACGTTGCCGATGCACGGCGCGGTGCACCACTTGAGGTTGCCGTAGAGACAATGCTTGTAATCCTGGGCTGTTGGCGTAAGCGGGCGGCACCCGCGCAGGTTGAACTGACGCCGCATCATCGCCAGAGTGTTACGAAGTGCGCCAGAATTCGGGAACGGCCCGAAATAACGCGAGCCATCATCAGTTCGCAGCCGCGTGAGCGTGAAGCGCGGAATTGGATCGCGCAGGTTCACCTTCAGCATCAGGAATCGCTTGTCGTCGCGCAGATCGATGTTGAACTTGGGCTGGAGTTCCTTGACGAGTTTGCTTTCGAGGAGAAGCGCCTCGGGTTCACTCTTCACGACGTGAACATCAAGATCGTGGATCGAATCAGTGAGCGCGCGGAATTTCAAATCCCAGCCCATGCGCCGCGATGGCTGGAAATACGTCATCACCCGTTTGCGCAGGTCGCGCGCCTTGCCGACGTAGATCACGGTGCCAAAGCGGTCCTTCATCAGGTAAACGCCGGGGCGATGCGGGAGATCCGCTAGCTTCTTGCGCACCTGTTCAGTCGTTGGCACGCGCAAATTTTGCTCAAAGTGGGCCGTGCGCAAAGGATTTGTTGTTCCAGCCGAAAATGAATGAATGCCCGCTCGCGTTTGCAGTCGAAATGCCTAACATATCAGACTGAACTGCTGGTTCAGCGGGCAATCAAACTCATGACGACACGTTCTTCCGGTTCGACACTTTGGGTGGTGATCTTCCTCGTCGCGGCACTGGCCGTCGGCGCGGGAATCTGGTTTTGGAAGCGCGCGGACGACAAGGAGGTCACGTATCAAACCGTCTCTATTGGGCGCGGCGAGATCGCGCAACTCGTTACCGCCACCGGCACGCTCAACCCGGTCACGAACGTCACTGTCGGCAGCCAGATTTCCGGCATCATCCAGACGCTCAACGCCGATTTCAACACCCGTGTCACACGCGGGCAGGTAGTCGCGCAGCTCGACGCCGCCACCTACCGCGCGAACGTCGCTTCCGCCGAAGGTGATCTCGCCAACGCCAACGCGAATCTCGAACTCACGCAGGTTGATTTCCGCCGCGCTGAGGAATTGTTCAAGGCCCAGCTCATTGCCAAGTCCGACTACGACAAGGCCGTTGCCAGCCTGCATCAGGCCGAGGCGGCGGTGAAAATGAAGGAAGCCTCGCTCCAGCGCGCCCAGGTCGATCTCTCCCGCTGCACTATTTACGCGCCCGTGGATGGCATTGTCATCTCGCGCAACGTGGATGTCGGCCAGACCGTCGCGGCCAGCATGAGCGCGCCCACGCTGTTCATCATCGCGAACGATCTGGCGAAGATGCAGATTGACGCGAATGTGGCCGAAGCCGATGTCGGCGGCGTGGAGGCTGGTCAGCAGGTCGAGTTCACCGTGGACGCTTTCCCCTACCGCACATTCCGCGGCAAGGTCGTGCAAGTCCGCAACTCGCCACTCACCGTCCAGAACGTCGTCACTTATGACACCGTCGTTGAGGTCAACAACGCCGACCTTAAACTTAAACCTGGCATGACCGCGAATGTCTCCATCGTCATTGCCCGCCGGGACGATGCGGTAAAACTCCCGAACGCCGCATTACGCTTTCGCCCGCCGGAAAAAGCTGCGAGCGATTCCAAGACCAACGCTGCGACGGTCAGCGTCGCCGGTCAGGGCGCTGGCCAGCGAGCCGGTGGTGGCGGCGGTGGTAATCGCGGTGAACGCGGTGAACGTGGAGGGGGCGGTTCAGGCAGCCGGCCGCGAGGCGAACGTTCGCCAACGCGCACCGTTTATACGCTCGGTGAAGATGGAAGTCCCATGCCTGTGCAGATCAAGATCGGCATCAGCGACGGCATAACGACCGAAGTCACGGAAGGCCTGAACGAAGGCGACAAGGTCATCACAGGTTCAGTTCAGGCGAAGGCGGATGCCGCTGCGCCGGCCAGCAATCCCTTTGGCGGCGGCGGGTTCCCTCGTCGCTAAGCATGCCGTGGCTTCCCGCATGAATCCGGTCATCAAACTCGACGACCTGCACAAGACCTACCAGACCGGCGAGGTCGAGGTGAAGGCCGTGCGCGGCGTTTCGCTTGAGATCATGCCCGGCGAATTCGTCGCGCTGATGGGCTCCAGCGGCTCGGGTAAATCCACCTTGATGAACACGCTCGGCTGCCTTGATCGCCCCACGAGCGGCAAGTATCTGCTCGACGGTGTAGATGTCTCCCGGCTCAACACCGATCAGCGGGCCGACCTGCGCAATCACAAGATCGGATTCGTTTTCCAGGGCTTCAATCTACTCGCGCGCACATCTGCGCTGGAGAACGTCGAGTTGCCGATGCTTTACCTGCGTGAGCGTCTCAGCACTCAGGGACGTCACGAACGGGCGAAACAATCCTTGGAGATCGTCGGCTTGGCACAGCGCTTTGATCATCATCCCAGCCAGCTCTCCGGCGGGCAGCAGCAACGCGTTGCCATCGCCCGCGCCTTGGTAAACCGGCCCGCGCTGATTCTAGCCGATGAACCCACCGGCAATCTGGACAGCCAGACAAGCATTGAGATCATGGGCGTCTTCCAGAAGCTCAACGAGCAGGGCATCACCATCGTCATGGTCACGCACGAACTCGACATCGCCAGCTATACCAAGCGCAATATTATCCTGCGCGATGGACAGGTGCTGAGCGACACACAGGTCGTGCGCCGGTTGAATGCGGAGGAGGAACTGGCAAAGCTCAAGGCGGCGCAACAAGCGGTGCAACTGGCGTCATGAAACTTCCCCCTCTTAATCTTACTCTTAATCTGACCCGCTGTTCCCGCAGCCGGGACGAAGGGATTAAAAGTAAGAGTAAGATTACGATTAAGAGCGGAGGACATCTGCTTCCCGCATGAGATTCTTCGCCACCATCCGCCTTGCCATCCGTGCGCTGCGCCGCAATAAACTGCGCTCCACGCTCACCATGCTCGGCATCATCATCGGCGTGGGGTCGGTGATCGCCGCAGTCAGCATCACGACGGGCGCGACCAAGCAGGTGGAGGATCGCGTGGCGGCGCTGGGTCAGAATGTCGTGACGGTTTTTTCCGGCAGTTTCACCAGCGGTGGCATGCGTGGTGGCTGGGGCGGGGCGCCGACGTTGACCACTGAAGACGCACTGGCAATCCAAAATGAAATCAGCGACGTCGTCGCCGTGAGTCCTGAAGTGCGTGACCGTAACCAGATCCTCGCGAATGGACTCAACTGGAACACCATGATCCTTGGAGAAGGGCCGGACTACCCGCAGATTCGTGACTGGGACATGGCCGACGGCGCAATGTTCACCGAAGCCGATGTGCGTGGCGTCTCAAAAGTGGCTGTTGTCGGCAAGACCATAGTGGACCAGCTCTTCCCGAACGAAGATCCGATCGGCCAGACCATCCGCGTCCGCGACATTCCGTTCAAGATCGTAGGCGTGCTCGCGCCAAAGGGCTTCAACCTTTTCGGCCAGGATCAGGACGATACGATGATCATTCCATACACGAGCCACATGAAGCGTGTGTCGCGGCGCACCTATGTGAACTCCATCCTCGTCCAATGCACCAGTGCCGACGCCATCACCAAGGTGCAGCAGGAAGTCACGGAGGTGCTGATGCAGCGGCGCAGCGGCAAGGAGCAGGATTTCACCGTGCGCACGCAACTGGAGGTCGCCCAGATGGCGACGGCCACGTCAAAGATCATGTCTGTGCTCCTCGCGGCGATCGCCAGCGTGTCACTGGTCGTCGGCGGCATCGGCATCATGAACATCATGCTCGTCAGCGTCACCGAGCGGACGCGGGAGATCGGCATCCGCATGGCTGTGGGCGCGCGGAGCCATGACATCCTCGTGCAATTTCTTGTGGAGGCGGTCACTTTGAGCGCCATTGGTGGACTCGTCGGCATCGGGCTGGGATTCGCCGCCTCGCAGATTGTGGCATCCTCGACCGGCTGGCCGACCTTGACGCCCGTTTCATGGGTGGGCATCGCTTCGCTGTCGAGTGCCGTGGTGGGAATTGTTTCCGGCTTCTATCCCGCATGGAAAGCATCGAAGCTCGATCCCATCGAGGCGCTGCGCTATGAGTAGTTTGAACTAGTTGCGGTCCGGAGTGGGGGGATTGGCTGTCCGACATGGATTCGAACCATGAATAACGCCTCCAAAGGGCGCTGTGTTACCGTTACACCATCGGACAAGCTGGCCGAAAATTATCATCCGCCCCACCTCCCGCAAAGCAAAAGTTCCCGCTTACTGTTACCGGAAATACGCGTCGTAGATCAGCTTCGCGGTGATGATCAGCACCACGGTGAGAAACACCGGTCGGATGAATCCAGTTCCGCGTGACACTACCATTCGCGCGCCGATCCGCGCGCCGATCAACTGCCCCACGCCCATCGTTAATCCTGCGACCCAGAGAACCTGGCCTGCGCAGATGAAGAATCCCAGCGAACCAATGTTGCTCGCGAAGTTCATGACCTTAGTGTATCCGGTCGCTTTCGTGAGATTGAACCCCAGACCGAGAACGAATGCGATGGCCCAAAAAGTGCCCGTGCCCGGCCCGAAGAAGCCGTCGTAGAATCCCAGCGCCAGGCCGGCTGTGACATCAAATAGGCCGCGTGACATGCGCGGATGCAGGTCGCATTCGCCCAGCTTCGGTTTGAACCAGACCAAAACTGCGATGCCAGCCAGCATCACGGGAATGATTTTACGCAACAGCGCTGGATCAAGTTCCAGCGCCGCCCAGGCGCCGGCCACGGAAGCGACGAGGGTAAGGCAGAATCCACGCAGACAGTCGCGGAGCGACATCGTGCCGGCCTCCGCGTAATGCCATGTGGCGCTCGCCGAGCCGAAGGTGCCCTGCAGCTTGTTTGTTCCCAGCGCGAGCCGCGGATCGAGGCCGAGACTGAGCAGTGCGGGTAGCGTGATCAGCCCACCACCACCCGCGATGGCGTCCACGAAACCTGCCGCCAGCGCCGCGCAAAACAGGAGGGGCAAATGCCACAGTTCGATCACGCGCGGAGGCTAGGGCGATATTCCTGAACACTCAACGCGGGAAGTGCGTCAAACGCACTGCTGGACACACGTCCGCGCTGTGAATAATTTTTCACCAGAAATTGCTTGGCAATTTTCCAGAATGAGGCATACCAAGTGCGGGTTTATTTTTGGGTCGCAGTATTTTTGCTAAACCGCCTGGGCGCTTCCTTCCTCACGACCAAGCAGTTGGTGTTAAGTCATTGGTGTATCCCTTGTGCATGGAATGAACGCGCTATTCTTTTTTGCCGCCGCCAAAGCGGGTGAATCGGAGTTGGCCTATGTCTGGTTTGAATCCAGGCTGGAGGCCAAGATCATCATCGTCTGCCTCGGCATCTTTTCCATCATCGCCTGGTCGGTGATGATCCGCAAAGCCATCCAGATGAGCCGCGCCAAGAAGCTCAACACCTTCTTCACCTCCGAATTCCGCAACCAGAAGCATGTCCTCGACCTTTTCGACCGCCGTTTGCAAGTGGATGCTTGTCCGCTGTTCGTTGTTTACGCGGCGGGCAGCCTGGAACTCGACACCCGTTTGCGCGTGGGCTCGGCTGAAGTCCGGAAGAAACACGTTTCGCTCAAGAGCATCGAGCATGTGAAGCGGTTGCTGGAGAACGCCGTGTCGCAGGAAGCTTTGAAACTGGAATCCGGCCTCATCCTGCTCGCCATCGCCGTGAGCGGCGGTCCGTTTCTCGGATTGCTCGGCACCGTCTGGGGGGTGATGAGCACGTTTGCGGGTATTGCACAATCCGGCAGCGCCACCTTGACCGCGATGGCTCCGGGTGTATCCGCCGCGCTCGTCACGACGGTCGCCGGTCTGCTCGTGGCGATTCCTTCGATGTTTGCCTACAACTATCTCGTCCACAACCTGCGGGTCCAGACGGTCGAACTGGATAACTTCGCGCAGGAACTCATCTCGAAGATGGAGACGGAATACCTGGCTGATGAGTGACCTGGTTACAAGTTACAGGTTGAACGTTGCAGGTTGGAAAAACCGGCCTGCGAACAACCTCGTCGTGGTAGGGCGCGTCACTCTGTGCGTGCCGCTGCTTGAGCACGCGGCCCGCGGCGCACACGGAGTGACGCGCCCCACCGCTTTCAACCTTCAACCTTCAACCTTCAACCTTCCTTGAAGCGTTTCTCCCAACGCACGCATCTCGTGACGCTGAACGAGATCAACATCACGCCGCTGCTCGACCTGGCGTTCGTGTTGTTGATCATCTTCATCATCACGACGCCGCTGCTGGAGCAGGGGATGAATCTCAAGCTGCCTGCGAAGGGCGGCAAGGCTGATCAACGCGTTTCCAAGCCGGACATCCGCATGGTGGAGATCAGCACGCAGGGCGCTTTCATGCTGGATCAAAAGCGGATGCGGAGCGCGGACGAGCTGGAAAAAGTCCTCGCGGCAGCTTACAAGGCCAACACCAACATTGTCGTTTACATCCGAGCCGACGAGAACGGGAAGAACAAGGATCTCTACGAAGTCATCAACCGCTGCCAGCGGAACGGCATCACCCGATTCTCGCTGCGCACTGAACCCCCGGAGAAACGCTGATATGGATCGTCTTTCCAAGAAATGCGTCCTCACGTCGGGCATCGTGCATGGCACGCTGGTGCTGCTGCTCATGGTTGGCCCGGCGTTTCTGACTTCGGACAGCAAGCCAGACACAGCTGCGATCCTGACTTTCACCGACGTTGAAGCCATTTCGTCTGGTTCGCCAGTGATGGGCCAGGGCACACCAACCGGTGGAAGAGCTATCCCAACGCCGCCCGAACCAAAACCAGTTGTCGAGCCGCCCAAGCCTGCCCAGCCAGTGGTAAGAAATCCCGAGCCGCGCAATGACCCCAAACCTGTTGATCCGCCGCCGAAGCCGAATACGGATGCAACAGACCCTACCGACAAGCCGCGCAAACCGGTGATTGACCTCACCAAAGTCGTCCGCAATCCAAACAGGACTACGACGCCGAAGCCCAACACCGCTGCCGACGACAAGGCGCGCGCGCAGGCCGCCGAGGCGAAGGCAAACGCACGCCAGCTTGCAAATGCGATCGACAAAATCCGCACGGGTTCGTCCTCCGGCGTCGATGTCGGACCGGTTGGTGTTTCCACCGGCAGCGGCCCGAGCGTGGCGGCCTATTCGGACATTCTGCGCACCATTTATTTCAACAGCTGGCTCGAGCCCAGCGATGCCACCATGGAAGACGCGGTGGTCAAGGTCACCGTCACCATTGCGAGAGACGGCTCGGTGGTTTCCGCGCGCATCACCAAGACCTCGGGCGATCCCGCCGTGGACCGGTCGGTGCAGCACCTGATTGACAGCGTCCCGTTCATCAAAGCCTTCCCGGCAGACTGGAAGGAAAGACAAAAAGAATTCAAACTCAGCTTCAGTCTCAAAGCCAAACGCTCGCTCGGATAAAAATGAAATCACTTTTGAAACTCGGCCTCCTCACCGTCATCGCGTTCACCCTCGCCGCTCACGCGGCGGACGAAATCGAAATCACCAAGACCTTCACGCCCGGCAGCACGCCGCCCATCAAGGTCAACATCTCCGGCTTCACTGGCGAAGTGAACGACGTTTTGAATTTCGATCTCTACGTCATGGGCTTCATCAACGTCCCGGCGGACCAGGCACAGTTCCTCATCGCGGGCAGCAACAATGCCAATGTGCAGGGCACCGTATCCGACAAGGCGGTCATGTCCGTGTCCGCTGGTGGGAGCAGTGCCAGCCGCCCTGCGGGCTACCTCCGTCTCAACAAAGCCTACTCCGGCGGCTCGTTGCGGCGGCAGGCCCACGCCTTTGCCGACGACATCGCGCTCACGCTGACCGGCACCAAAGGCATCGCGCAGACGAAGGTGGCGTTCAAGGTGGACACCGGTGCCGCCAGCGAAATTTACATCAGTGACTTCGACGTGTTCAACGGCAGCGCCAAAGCCGTCACGCATGACAAGACCATCGTCGCCGCGCCCACGTGGGTGCCCGGCCAGCTCGCGCTCTACTACACGAGCTATCGCCTCGGCAATCCCGACATCTTCCACCACAACCTCAGCAGCGGCGCGCGCGCCGCGTTTTCCCGTTATTCAGGTTTGAACACCTCCGCGGCCGTTTCGCCGGATGGCTCGCGCGTTGCGATGATTCTCAGCAAGAGCGGCAGCCCGGAAGTCTGGGTCAGCAACGCCGATGGCAGCGGTTTGAAGCAGTTGACCAAAACGCCCGAGGACGAATCCTCGCCGTGCTGGTCGCCGGATGGGAAATGGATTTGTTATGCAACGAAGCAAGGAGGGGTGCGCGGTCTCTACAAGGTGCCTGCCTCAGGTGGGGCGGCGCAGCGCATCGTCACGAGAGGGGTGTCGAACCCGAGCGAGCCCGACTGGTCGCCGGACGGCAAGTGGATCGTGTTCACGGCGCAGATGGGTGGTTTCGAGATCTGCGTCGTGCCTGCAGAAGGCGGAAGTGC
>Ga0154020_10002352_pt1 | contig 23054 bp, 17 predicted proteins | sample Klosneuvirus_201_FD_109709 | JGI IMG/M metagenome (GOLD analysis project Ga0154020, IMG submission 109709) | Active sludge microbial communities from wastewater, Klosterneuburg, Austria - Klosneuvirus_20160825_MG | ecosystem: Engineered > WWTP > Aerobic digester > Activated sludge | place...
CACCCACTGGCCCAGTTCGACGATCTGGCCCGAATGCTCGGCCACCGGTATGAAGCGAGCCGGCGAAATCATGCCCTGCTCGGGGTGGCGCCAGCGCAGCAGTGCTTCGGCACCCACGACGCGGCCGCTGTCCAGATCGATCTGCGGCTGGTAGTAGACCTCGAACTGCTGCTGCTTGAGTGCGTGCCGGATCCAGGCCACCAACTGAAGGTGCTCGGCCACGTGGGCGTTCATCTGTGCGTCGAAGAACCGGAACGCGTTGCGTCCGGCCTCCTTGGCTCGGTACATCGCGATGTCGGCCTTCTTCAACAGGCTGTCGAAGTCCTGGCCATCGTCGGGGCATATCGCCACGCCGATCGAGCCGCTGCCGTGCAGCTCCATACCCTCGAGCTCGAGCGGCGCCGCGACGGCATCCAACATGCCCTGCGCGACTTCGGCGACGCGGTCGGAGTCATCGCCGCGGCGGACCAGCACCAGGAACTCGTCGCCCCCCAAACGGGCCACGCTGTCGTCAGGCTGCAGCAGCGAAGTCAGGCGCTGGCCTATGCATCGCAGCAGGTCATCGCCTGCCGGATGTCCGAGCGAGTCGTTGACGGTCTTGAACTGGTCAAGGTCGACATACAGCAGCGCCAATCGGCCACCCTGGGCGCGCATGGCCTGTACCGCGTTGTCGAACTGCTCGCGCGCTGCCATGCGGTTGGGCAGGCCGGTCAGCGCATCGCGCCGCGCCAGTTGCGCAATGCGCTGCTGCGACTCGCGCACCGCGCGGTTCTCGGCCACCAGTCGCTGCAGCGAGCGGCCGAGGTCGCGTGCCATCATGTTGATGGCGAACGCCGTGGCCAGCAGGATCACGCACACGTCGATGACCTCGGTGGGCCGGTACACCGGCGGGCGCTGCAGGCGCCAGCCCATCACGTTGCCGAGCCCGACACCTACGCACACCGCCAGCGCTGTCGCCAGCAGCAGCACGAACAGGCGACGGTTGCCCAGCAGTGCTGCGAACGCAAGGATGGCCGGTATGCCCATGATGGACACATCGCGCAGCCCCTGCCCACGCACGATGAAGTAGCCCAGCATCACCATCAGCGAACCCAGCATCAGACCGGCGGCCGCCTGCAGCCGTTGTCGTCGCAGCAGCCACGCGGCCACAGCCTGCGCGGCGAGCGTCGCTGCCATCATCGGTACGACTTCGCCCCACGTGCCGGTCAACAGCCGTGGCAGCATGGCCAGACCGATGGCGGCGCTGATGGCCGCCATGACCTGGCCGATGCGGCGCGCGCGTTGCGCGGGCAGCAGCAGAGATGTGTCATCGAACAGCGTCATGGCCATGCCTCCCTGGGGCTTGGGTACTGCTGTGTCAACGTTCCTGAAAAGCCTGCTGCGCCTTTGTCATGGGCTGCAGCAGGTAGCTGAGTACCGATCGCTCGCCGACCTGCACTTCGCCGGTGCCTGTCATGCCAGGCAGTACCGGCAACGGCCGGCCCTGCGCCTGGAGCGTCGAACGGTCCGCCCGCACCAGCACGCGATACCAGGTGGCATCGGTGTTGGCCGGAACTTGCCGATCGGCATCCCCCAGCGCGTCGGGGCTGATCATCGCCACCTCGCCCTGCAGGCTGCCGTACAACGTGAAGTCATATGCACTGAGCTTGACACGTGCGCTCTGGCCAGTGCGCAGGAAGCCGATGTCGCGCGGCTTGACCCTCAGCTCGACCAGCACGCGCGGGCCGACGGGCACCACCTCCATCACGGCGGCCCCGGCGCTGACAACGCCGCCCAGGGTGTTGACCCGGATGACCTTGACGATGCCATCGACCGGCGACTTCAGCACCGTGCGACGCACGGCATCGTCGCGCACCACCATCTGCTCGCCCACTTGGCCCAGTTCGGTCTGCAAGCGCACCCGTTCGGCCGCTGCATCCTGGCGATAGCGGTTGACCCGCTCCTGCATGGCCAACTGCAGGTCATTGACCTGCCGCCGCACACGCATCACCTCGACCTCGCTCATCAGGCCCTGCGCCGACATGGTCTCTGCGACGCCCAGCTCCCTCTCGAGCAGCGCGAGGTTGCGCCGGCCGGCCGCCTGGGCTTCGGCCAGCGCTTGCTGGCGCGTGCGGTAGGACGCCGTCTCCGCGTCCACGGCGGCGCGTGCAGTCCGCAATTCGGCTGGGAACTGCAGCGGCTGCCCGGTGGCTTCAGCCTGCGCGCGGGCCATCGCAGCGCGCAATGCCTGGCGCTTGACCTCCCCCTCGTTCTGCTGAGCCTCCAGTCGGGTCGGGTCCAGCAGCGCCAGGTCCTGACCCACCCTGACCTGCTGTCCCTCGCGGACGAACAACTCCCGCAAGATTCCGCCTTCGAGGCTGGCGATCACCTGCTCGCGGCCCTCGGCCACCACACGGGCATCGGCACGGGTGATGATGTCCACGCGCGCGAGCAAGGCCCACGCCGCAGCACAGGCTATGGCAACCAGCATCAGGTAGATCGATGCGTGCGCAGCGCGCATCGACTCCGGCACCTGCGCCGCACGCAGCGCCGACACATACGGCAGGTCGTCGTCGCGCAGCTCGCCCTGCGTACGGCGGGCGTTCCAGGTCGTGATCCAGCCCTGGCTCATCGAGCGGCCTCCGGCGCGCCCGGTACCCGCGCGCCCGACAGTGCGGCCAGCACCTGTGCCTTCGGGCCGTCCATCACGACGCGTCCGGCATCGACCACGATCACGCGATGCACCAGCTCCAGCACTGCGGGACGATGGGTCACCATGACCAGCGTGCAATCGCCCGTCGCGCCCGCCAGTTGCTTCAGGAACTGAGCCTCGGACTGCGCGTCCATTGAGCTGGTCGGCTCGTCCATCAACAAGATGCGCGGCCGAGTGACCAGGCAGCGCGCCAGTGCCACCAGTTGTCTCTGGCCGCCCGACAGCAGGCAGCCCGACTGCCCCACCGGAAGTTCCCACCCCATCGGGTGCGCAGCCACCAGCCGCTGCAGTCCGGTGAGTTGCGCCACCTCGGCCAGTGCCGCAGGATCGGCAGCGGGCCGGTCCAGCAGCACGTTGTCGCGCAGCGTGCCGTTGAACAGCCGCGGGTCCTGCGCCACGAAACCCACCCGTGCGCGATAGTCCGCCGGATCGAACTGACGCAAGTCCACGCCGTCGGTCTCAACCTGCCCGGCCGTGGGTTCGTAAAGCCCCGCCAGCAGGCGCAGGATCGTCGACTTGCCGCTGCCGATACGGCCCAGGATGGCCACCCGCTCGCCTGGGCCCAGGCGCAGGCTCACCCCTCTGAGCACCTCCGGGCCGGCCATGCCCTGCACATCCGGGTAGGCAAAGCGCACATCGTGCAGCGCAAGCCGCCCTTCGAAGCCGCGCATAGGCAGATAGTCGCGCGTGGGGTCGCGCTCGGTGGGCTGCTTCATCACCTTGTCCAACGCACGCAGTGCCGCCATCGCACTTTGGAAGCGGGTGGCCAGCATCACGACACTGGTCAGCGGCGCGATGGCACGGCCAGCGAACATCACCGCCCCGATCAGCATGCCGCCGGTGATGACGCGCTCCTGGATCAAGTGCACCCCCCACAGCAACATCACCAGGGTGATGGCCTGCTGCGAGATGGCCGACAGGTTGATCGTCCAGCTCGACACCTGGCGCGAGCGCATCGCCGTATCGGCTGCTGCCGCCGTGGTGGTCTCGTAGCGCTCGATGAAGCGGCCCTGCGCGCCGGCGGCCTTGAGGTCCTCCATGCCGTCGACGGCCTCGACCAGCACGCCGTGCAGGTCAGCCAGTTGCTGCATGTTGGCGGTCATCATCCGGCGCAGCGCGCCCTGGACCACGATGGATACGCCCAGCATCAGCGGGATCGCCACCACCAGCACCCAGCCCAGCGGGCCGCCGATGAGAAACGTCACCGCGACGAAGACGAAGATGAACGGCAGGTCGGAAATGGCCGACAGCGTGGCCGACGAGAAGAACTCGCGCACCATCTCGATCTGGCCGAGGATGTGGGCGTAGGCGCCCGACGAATCCGGCCGGTGCTCCATGCGCACCGCCAGGCTCTGGCGGAACAGCGCCGCACCCACGAGCAGGTCGGTCTTGCGGCCCGCCCGGTCGATCAGCACCGCGCGCAATTGGCGCGCCACCATGTCGAACACCAGCGCCAGCGCTCCGGCAGCGGCCAGCGCCCACATGGTGACCATCGCCTCGTTGGGGATGACCTTGTCGTAGACCACCGAGGTGACGATGCCGGTGACCAGCATCAGCACGTTGCTGATCAACGCAGCCAGCAGGGCCGAGCGATAGTACGGCGCGAAGCGGCGCACGGTGCCCCACAGCCAGTGGCGCCCGGGGTCGGTCAGTGGCACATCGTCGACGCGGGTGTGTGCCGCCTGTGCGCCCCGCGGCGCGGCCACCAGCGCGGTGCCGGAGTAAGCCGCCTGGAGTTCGTCGATCGCCACGGTGCGCGGCAGGTACACCCGTGCGGGCACGACGATCTCGCAGCGCCCTGTGGCTGCGTCGTGCGTGCACAGCACGCAGGCGCTGCCATCTTTCATCAGCACCACCGCGGGCAACAGCAGTTCATGGATATCACCGATCGGCCGATGCACCAGTCCCGCTTCGTAGCCGGCCTGGCTCATCACGCGGACCGCCAGCAAGGGGTCGAGCGGGCCGGTCACCGGCTGCCCGGCCAGTAGCGCATGCACCGAGCGCTCGTGGCCATGGTGCATGGTCAGCCACGCCAGCGCCTGGGCCAACGTATCGTCGTCCAGGCACCAGGCCCGCTGGGCGTCGGCCGCAGCGCCCGTTTCCGGCGGCGGCGCAGGCACGGCTGCAGCGTCGGTGGTGGCTTCGATGACAGTGCTCGACATGGCCCCAGGGCGTCCGGATTCGGTTCGCGTTCAGCGGTGGGCCAGCGCCAGACGCTCGAACTCGGTTTCGATGTCGCGCACGAGCAGCGGCAGATCGAACAGCGGCGAGCCGCGGCCATGCTCGGCCAGGTAGCGCTTGTACGAGGCCACGCGCGCGGGCTCGCGGCCCAGGCGCACGGCCTGGCACTCGTACTCGTCCAGGCTGTCGGTGATGAGGTCGGGCAGGCCCACTGCGGTGAGCAGGCTGCCGGCCATGCGCGAGATGTAGGTACGCCCGCTGCGCGTGAGGATGGGCACGCCCATCCACAGCGCGTCGCTGGCCGTCGTGCCTGCGTTGTAGGGGAAGGTGTCGAGCACGAGGTCGGCGAGCTGGAAGCGTGCCAGGTACTCCGCCGGTGGGACCCGAGGCGCAAACACCAGCCGCTCGCGTGCCACGCCAGCCTGGTCAGCTTCGCGCTGCATGTTCTCGCGGGCCGTGTCGTTGTCGGCCAGCAGCCACAGCACGCTGCCGTCCACCTGCCGCAGTATGCGCATCCACGCCCGGAACATCTCTGGAGTGAACTTGAAGTTGTTGTTGAACGAGCAGTACACGAACGCATCGTCGGGCAGGCCGTAGGTGCTGCGCTCAGGGCGTGCGGCCACCTCACGCTGGCGATCGCTCACCTGGTAGCAGTGCGGCAGGTAGATCGGCCGCTCGGTGCAGTAGGGCACCAGTTCGGGCGGCATCACGGTGCGGTCGGCCAGGATCCAGTCCACCCCCGGCAGGCCCGATGTGCCTGGCAGACCGAGGTAGCTCACCTGCACCGGTGCGGCGCGCCACCCCAAGATGGCCGGACGGGCACCGCTGGTCAGGCCCTGCAGATCCACCAGCACGTCGATTCCGGCCTGGGCGATGAGCTTGGCCGCGGTCTCGTCATCCACGCCGGCCAGGCGAACGTGGTGGTCCAGCGCGGCCAACAGGCGCCGCCGCTGCGGCTGGTTGGACTCGGGCGTCCAGCAGAAGCCCCAGACCTCGAACTTCGAGCGGTCGTGAAGCTCCAGCAGCTCGGGCACCAGCAGGCCCACGGCGTGGGTGTGCAGGTCGCCCGACAGATAACCCACCTTGATGCGGCCACTGCGCGCAGGCATCAGCGTGTGCAGGGCAACCGCCGGCGGCTTGGACAGCTTTTCGTGCACGAATCGCTGCGCAGCCAACAACTGAAGCGCCGGGTCGTCGCTGGCGCTCATCATCGCCAGCATCGAGGTCCCCATCAGCAGCTGGTTGGGCGTGACCTCGCCCACCGGGTGGTACACCGGCCACTCGCACTGCTTCTGGCGCAGGTGCACATAGTGCTGGATCACGTCGGCCTGGCGCGGGTTGAGCAGCAGACTCTCGCGCAGGCAGGCCTCGGCCTCGGGGTAACGGCGCAGCGTCTCGAGCAGCCGACCCTGGTTGTTCCACGCGTGTACCCGCAGGTCCGCAGCGGCGCCGCCATCGATCACCTCGCGCCACTGCACCAGCGCCTCGTCACACGCGCCCCGCCGCTCCAGCACGTGGCCCAGGTTGAGCAGGGCATGGGCGAAGCCGGGCTGCAGTTGCAGCGCTTCACGATAGGCGGCTTCGGCTTCAGGCTCGCGCTGCAGCGTCGACAACAGCGTGCCCAGGTTGAAGAGTGCCACCTGGCGCATCGCGGCCTGGGGGCAGGCATCCAGCCACTGGCGGTACAGCGTCGCGGCGGCGTCCGGCTGCCCGGCTTGCTGCAGCGACTGCGCCTGGCCCATCAGATCGGTGAGCGTGAGCGCAGCCATGCGACGGGCGTCGGTGGCATCGGGAGGTTCGGTCGCGGCGAGAGTCGGCATGGCGTGGCAATGCTCGGCAAGGAACACGGGCAAGCCATGCTATGGGGGTGGCCCTGCACGCGGTCGGCGCATCAGCGGGGAGAAGGCGGCGCTATTCGCACCCGAGCGGCGCGGCGATCGCCCAAGCACAGCGGCGGCCCTCAGGCCGCCGCATTCGAAGGGTCGCCGCGCGCGAGCGCAGCGCGCCGGGGTCAGAACCCCAGGCTGGCCAGAAGGTCGTCGACCTCGCCCTGGTCCGCCACCACATCGGTTCGGCCTTCGTGGTTGACGACTGGCCCCTGCAGAATGTTCGGGTCGACTTTTTCACGCTGCTCGGGTGGCACCACTTGCACCAGCAGCTTGACCAGGCTGTCTTCGAGCTCGTTGGCCAGCGACACCACCTTGGCCACCACCTGGCCGGTGAGGTCGTGGAAGTCTTGCGCCATCATGATGTCGGTCAGGTGGGCGTCGATGCTCTGCGTGCGCGCCTCGACGTCGCTGACGAAATTCATCACCGCGCCCGTAGCCACGGCCTTGACCGGATCGGCCACCAGCGCGTCGGCCAAGGTGCGCGTGGCCGCGGCAATCTGCGCATGTTCGCTCTTGGCCTGGTCGACCGAGTTCAGCACCCGCTCGGCGGCCTGGGCCGTCTTGTTGGCGATGTAGCTCAGCCGGCTGCGGGCATCGGGCAGCCCATCGGCGGCCATCTGCAGCTTGGGCATCACGCCGAGCTGTTGCATGGTGTCGTGCAGAAGGCGCGTGATCGTGCCGATCTGCTGAAACACTTCCGGCGAGGCCACCACGGGCTGGGTGGGCACCAGTGCGGTCAGGTCTTCCATCTTCATGACAAGGTCCTTCTGGGTGCGTTCAGGCCGTGGCCGCGATCTTCTGCATGATCTTCATCACCTTCTCCTCCAAGGTGGCCTTGGTGAAGGGCTTGACGATGTAGCCGGCAGCCCCGCTCTGTGCGGCCAGCACGATGTCTTCCTTGCGGGCCTCGGCAGTCACCATCAGCACCGGCAGGTACTTGAGGTTGTCGTCGGCCTTGATCGCCTTGAGCAGGTCGAAGCCGTTCATGTTGGGCATGTTGATGTCGCTGACGACGAAGTCGTATCGTGCCGTCTTGAGCATCGACAGTGCCACCGCGCCATCCTCGGCCTCTTCGGCGTTGTTGCAGCCCATTTCCTTGAGCAGGCCACGCACGATGCGGCGCATGGTGGAAAAGTCATCGACGATCAGGAACTTGAGATCAGAGGGGTTGCTCATGACGGTCCTCAGGGAGGTGGGCGATTGCGGTGAGGGCGTGAAAACGGGTCCGTGGGGGCTTTATCGGCCAAGCATGGGCTGACTTGACACCACGCTGGGACGTTCGGGGCGAATCGAAGGCGCTTCGCCGCTCGCGGGCGCCTCCAGCTGCGGCACAAAGAGCGCTTCCTCGGCCTCGCGATTCATCACGATGATGCTGATGCGGCGGTTCTGCGGGTCGAACGGGTCGTCCTTCACGTACAGCGAACTCGCGGCCAGGCCCTGAACCCGCAGCACGCGGTCCTCGGCCAGGCCGCCGGCCATCAACTCGCGCCGCGAGGCATTCGCGCGGTCCGACGAAAGCTCCCAGTTGCTGTAGCCGCGGTCATTGGCTCCAAAGGGCTGACCATCGGTGTGCCCTTCGAGCGTGAGGCGGTTGGGCACTTCGGTCAAGATGCCACCGATGGCCCTCAGCAGTTCACGCATGTAGGGCTTGACCACGGCGCTGCCGCTGTCGAACATCGGCCGCGCGAGTTCATCAACGATCTGGATGCGCAGGCCGTCACGGGTCATGTCCATCTTGATCTGGGACGCAAACTGCGCCAGGCGCGCGTTGTTGCGCAGCTCGTTCTCCACCTGCTCCTTGAGCTGCTCGAGCCGGCTGACCTCGGCCTTCTTCTGCTGCTCCTTGAGCACATGCAGGTTGATGGTGCTGCGCTGGGCCTGAACATCGCCGCGTCGCACCTGTCCGGTGGACCGCGACAGGTCCTGGCCGCCACCCTTGACCACGTGCGAAGAGTCGCCCGAGCCCGATCCGCCGCCCAGCAGCGCCACCTTCAGGGGGCTGGCGAAGTAGTCCGCAATGCCCTTCTTGTCGCCTTCGGTGGTAGATCCCAGCAACCACATCAGCAGGAAGAAGGCCATCATCGCCGTGACGAAGTCGGCGTAGGCGATCTTCCACGCGCCGCCATGGGCCGCGTGGCCGCCCTTCTTCACCTTCTTGATGATGATGGGCTGGAGCTTCTTGGCGTCGCCGGCCATGCTACTTCTTGCCCTTCACGTGGCTTTCGAGCTCAACGAAGGTCGGCCGCTCGGTCGAGTACAGCACCTTGCGGCCGAACTCGATCGCCACCTGCGGTGCGTAGCCCTGCATGCTCGCCAGCAGCGTCGTCTTGATGCACTGCAGTTCCTTGCCGTCCTCGTCGATCTTCTGCTCCATCAGCCCGGCCAGCGGCTCGGCGAATCCGTACGCCAGCAAGATGCCCAGGAACGTGCCGACCAGCGCCGAGCCGATCATGGCGCCCAGCACCGCCGGCGGCTGGCCCACGGAGCCCATCGTGTTGACCACTCCCAGCACCGCGGCCACGATGCCGAAGGCCGGCAGCGCACCGGCCAGACGCGCGACCGCTGCCGACGCGGCATGCGCCTCGGCATGATGGGTTTCGATCTCGCTGTCCATCAGCGACTCGATCTCGTGCGCGTTGAGATTGCCCGACACCATCATGCGCAGGTAGTCGGTGATGAACTCCACCACATGATGGTCGCTGCCCACCGCGGCGTACTTCTGGAACAGCGGCGAGTTGTGCGGGTCCTCGACGTCCTTTTCGATGGACATCAGACCTTCCTTGCGCGCCTTCTGCAGGATGTCGTAGAGCAGCGCCAGCACCTCCATCGCCCGGGCCTTGCTGTACTTGCTGCCCTTGAAGCAGCCGCCGATCGCCTTGCCGGTGGCCTTGAGCACCTTGGGCTGGTTGTTGGCGACGAACGCACCCATCGCGCCACCGAGAATGGTGATCATCTCGAACGGCAACGCCTTCAGCACCACGCCGATGTTCCCGCCGTGGACGATGAACACCCCGAAGATGCAGCCGATGGCGACCAGCCAGCCGATGATGACGAACATGATGCGGTCAGTGTGAGTGGTCGTGCCGCGGGCTGTGGCCCGAGGCGCGTTCTGCGAGGGTTATCGGCGCGGCAGCCGCAGCATTGAGCCTGGCCCTGTGCGCGTCGCCGATCTGGTACATCCACACGCGTCGCCCCTGCGGGGCCTGCACCATGGCGGTCGGTGGCACGCCAGGCACGGTGAACTCCAGGCTCACCAGCCAACTGTTTGGCGCCATCTCGTTGCAGGCCTTGGCCCAGGCCCGCTCCATGGATTCGGGGCGCTGAAACAGGTAGACCATGCGGTAGTCGCTCCAGGTCAGCCGCCACATGTCGCCCTGGCGCACGCGGGCGTACCGGCAACGCAGTGCTGCGCCCAGGCGCAGCAGCCAACTCGTCTCGATGCCCTCCACACGCGCCGCCGGCCACGCGGCGTGCAATGCCTGCAACCCATGGCCCAGCCCGCAACCGGCATCGAGCACGCGGTCGCCTGCGGCGACCTCGATGCGCTGCACCGCGCCATCCAGCGCATGCGCCGGGGTCGGAAACAGCGGCGCGTCGCGCCAGGCACGCAATGGGTAGGCCATGAGCAGCAGGCCCAGCGGCACCAGCCACGCCCAAGCGGGCACGCCCGCGGTGGCACCGGTGGCACCGAGCAAGGCTGGAAATCCAGCTGCGAGCAACATCCGCCGCCAGGAGCTCAGGCCCGGCCAGCCCCATGCCAACAGCACGCAGGCACCGAGCGCCACCGCCAGCGCAGGCGCGGGCGGCGCACCCAGTGCCGCGAGTGCCGCCATCAGCAGCCAGCATGCCGCCCACACCAGAAGTGCCGGCAGCGGCCAGCGCAGGCGAGCGCCGTCGGCAGTGCCGCGTTCGGCGGGCCGGGACAGGCTGGATACGGTCATCGAGCCAGTGTCGTCGGCCGCTACGGCGGCCGATCGGCCGAAAAGCAGGGCTTTGACGGCCCGAAGGTCAGCGCATCATCATGAGCCGCTCGTGCGGCGGGATGACCTTCACTTCATCCACCGGCACTGCGCGCTTGACCGCGTAGCGCTTGTCCAGCGTGTCACGCAGCGCCGGCGTGCCCATCGGCGCGCCGCTGGCCGACACCAGGCCCGCCACCACCGGCAGATTGGCGCGCCGACCTCGACCGATGACGATGCCCACCTCGTTGCTGGCCAGTTCCACGAAGCTGCCGGGCGGATACAAGCCCACCGCCTTGAGCAGCGCGGCGCCGATCTCGTCGGGCATGCCATTGGCGCCGAGGCAGGCCTCGCGGGCAGCCTGCACCGGTGTCGTGGGTCGGCGGGTCGCCCGGCGGCTGAGCTTGGCCGTGAACACATCCACCCGAAGCAACAGGCGCGCCGCCTGCTGCGCCGGCGACAGTTGCGCCAACGGCACTGCGTGGGCAGAGGCGTCGTGATGAAGTTTCACGATTTCCAGCCAATTTGTATCCGTAATGCCCGTATCGGCCAGCATCTGGGCTGATTTGACCGGGTGCTGGTCCAGCTCGGAACGTATCGCCGCACTCATTGTCGGCGCATGCGCCGCCAGCATGTCCTGCAGCCGGCGGATCGACAGGTTCATGGTCAGCGCAGCGTGCTCCAGACTTTGCTGCAGGCCGGATTCCCAGGCCAGCAGGCGCGAGGTCTCGCGCACCACCAGCATGCACAGCAGGCCATGGTGTGCGCTGTAGTGCGCCGTGGTATGTCCGGCGGCGTAGATCAGGTGGTACAGCGACTCGTCGGTCCGGCGATCGCCGAGCACGCGCACGCGTTCGGCGAGGCTGCGCAGACGGGCTGGCCAGTCTCGCTCGCTGCTCGGGTCGCGCAGCAACGCGTCGAGCGTGGCGACCAAATCGTCCCACTGCTCGGAAAGGCGCAACTGGACCTGACGCCCCTGCCGCCCGTCGTCCTCGCTCGGGTTGGGTCGCGCGTCGGCAATGCGCCCCAGCGGGGCGTTGCTCAGCAGCATCGCGTCGATGGCACCGCCCAGGCGCCGCCGCCATTGGCTCGACTCCGACTCGTCCGCAAAAAGGTCCGATGCGTGCAGGTCGCGCAGCACATCGGGTCGATCTACCCGCTGACCCGCCGCCAGCAGCAGTCGGCCGTCGGCGTCGCGCAGCCCGAAGGGCAGCGCTTCATTCAGGCGCAGGTACTGCTTGGAGAAGGGAACCAGATGCACGGTACGTTTGGCGGCATAGCCGCGAGACGGATCATGTCCGGTCTTATCGGCGCGGGCGGCGCCGTCTTGAGCACCGGCATGCTGGCCGCACCAGTGCCCGCGCCCGATCATGCGGTCGATCAGCCCGCGCTTCGGGCGGCATCCGTCATCGTCCCGGGCGACCCGGCATCCGACAGCTCGGTACCGTACTGCAGCGTCGCCTGCCGCAACTGCGCCGCCACGCTGCAGTACGAGCGACGCCGGAGCCATCACCCGCACCTGCGGGCCGTGGCGCAGGACATCCATGACCAGCTCAGTCTCATTGCTGTAGGGCACCTCGAGCTCCCAGGCACCATCGGCCAACCAGCGTCCGCGCTGCTGCGGGTGCCACTCCTCGCGGCTCACCCAGGCCGCGGCCTGGGCGTCGAAGCGCAGCCGGGCCCACTGGGCACGCGCCCCGGCGTAGATGCCGTAGCCGGCGTCCATCTGCGCCCGCACCTCATCGATGGGCACTTCCAGCGCCGGCTGGGCATCGACTTGCACCGCCTGCACGGCATCGAGGGCAAAACGCAGCAGCCGTTCGCGCTGGTGGCACCAGGCGTCGAGATACCAAGTGTTGCGGTAGTGCACCAGGCGCTGCGGCGAGACTTCGCGATCGCCCACGGTGCCACGCCCGCGCGTGAGATAGCGCAGCTGCAGGCGCCGGCGCTCCACCAGCGCTTCGCCCACACGCTCGAAATGCGGCCCTGCCACCGGGCGCTTGGCGGGGCTGACGATGCGCACGCGCTGCAGCAGCGCCTGCGCGGCGCTGGCATCGCCTCCCAGCATTTGGTGGATGCGATCGAGCAGTGGTTGCAGGTGACGGCTGATCATGCCCTCGCTGTCGAGTTCGCTCAGCAACTGGTGCGCCATCAGCAGCGAGTAAAGCTCACGTTCGCTGAACCACATGCCCGGCAACTCGTGCTTCTGCCCGCGGTACTCCGGGCCGAAGCGATAGCCGTTGACGTCGCGGTCATAGACGATCGGGGCGCCGAGCTGGTCGCGCAGGTAGTCGAGGTCGCGCTTGAGGGTAGCAGGCGACACCTCCAGCACCTCGAGCAGTTGGGCGAAGCTCACATGGCCGCGAGCGCGGATCAGGCTCTCGATCGTATAGACGCGGGCGGTCTTGGTCATGGTGAGAGACCGGGGGCAGCCAGGACCCGATCGACCCACGCCTGCGCGGCACTCTCGCGGGCGGGCAGCAGCGTGGATCCTCCGGTGAACGACTGCCAGGCGGGGATGTGGCGCGTGGCCACCACGGTGAGCAGCGGCAGGTCGGCCGCCAGGATGTCGATCAGCTCACTGCGAAAGCCACCGCCATCGGCCTCGAGGCCACCGAACCGGTTGCAGATCACGAGGTCGGGTGCCTCGGTGGCCGCGCGCCGAAGCACCTCGCTGGCCTGGGCGAAGCCTCCGGGATCGGCACGGCAGGAGGTGGAGTCGCGACCCAGCGGCTGCGACACCAGGTACTGCCGCGCCGTGTCGAGATCGACCAGCACCATGGGCGTGGCGCACGTGCGCACCTCCCCGGGGTGAACCATGATGAGCCCACGCACGCGACGGCCGGCCTGCCGCTGCCGATCGGCCAGCCGCGCCAGCAGTGCGTCCACGTCGCAGCTGCCGTCGTCCTCGATGGCCGCGGCCCGTAGCTCGCAGTTGGGTTCGGTGTTCATGGGGTCTCGTGCAGCGGTTCCGGCGCAGATTCCACCAAAGATAAACGGGCTAGCCCCTCGAGAGGGCTAACCCGTTTCTATGAGTGGCGCGGCTGGCAGGATTCGAACCCACGACCCCTTGGTTCGTAGCCAAGTACTCTATCCAACTGAGCTACAGCCGCGCGAAGCCTCGCAGTATAGCAGCGTTGCGGCCACACCGGTCAATTGGGGGGACGCACGCGGGCAGGCCTCAGCTCAGCCCAGTAACAGGTATCGCCGCGCCGTGCACCGCCCGCGCGGCGTCGCTGGCCAGAAAGCAGATGACCGAGGCCAGGTCCGCCGGGGCCACCCAGCGGGCGAGATCGGCCTGGGGCATGGCGGCGCGGTTGTCCGGCGTGTCGATGATGGAGGGCAGCACGCAGTTGACGTTGATGCCCTGGTCGCGCAGTTCCGCGGCCATGGCTTCCGTGAGGCGGATGACGACGGCCTTCGAAGCGGTGTAGGCACCCATCTGCGCCAGGCCGCGGTGCGCACTCGCGGCACCGACGTTGATGACCTTGCCGCCGCCGCTGCGCTGCATCGCCGGGACCACGGCGCGCACCGCATGCAGCAACGTGCGGCCGTTCAGGTCGAACAGCGCGTCCCACGTCGCGTCGCTGGTCTCATGCACCGCCTCGCCCATGCGAAAACCGCCCGCGATGTTGCACAGAACATCGATGCCACCGAACTGCTCGATCGCGCGATCGGCCGCAGCCTGCACCTGGGCACCATCGAGCAGATCGCACCCCAGCAGCACGCGCGACGGCGCCTCGCCGCCGAATACCGCACCGAGCTTTGCACGCGTGCGGTCGACCAACACCAGGTTCGCACCCTCGGCCGCGAACGCAGCGGCAACCGCGCGGCCCAGGTGGCCCGCAGCTCCGGTGATGAAGACAGTGCGTGCCATCTCAGCGCTGCCGCAACCCTGCCCGCGCTGCGGCGTAGGCACCCGTACCGCGCGTGAGCACCGCATCGGTGGCGAGCACCTGGCCAGGCTCGAACTCCGGCTCGCCTTCGATGCGTCGATAGGCCGGCAGGAAGTCGATGTGCGCGAGATCGAGCAGTTCGTCCAGGTTCCCGAGCACGAAGTAGCTCTCCTGGAAATCGTCGATGCGATAGCGGGTGCGCATCACCCGATGCAGGTCGAAGCGGATCCTGTTGGGCGAGGCGTCGTCGAGCGCGAACACGGTCTCGCTGGCCGAACTGGCGATGCCGGCGCCATAGATGCGCAGCCCATCGGGCTGCTGCACGAGGCCGAATTCGATGGTGTACCAGTACACCCGCGCCAGTTGCGGCAGCTTGCCCAGGCTTTGGGCGCGCAGGCCGCCTTCGCCGTAGGCCTGCATGTAGTCGGCGATGACCGGGTTCATGAGCAACGGTACATGCCCGAAGACGTCGTGGAAGACGTCGGGCTCCTCGAGATAGTCCAGTTCGTGCGGCCGGCGGATGAAGTGACCCGCCGGAAATCGCCGGTGCGCGAGGTGATCGAAGAACACGTCGTCGGGCACCAGGCCGGGCACCGCGACCACCTGCCAGCCGGTGTGCCGAGCCAGCACGTCGGACAAGCGTCTGAAGTCGGGGATCTCGTCGGCACCGATCGGCAGTGCCCGCATGCCGGTGACGAACTCATCGCAGGCGCGGCCGGGCAGCAGCCGGGTCTGGCGCTCGAAAAGCGTCTTCCAGGTCGCATGCTCTTCGGCGGTGTAGGCGGCCCAGCCCTGGTCGATCGTCCAATCGGCGTTCACAGGGCGCGCCACAGGGGTCGCAGCGCCAGCGAGCGGAACATCGTTCACGATGCCCCCTTCAACAGGTCGAAGGTGGCATCGGCCAGGCGCGCCAAGTCGATGTCAAGCTGCGACAGGCCAAGACAGTCGTGCGTGGTCAGCGTGACATCGACGCGGTTGTAGACGTTGAACCACTCCGGGTGGTGGTCGGCCCGCTCGGCAGCCAAGGCCACACGCGTCATGAACGCGAAGGCCTCGCCGAAACCTGCGAAACGGAAACTGCGCGAGATGGCGCTGCGGGCCTCGTCGAAGTTCCAGTGCGGCAACGTGGCGAGTGCCTCGCGCACCTGTGCGGGTTCGAGCTTGCGGGTCATGGTCAACGGCCGGTGTGGCGAGGCGCCGCATCATGGCAGCGTTGCAAAGCCCCTGCTCCCGTCGCCGGGACCGCAACGCCATGCCGAGCGCGGGGCCGCTTGCGCCGCGCCCGATTTCAGTCGATCTGGGCCGCTTCGCGCTCGCAGTCGATGGCTCGGGCTTCGTCGCCCTGCTCGCGCGCCAAAACGGCCAGGGCCCGCCATGCTTGCCGGCGCACGGTGGCGTCCAGGCGGTTGTCGCGCGCAGCGACCTCCAGGGGCCGCTGCGCCTTGCCCCAGAGCTGGCAGGCGAACATGACCGCCCCACCGGCCGCCTGGAGCGCCGGCTCGCCCGGGTAGTCACGAAGGGCGGCCTCGACGCGCTGCAACCAGGGCGACCCGGCGCCGGGCACCGCCTCGAGCAAGCCCAGGGCCGCCTGGGCGCGGCCCTCCGCGCCCAGCTCGTCCAGCCGATCCCACAACGGGCGCAGCCAGTCGCATCCTTCCTGCGGCGCACCCAGGTCGGACGCACGCCGGGCGGCACGCGCCGCCACGTAGGGATCGCGCTGGTCGGCGCTGTCGAACTGCTGCCAGCAGCGGCGCAATTGATCGATGTCGTGCGCGTCGTCCAGGGCCTCGAAGGCCAGCGAGCGCAACAGGCTCTGCGCCACCGTGGCCGAAAACGCCTGGTGGTTGGCCAGCAGCCGCGCGGTGTGCAGCGCGTCGAGGGGGCGGCGCGCCATCTGCTGGGCCTGCAGCTTCAACCGCAGCGCCTGCGTGCGCCGGCCGGCACCCGGGGGCAGTTCGCCCAGCAGGGCCAGGGCGCGGTCGGGTTCGCGGTCGTCCAGCGCCCATTCGGCGGCAAGCAGCCGGGCGCCTTCATCGGCTGGCGTGGACGCCCGCTGATCGCGCCCGAGCAACTCGCGCAGCACGCCGTCTCGCCGGGCGCGGTCCTGCAGCCGATGCAGGCTGCCTGCGGCCAGAAGCTGGGCCAGCACCTGGAACTCGTGCTGCGCGGTGACACCGCCCGCATCGTCTCGAATGGCCAGCGCCCGCTCGGCGGCCTTGTGCGCACGCGCATACCGACCGCCAAAGGATTCGAGCAGCGCCTCGCGCAGCGCCGCCTGCGCCGTGCGTTCGCGGCGCAGCGCCCGCCAGTCCCGTGCACGTTGTGGCATGCCGAACAGCGCGTTGAGCGCCTGCACCAGCGACACCACGGCGAAACCGATGCCCAGGGCTGCCAGGACGAAGAAGTTCAGCGACATGTCCAGCCGCCAATGGCCCCAGTAGAACGACGCCACGCCGTCGTTGTCGCCCAGCGTGAGCGCCGCGACGACGGCCACGGTGAACAGCAGCAGCAGCCAGATCACGCCCCGCATGTACACCCCCGTGCCACGATCGCCGCCGTCCCGCCTAGCGACCCGCCTGAGCGGCCGCGATCGCCGCCAGCGTTTCGTCGGGTCGCGGCACGCTCAACTGCCGCGACTGGCCCGCCACTTGCCGCACCAGGTCAGTGGCGGTGGCCACACGGCGCGAGCTTCGGTCGAAGTAGCGATCCAGGGACGCCTGTGCGTCGCGCAGGTCGGACTGCGCGATATCGAACTGCCGCGACAGCAGCGCCAGGCGTGCATTGAGCAGCCGCAGCTTGAGGTTCTCCCGCAGGAACCATGCCTGCTCGGGCGCCACCAACATGGCCTCGGGGTTGTCGATGCGGGTCACGCGCACCAAGGCCCTCACCTCGTCCCACACCCGGGCGGCCACCAAGACCCATACGTCTCGCGTCGGCCCCCACCACGGCGCGACCGCTGGGGCCGAGGCAGCCGACGAGGCCGGCCTGGCCGGCGCCGGCGTACGCACCGGCCCTGCCTGGGGCGTACGGCGCTCCGGTTGTGACAGCATCGGCAACTCGTCGACCAGGCGCACGGCCTCGTCGAGCTTGATCGTCAACGTCGCGACGTCCGACAGGGCGACCGCCTTCACCCGGTCGAGATCGCGTACCAGCGCCCGGCGCACGCGCTCGATGCGCGGCAGGTTGATTCGCGACAGCCGCTCGTCGGCCTGCCGCAGCGCCGTCACCAAGGGCTCGGCGCTGCCGGTGATGGCCACCTGCTGGGCCGCCACGCGCACGGCGGCCTCGACGTCGGCCAGCACGTTCTCGTCGCGCGATCGGGACAGTTGCTGGATGAGCTCCTCGAGCTGGCTGCGCTGCAGCGCGCTTTCGGCCACGCGGCCCTCGAGCACGCCCACGCGGGTATCGGCCGCACGGGCCAGGTCTTGCGCGCTCTTGGCCATCGCGCGGGCCTCGATGGCCTGGCCCTGGCTGTCCTGCTGGCGCCGCACCAACTCCTGCTCGAGCGTACGCACCCTCTGGTGGCTGTAGATCGCCAGCGTGATGCTGGCCACGGCCAGCGCGCCCACCACGGCACCGGCCACCCAGCCCGCGCGGCCAGGGGGCGTGTGTGCGGCTACGGCCGTGCCGCCGGACCCGCCTTCCGCGGCGGCCGCGGCACCGCTGTCGGGGCGGGGAGTGGTGTCGGTCACGGTCGCGGCGATTGTATCGACCGGGTGAGCTGCGCCACGACCGCCTCGGGGCTCACACCCACCCGGGACACCCGACCGAGCCCGAGTTGTCGCGCCGTTTCCACGATGCGTGGGTGCGTGCCCACGGCCTGGGCACGCGACCAATCGGCATCGGGCAGCACGCGACGCAGGTGGCCGATGGCCTCGCTGCTGCTGAAATGCCACACGTACGACTGCGGATCGTGCAAAGCCGAGCGCACCCACGCGAGATCGGCATCATCGAGCACCGGCGGTCCACGCCGATAGGCTGCCAGGAACTCCACGTGCGCGCCGGCCGCCTTCAATGTCTCGGCCAACCAGTCGCGCCCACCCTCGCCGCGCACCACGAGCACGCTCGCACCCGACCAGTCGCGCCGCGGCTGCAACTCACGCCACAGTGCTTCGGCATCGAATTGCCCCGCCTGTGCGGGCGGCGTGACGACCGCCTCGGGGGGCACGCCATGCCCCAGCAAGGCCGCCTCAGTGCCCGGGCCGGTGCTGCCGGCCCAGGTAGCCGCTGGCCACGGCGGTTGGCCGGGCGGCTTCAGGGCGAAGAAGCGTTCCACCGCGTTGGGACTGACAAACATGACCAACGCTTGCCGATGCAGCGCCCGCCAGGCCCGCTCGACTTCCTCGGGTTGCGGCGCCTCGGCAATCGACAGCAGTGGCAGCGCCCTGGCTTGCAGGCCCAGCGCCTGCAGCCGCTCTACCCACTGACTGGCCTGCGGCTGCGGCCGGGTGACGATCACGCAAGGCCGGGTGGGGCTGGCTGACAGCGGCGCGCAGGCACGCTCAGGAAATGCCACTGCCATGGCGCGGGCCCACCCCTCAGGCCGCGGTGGCCGGGCCGGCAAGATAGGCCGCAGCGCCAAGCGCCTGGAGTTGAGCAGCAGCGGCCTCGCCCAGCGCGCCGGCCTGCTGCGCATCCACCGGGCGGCCCCGCACTTGCGTGCGCAGCAACGGCCGCTCGGTCTGTTCGGGGTGGCCCAAGGCCGCGTCGACCCGAAGTTCGTCGCCCGCCCAGACGGCATGCGCCGCCAGCGGCATGCTGCAGCTGCCGCCCAGCGCACGTGAGACAGCACGCTCGGCATGGGCGGCGAGCCAGGTGGGCCCGTGGGTGAGCTGCGCCAGCTGCGCGCGCAGCGCGCCGGCGCTGGCCAGCACCTCGATACCCAGCGCGCCCTGGCCCGCGGCGGGAATCATGCGCTCGACTTCGAAGGTGGTCCGGATGCGTCCGGCCAACCCCAGACGCTTGAGCCCTGCCGCCGCCAGCACGATGGCGTCGTAGCCGCCTCCGTCGAGCTTGCGCAGCCGCGTGTCGAGGTTACCCCTCAGCGGCTCGATGCGCAGGTCGGGCCGCATGTTGCGCAGCTGCACCACCCGCCGCAAACTGGACGTGCCCACTACCGCACCCTGCGGCAGCGCGGACAGATCGGCATGGAGGTTCGACACGAACGCATCGCGCGGGTCCTCGCGCTCGAGCACCGTGGCCAGTACGAAGCCCTCGGGCAATTCCATGGGCACGTCCTTGAGCGAGTGCACAGCCAGGTGGGCGCGCCCCTCCTGCAGCGCGACCTCGAGCTCCTTGACGAACAGCCCCTTGCCACCCACCTTGGACAGTGCGCGATCGAGGATCTGGTCGCCCTGGGTGGTCATGCCCAGCAGGCCCACACGCAGGCCGAAGTGCCGCTCGAGCAGCGCCCGCACATGCTCGGCCTGCCACAGGGCCAGCCGGCTCTCGCGGGTGGCGATCAAGGTGGTGTCGGTCATCGTGGCGCGGATTATCGCCGCGACCCGGCTCGAGGCCGGTGCTGATACCATTCGCGCTGCACCAATTGGTAACTTGGTTACACGCGATGAGGTCTGTCATGCCGTCCGTTCCATCCGCTCGCCGCAGTCCTCGTTCACGCCGTGCGTCCGCACCGGTGGAACCGCCGGACCCACTGACGATTGCCCCGCACCCACTCGATGCACACGATGCAGCCGCCAAGAACAAACCGCTCGTCGAGGACATCCGGTTACTCGGTCGCATCCTGGGCGATGTCATTCGTGAGCAGGAGGGCAAGGACGCCTATGAACTGATCGAGCGGGTGCGGCAACTGTCGGTCGCCTACCGCCTCAAGAAGGACGCCTCGGCCGGCCGGGTGCTCGACCGGATGCTGAAAAACCTGTCGGGCGACCAGACCGTGAGCGTGATCCGCGCGTTCAGCTACTTCTCGCACCTGGCCAACATCGCCGAGGATCGGCACCACGTGCGCCGGCGCCTGCACCACGAGCGCCAGGGCCATATGCAAGAAGGCTCCCTGGCGATGTGCTTCGAGCGCCTGCACCGCGCCGACGTCCGCTCGGCCGACGTCGCCGCGATGCTCCAGCGCGCCTACATCGCGCCTGTGCTCACCGCGCACCCCACCGAGGTGCAGCGACGCAGCATCCTCGACGCCGAGCGCGCCATCGCCGAACTGGTGGGCCAGCGCGACGAGTTGCACACCGAGCGCGAGCGCCACGACAACGAAGCGATGATCCGCGCCCGCGTCACCCAGTTGTGGCAGACGCGGATGCTGCGCTACACGCGGCTGACGGTGGCCGACGAAATCGAGAATGCGCTGAGCTACTACCCGAGCACCTTCCTGCGCCAGATTCCGCGCCTTTACCGCGACCTCGAGGTGGCGTTGAACGGCCACCCCGTGCCCACCTTCCTGCGCATGGGCCATTGGATCGGCGGCGACCGTGACGGCAACCCCAACGTCACCGCCGCCACCCTGCGGCACGCACTGGCACGCCAGGCCGAAGTGGCGCTGCGCTTTTTCCTGACCGAAGTGCACGAACTCGGCGCCGAGTTGTCGATCAGCGCCATGCTGGCGCCGGTGTCACCCGAGATGCGTGATCTGGCCGAGCGCTCGCCCGACCGCAATGCGCACCGCGAAGACGAACCCTACCGGCGTGCACTGGTGGGCATCTACGCCCGCCTGGCCGCCACGCTGCATGCGCTGACGGGCACCGAGGCCCTGCGGCACGCCGTGGCGCCGCAGGATCCGTACCTGCAGCCCGACGAACTGCTGGCCGACCTGCGGGTGATCGAGTCCTCGCTGCGCTCGCACCATGCACAGGCGCTGATCGGCCCGCGGCTGGCACCGCTGATGCGCGCGGTGCAGGTGTTCGGCTTCCACCTGGCCACGCTCGACCTGCGCCAGAGCAGCGACAAGCACGAGGCGGTGGTGGCCGAGTTGCTGCGTGTGGCACGCATCGAGCCCGATTACGCGGCACTGGACGAGACCCACCGGCGCGAACTGCTGCTGCGACTGCTCAACGACGCACGGCCGCTGCGGGTGCGCGGCGCGGTCTACTCCGATCTGGCGCGCGGCGAGCTCGAGATTTTCGAGACCGCGGCCCTGTCACTCGTGCGCTATGGGCGCGACGCGCTGCGCCACTGCATCATCTCGCATACCGAGTCCGTGAGCGACCTGCTGGAGGTGCTGCTGCTGCACAAGGAGTGCGGCCTGCTGTCGGGCACGCTGGACGACGATGCCACGCAAGCGCTGATCGTCGTGCCGCTATTCGAGACCATCGGTGACCTGCGCCAGGCCGAACCCATCATGCGCGAGTACTACGCGCTTGCGGGCATCGCAGCGATGGTGCAACGCAGTGGCGGTGAGCAGGACATCATGCTCGGCTACAGCGACAGCAACAAGGACGGTGGCTTCTTCACCAGCAACTGGGAGCTCTACCGCGCCGAGCTGGCACTGGTGGGCCTGTTCGACCGGCTCGACCAGGAGCACTGCATTCGCCTGCGCCTGTTTCATGGCCGTGGCGGAACCGTCGGCCGTGGCGGCGGCCCGAGCTACGAAGCCATCCTGGCGCAGCCTCCAGGCACGGTGAAGGGCCAGATCCGGCTAACCGAGCAAGGCGAGGTGATCGGCTCGAAATACGCCCATCCCGAGATCGGTCGCCGCAACCTCGAAACGCTGGTGGCGGCCACACTGGAGGCTACGCTGCTGCACCCGACCAAGAGCGCCCCCAAGGCGTTCATCGAGGCCGCCGAGCAGCTCAGCCAGGCCAGTTACGCGGCCTATCGCCGGCTGGTCTACGAGACCGCCGGCTTCGCCGACTACTTCTTCGCCGCCACGCCGATCCGCGAGATCGCCGAGCTCAACATCGGGTCGCGCCCGGCCGTGCGCCCCCGCGAGGGCAAGGCCTCGCACGCCATCGAGGACCTGCGTGCCATCCCCTGGGGCTTTTCCTGGGGCCAATGCCGGGTGGCCCTGCCGGGCTGGTGCGGGTTCGGCAGCGGTGTCGAGGCCTACCTGGGCAGCGGCGCCGAGCGCGCGCAACGCCTGGAGCTGTTGCAGCGCATGGTGCGGCAGTGGCCCTTCCTGCGCACGCTGCTGTCGAACCTGGACATGGTGCTGGCCAAGAGTGACCTGCGCATCGCGGCACGCTATGTCGAACTGGTAAGCGACAAGCGCCTGGGAAGGCGCGTGTTCGCCGCCATCCGGACCGAGTGGGAACGCACGCACGAGATGCTCTCGTTGATCACGGGCGAGAGCGAACGGTTGCAGAGCAACCCGGCGCTGGCGCGATCGATCGAGCACCGGTTCCCCTATCTCGACCCGTTGAACCACCTGCAGGTCGAGCTGATGCGGCGCTACCGCCATCGCCGGGAGGGCGATCCCTCGATGGCCCGCGTGCAGCGCGGCATCCACATCTCGATCAACGGCATCGCGGCGGGA
>Ga0154020_10002353_pt1 | contig 23048 bp, 27 predicted proteins | sample Klosneuvirus_201_FD_109709 | JGI IMG/M metagenome (GOLD analysis project Ga0154020, IMG submission 109709) | Active sludge microbial communities from wastewater, Klosterneuburg, Austria - Klosneuvirus_20160825_MG | ecosystem: Engineered > WWTP > Aerobic digester > Activated sludge | place...
GAACGTCGTCGTGTGCACGACATCTGCGTCGCGTGCGAGGCGTAAGGCGGCAGGGAACGCACTAAACGTGAAGAGGTACCGCGAACCACCACTCCACACGCGTTTGATACGGACGCCGTCAAGCATTTCCGTTTTTTTCGTACCGGGAAGGTGTCGTGTGAGCACTGTTACCGTGTGACCTTTCTTCGCAAGACCGCTCGTCAAGTTGCGAAAGACGGTTTCAACACCCCCGATATGCGGATGGTAGTTCTCGAGGACAAACAGCACGCGCATCGTTACACGAACCGCGCGATGAGGAATCCACCGGTTTGCGGCTGCAGTACCGGCTGGAAGCGCCCGGTCGCGCTGAGCGCTTGCGTGAATGCGACGGTCTTGTTCTCCCCGTGATCTCGTATGCAGGAGATATCGATGACGAGGTATTCGTAGCCGTGCGCGGCGAGGAATGCGATGGTTTCTTCTGCCGTGCGGTTGAGTCCTTCGCGGCGGAACGTTGCGGATTCCAGCGACCATGGTTCGCTGTAGAAATCGAAACCTACCGGTCGGCGATCGCCGTCGCACAGTGAATAGACGCGTGAGTTTTTCGGAATCGCACGCTGCGCTTCGAGATACCCTAGGAGTTCAGGGTATTGAACCGCACCGTTCGCTCCTTGTGTCGCCACCCAATGCACGCCCGGAGGCCATCCGGGATTGGTCTGCTGTGCTAACTTCGCAGGTAAGCTCGTCGCAACGATTCCAACGACGATGGCGAGCACGATGATGATGCGAATGGTGTCTGATTTGGTGATGCTGCGCGCGATCATGAAGGCGCCTTCTGCGGCAAGGAGCGCGAGTGGGATGGCGAGGTACGCCCAACTGCGGCTGGTACCCCAGCCAGGCACTCCAAAGGTTGGTGCGAGGACCGCGTAGGTGAGTAAGAGGAACCATACGAAGAGATGCACATGGCGCCAGCCCTTGCGTACATTCAACGTGCGCTTGGCATTTGCGATAAGTGCGAGTATCCCTAACGCGAGCGTGAGTGTGAGCACGATACCCCAGCCGGTTGCTTGGTCGATGCGACCGCCAAATGGTGCATTGACGACTTGTGTCCAGAGGTCGTAGCGTTGCAGTGCGTAATCGCCGCCCCAGCCCGTCGTGAGTTCGCTTCCGCGCAAGCGCAAGAATCCTGCCCAGGTCCACTTGATCACTTGCGGTATCCAGTAGAGGACGAGGGAAACCAGCAACCCTCCTGCACCAACGATAAGCCCGTTGACGGTTTTGGGGAATCGCGCCATGAGTGCGCGCAAACCTGTAGACGACTTCTTTGGTTTCGGTTGTACAAACTCGTGCAAGGCAACAAACACGACGAGCAAGAGAAGCATCACGCCGAATGCGAACGAGACGACGGGTTGTGTCACCATCATGCTCGCAACAGCGATAATAGCAGGGATGCGCCAGGTCTTATCCTCAAGTGCGCGTACGGCGGCGAAGAGCGCGACGGGGAACACCACGAGTGCGATGGTCTGGCTCCAAATGAAGTGACTCATGAAACTAGGGAGTGCCGCAAGCACGACGGCTACGAACGCGCCCTTTTGGTCGCCGCCGAGGTATGCACGTGCGGCGAGGTATGCAAACACGATAGCGAGGCCGCACAGGAGCGCGTTGAAGAATTTCAGCGTCCATGATGTGCTGTCGTTCGCTTGTCGCAAGATGCCCATGATAATATCATAGGATGGGGGGTACGGTTCCATGTAGAACGCGTACGCGCCATTCATTTCGCGGACGACTGGGTCGATGCTACTCGTGTGCTGTGTTGCGACGTAGAGTGTGGATTGTGCGTGGTTCCACGGGTCGTCATCTTCAAGGTAGGGGTATGCGAATGCTCCTGTGTGAAACGTCCAAAAGACGAAACCGCCAGCGATAATGGCGATGATGGCACACACGGTCGCGATGGGTTTCCATCCCGCGCGTGCATGTGTGAGGTACGTGCTGAGTTTGTTGTCTTTGATCGCATACGCGAACGCGGTGAGCGGACCTGCGAGTGCAATCGCGAGATACACGCTGATGCGCAAGGGGATGTGCAGGAGGTTGAGGACTGGCCCGAGAAATGAGAGCGTTGCGACACCGATTGCCGCCATCTCAAGAAGTGCAATGAGTGGGTTCTTGTCTCGTGTCGAGCGTGCAAGCCAGAGGACCGAATACCCAAGTCCAAGCGCGAGGACGGCGAATAGGATGCTGCTTGCGAGTTCTCCCGTCACTTACCTTCCCCTCTGGTGCGAGATGATATGCACGCTTGTCGCCGTGCATCTGGTTCTTTTTAAGAGTGTCGACTCGGAGAATTCCTGGTGAGACATGCGCTTGACGGGTTTTGTTGGGCGTGTCGCCATGAGTGATTGACGGAATTCACGGGTCCGATTATAAACTTGACCGTCGATTCGGTCGGTCGACTTAAAAGAGCCGTCCTGCACGGTGTGCGATATGCCTTGGAGCCGCTTTCGACGAGCGAGTATCGCGACGGCTATTATTGGTGCGCTCTTCTTTGGTGGTGCACAACAGACGTCTCGAGAGCAGTTGCCGCCGCCACAACCAGAACCGGTGACGAGCGTGAACAGTCAGCTTACGGAACTCGCGGCGTACATCAACACGTTGCCGGGGGCTGACCCGGACTATACGCAATTGTGTCTGACGCCGGGAGCGACGCTGGGTATTGTGCTGTTTCGCCAAGTGCATGCGGATCCCGATGAGACAGAGATGCTTCGCGATATCCGACGTCTGGGTGATGAGTTGTATGCATTTCACGCAACTGCAGTCCATGACGAGCTCTTGCTGATGACGAGTATGGTGCAAGAGGATCTCGCAAGTATCGTGGGTGATTTGTCAGCGCACCGTGGCCTACGCAAGGTCTACACGGAAGGCATCGCGGGAAATGCGATTTTTTCAACCCCTCAAGATCAGGTGTACTGGGCACTTGGCAATGTGCTCGATGCGGGGTACATGGAGTTTGACGCCCCGTGTCGACACGCAGTACAGTATGGGTTCGGCACCTTGTTGCGCCCGTATCTCACTGCTGACGATCGAAAAGATTTCGACAAACTCTTTGCACGAAAGAAACCCGTGGATATGACTTGCTGGGATGAGATTAAGTACTACCCTGGCGCAACTGCGCTCTTAGCGCTTGAGGGGAAAATTGATGAGGCGCCACTGGAAGACGAAGCTGTGCATCGTCGTGCGCTGGATGCGTATCGTAAGGGCGACCTGACTCTTGCGTTCGCTCCGCGTGAGGACGCAATGATCAAACGAATTTCTGACAACGAGACTGGCATCGCGTACGCGGTCCTTGGTGCTGATCACGCGCTTGCGGGAGAGGTGTCGTGCCCTGGGTATGTGGTGATGGATCGCGATACGAGTGGCGACAATCTTGAGGCGTGGCACGCCGCCGGTGGACGTCCGATATCACTGCTTGAAGTAACGCCTCGAATCCTGCGCGATGTATCAGAACAGATGGCGTACGATACTATGATCTTGCGTTTACTCCATGATGTGGTTCAAACCGGTAAGAAGTACCCGTTGATGACGCCGGATGTGGATGAACTCAAGCCGAAATGATGGTGTTGTTTGCATCACTTCTTGCGCTTTTTCTCGCTCAATGCCAATCGTCGCACGAGCGCTTCCACGCGCGCTTCGGTCTTTCGCGCAGTGGCGAAGCTCATGAACGTGATGATGCTAAAGAACATCAGACCTAAGATAAGGTAGAAATCAAGCACACGACCAACTTTGAGTTGTTGCGTCAAGAGCGATGTGGTGGCCGGAAACAAGAGCATGAGGATGCCGCCGCCCCACACGACCGCCCAGAAGATAAAATTGCGAATGGTGTATTGGTTCTTCTTGTAGTACAGGAACGTGAGGTACAGCATGAATGCCAAATACCCGACCCCAAGGAGTTGGAGGATATCGACCATTGGTGCTCCTTCGCGGCCCTCTGCATAAAAAGGTTGCGGCGGGTGAAGGGTTGATTTGTGACGTGTCGTCGATTGTGTGGTGTGATATCTCTTTCTCCTCGTCAAGAGTAACACTTAAATGGATTGTCGGACTCCGCTCTTGCATACTGGGGGGGATTACTGATGGAGATCAAGAACTACGACACGATGCTCGAGGATGTCGCATGGTTGCAACGTGCGGTTTCACGGGATTTTCATTTGAACCCTCCGGTCTCACGTGACGTCGTTATTACTGAAGGCGGTAAGAATTTCACGACGGCAGTGGATCGCGCGGTCGAGGACGTTATGCGCGCCGAACTGCGTAACCGCTGGCCGGATATCGGGTTTCTCGGTGAAGAATCCGATGCGACGGTTGACGGTCGCTACCGTTGGATCATCGACCCGACGGACGGGACGTCAATTTATGCGCAAGGTGGCGACTACTACAGTATGTCCTTGGCGCTCGCGGACCGTGAGACCGGAACTGTGCCGTTAGGGGTTATCTATCAGCCCGCAAATGATCGACAGTTTTTCCGTCAGATCGGGGTGCCGCACCCGTGGATGCGCACTTTGGAGTTCCAACATAAAGGTGACGGCACGTATCTGGAAATCTCCACACCGTTGTTGCGTCCATCGAAAAGCACCTGCCCCGGCGAGTGGCTTGCGTGTGCGTTTGGCACGTCAAAGCATTACGATAAGATTCCCGGCATCAAGGAGAAATTGAAGTCGGTTTTCGAGAAAGAGAAGTACGCCGCGTTTGAGGGCCGAGAGTGGGGCGTCATTGACGCGCGGCCTGCCGCTGGTTCATCCGCACTCTTCATGGCGGATATCGCCGACGGGAAGCGCCACGCAGCCGTCACGTTCTTTCAAGCCGCGTGGGATATGGCGGTTGGGGCGTTGATTGCACGCGATGCGGGCTGCATCGTGCACTGCGGCACTGACGTGAACACATGGACTGGGGGCGACCTCGAGTCCCAGATCGCGCGCTGTGACAAGAAGACGCTCATCAACGTGAGTGTGTTTGCAAACCCTGACGTCCAGGAATATTTTGAACGAAAGGCTGGATTACGATACTAAAACGGAGGATGTTATCATGAAACTACCACAACCTACCATTGCTTGGGTCGGCGGCGCCGCTGCTGTTGGGAAGACCAGCGTCATGCGCGACGTTATCAAGACGATTGATAACGCTGTACTCATCGAGAAGGACATCGCCCTTGAGCACTTCTTGCACGCAAATCCGTTCAAGCTCGCAAAGCCCGACGGCACGATTGACGAGGACACGCGCTTGTCGTTCTCAAGCCCCGAGTACGCACGCCACTTCCGCGATCAAGTGTACGCATCCATGTTCGCGCAAGCGCTCGCACTCGCGTCGCAAGGCAAGAGCAGCTTCCTTGACGCGAACTACATCGGATGGCTCACGGGTGCAAACGGCGGCAAGGATGGTCGCATCTCACTTGCGCGCCGCGTCGTGAACATGTACGACGATGTGCAAAAGAATCCCGGACCGCTCCGTGACGCGATTCCTAACCTTGACGAGTTCCGTATGACGACGCTGTTCTTCTACGTTACTGATCCAAACGTCGTGCGTGAACGCATGGTGAACCGCATGGCACTGGACCCGGCGGCGAAGGATCGTGACTTTTCGAAAGTCGCAACCGACGAAGCATGGGCGAAACAGCTCGAACGCGAGCCCGTGACCTACTTGCAACAATTGAACCAATACTCGGACTTGCTCGCGATTGATCTGACGGAACCATACGCTGGTCGGTCTCGTAAACGGGTCAAGAGCGATATACGAGAGTTCCTCAGTATACCTGCGGTGCTGTCCGACACTGGTATCTTCAAGGACGAATCGCTTGATGAGACGTTCATGCGCTACCGGTGATGTGGTATGTACCTTTGTGACTTGAATGAGGTTCGGGATATCGTGTGTAATCATGTCCGCGTGTTTCTGGGTACTGAGGAAGCACAGCTCGATCATGGTTCGAACTTGCGCACGTACCTTATCGCACCGCGTGGCGGAACACTCGAGGTCGGAAAGCATTCGATGCAAATACCGCCGCGCTGCGTGACGGTGCTCGCACCAGGCGTGCGCGCAAACTTTTCGACAGAAGATCGTGCACTTGAACAGCTCGTGTTGCGTGTGCCATCAGCATTGCCGCCGTTACCGGATGCAGCAAAGGCGTTCTTGAAAACGCGCAACGTCTGCTACGCACTTGACAACGTGGAAGCACACGACAGTATCCTCGAGCGTCCGGACCTCGGTGTGCGTGTGCTCCCAAAGTACACTGTCGATGGCAGTAAGGTGCGTGGATGGGCCTGCAACCTGCACAAGGGGGAGCCTATCGGCATTGATGCTGGCGCGGAGTGGATGGCGGTGCGTTCAGCGGAAGAGTACCATTATCACGAGCACACGAACGAGATGTACGTTATCCTTGACGGCGTTGGACGATTTTGCATCGGTGGTGAGATGATTGATGTGCCGCGTGGTTCGTTGCTCTCGTGTTCGCCGTATGTCGCGCACAAGGTCGAAAGCGTTGAGCCTGGCGTGAGTGGGCTGTACGCACACATCACGTTCCAATATCCGCAAATTCCGCCGGAAGCAAAGGATAAGGTCGTCGTTCCCGAGTAATCAGGCGAGTGGAGTGGGTGGGAGGTATTCCCACGTGGTGTAATGCCCGTCCGTGCGCACGAGTTGCAAGCGGTCGAACGTGATGTTCGACGGTAGTTTCGTTATTCTTGTAACCAAGTGTTCGCGGGTTTCACGAGGTACTTCACCGTATGCTAAAGAGATGTGGAGGATCGGGGGTATTTTTCCCATCCCGAATGCACGTTGTGCTTGTTGTTGCAGCACGTGAATATTTTCGGAATTGACGCGCAGGAATACGCATCGATAGAATTTCTCCTCTGTATGTACGCCATCGCCGCACGCATCGCTATTCACACAGTGGATGCTCTGGGCGATGTTCTGAAGGTGGTCTCGTTCACCATTAATCCCGCTCAACACGGTAAGGTGTACGGGGAATCGTTCCATTCCCTGTTCATCACACAACTGGTCACACGTACGTTGCAGGGTCATGGCGTCCTGCGCGCACGGCAATAACCACAGCGACCAGGTCATACGCGCTCTCTGATTAATTTCCCGTCTTTTGCGACCATTGTTGAGCGCGGTTTTGCGAGTGGTTCGGTTGTCGCTTCTTCGAGCATCGCGTCGATGGGATCCACGCCTTTGTGGAACGTGTCCCATTGTGTGAGGAATTCGTTGATCGTCGCTTCCGTGCGCGGGTTCCAGTGCATCTGCTTGAGCAGGTCTGTCGGGATAGTGAGCACGTGCGCGCCGGTCTTCATCGCGGTGATGATATGCGACATGCTGCGGAAACTTCCGATGATGATCTTACTCTTCATCCCGTGCGTGTCGAGGATTTCGCGCGTGTCTTTCACAACGGTTGATGCATCGTAGCCCATGTCCTCGATGCGCGCCCAGAAGATGCTCACATACGTCGCGCCGGCTTTTGCTGCTAAGATCGCTTGCTTTGTGCTCATGCACGCGGTCACGTTTGTCTTGATGCCTTCTTGCGTGAGAACATTACATGCTTTCAATCCGTTGATGTTCATCGGGAGCTTGATGACGGCGTTTTTTCCCCACGACGCGAAGAGTCGCGCTTGCGCGAGCATCTTGTCGAGATCGTTTGTGGTGACTTCGATGCTGACGGGTCCTGGAATGAGACGCAGGATCTGGTTCATGTGTCCGCGTAAGTCCGTGATGCCTGCTTTCACGCAGATGATTGGGTTTGTGGTGCACCCGTCGATGACGCCCCAGCTTGAGAACTCCTCAAGTTCAGCGAGATTTGCCGTGTCCGCGAAGATTTCCATGTGTCTCACCGTCCGTTGATCTCTTGAAGCGTCATCGTGACGTCTTGCAGTGTCGCGCCGACTTTACTGAGCAAGCGTTCGTACTTCGCTTCCATGCGGTCATCGCGCTTGATGAGTTGGTGCAGGCGGAAGATGATCGCGTGGTGTACAACCATGTGGAACGCTTCGATGTGCGCGGTGCTGTCAAGTGGGATGACGATGGTGTGTTTGCACACTTGCGGGAATGCGCCGCCCTTGAAGCCGGCGATGCCGATGTTGATGCCGCCGTTGTCTTTGGCGAACTGCAAGCCGCGCATGAGATTTTGACTCCATGAACCTGCGTTGCCGCCCATGGATCCACCGTGGACGGAGAGCGCGATGCACACATCACCGGGTTGGTGATACCCTTGGAGTTGTCCTTCGTAGACGCTCCCCCATCCTTCGTCGTTCGTCCATGCGGTAATCATGCTGACGTTTTCGTTTAAGCAAAATGCACGCAGGCGATTTTTTCCTGGGACCATTGTTGTCTTCGCGAGGTCGGCGGCGAAGTGTGATGCGTTACCCGCAGACCCTCCGTTGCCGAAGACGAAGACGGTGTTGCCGCGCTTCCATGCGTGAAAGAGTTCGTTCACGACATCTTCGATGACTTGGTTATCGATTTGGTCGATGATGAGTTTGCAACCTTCCCAGTATGCTTGGAGGAAGTCAGGGGTTGTTTCCGTGACGGGGAGCCATTCGGTGTCAAACCACACTGGACCTTTGAAGGTCATGTTGGAGAGTTGTTCTTTGCCTTTTTTGGCTTTCTCTGAGAGTTCTGCAATCGGGTCCATCTAATACCAACCTCACACAAAACCTGTTTTTTCATTTGTGGTATATATGCCTTTTGCTCATCTTTGAGAAACGTTTAAAAGAAGAAAGTTCATTCTGCCACCATGAACACCCTTCTTCTCACGGATCTCGACAGCACCTTATGGGAAAAGCAACCTTGGGGTGGGGTCATCTCTGCCAGCAACGCATCACACTTGCGCGACCTCTCGGCGCGCGATGATATGCTCCTTGCAGTGAACACCGGTCGCCCGCGCAGCCACGTGTTAAGCAGCTTTTTACGCACCGGCGCACAGGATCAGTACGCACCGTGGCAGGACTTGCCAAGTAATGCAACTGCATTGCCGATGTCACTCTTTGATGCGGGTATTTTCGAGGATGGGTTGCTTGCAACCGTGAATGAAAACGGGAATTTTACGGAGATCTTCAATTCGCTCGAACTCGCCGATGATACGTACCTGCGCTTATGCACAGAACTCTTTAACGACCGCGCGCAAGCGCACTATCGCGCACGCGGGATTGATTTGATTCTCGACGGTGTGGTGACGGAAGAAGCGACCGGGTACGCAGTACGCGAGGATATCACTGCACGCTATCTCCGACCGCTCGCATCAACGACACCGATGTATCGCCAGACAAATGAAACGACGAAGCTCACGTACAAGCCAGCACTCGGACCACACTTGTCGGACATGCGCATCGATGAGAACCACCCACTCTATCTCGCGGTCGTCGACTATCTGAACACCATCGAGCCGAAGTGGAGCGAGCACCTTGGTTTCGACTTGCCACCAGATGCGATTGACATGTACCCGTTGCATTTGAAAGGCCACGCGTCAGGCGAGATTTTCCGCAAGAGCGAAGCGAACCTGATGCTCTTGGATAGATTTGGCGACAACGTAAGTGGCATTGCATACTTGGGTGACGGCCCAAACGACATCCGTGCGATGCGTGATCTTGAGGAACGCTTTGACGGTCCGATGCTGTTCGTTGCGCCGCACAAGAGCAACGGCAAGGTCATCGAGTTCATGAATGCAAAACACCGTGCGAATGTGCACGCGTATCACTTGCCAGAGCAGGTCGGCATCGCGCACGTGATGGAAGCGGCGACGGCACTCTTGTATCGCCACGGGTTCTTGGGCTGAAACGATGCTTGAACAACTCCTTGAGGGATACCAACAGTTGCAAGCCGCGCACCCATTCATCATGTCGGTTGCGACTGCAGAACTTATTTTTCCCGCAGCTGACGCGACCGCACAACTCATCAAGGATCGCGCTGTCGATTGGCGTAAAGTGCGTTACACCGCGATGCTCACGCCATTCTACGGCGCTGGCGTGTACGGTCTTGTGCAATCCGGGGAACTCGTCGGGCAATACCTCAGCGAGGATCCTTTCACGAAAGGCGCATTAGGCCCGAACCTGTGGGGAAATGTGCAAAACGCGTTCTTCTTTATGAACAACACCGTCGGAGAACGAACAGGTTATGATGTCAGTGCACTTGCACAGCATTACGGTTCACTGCTCAAAGGCAAAGGCACACGATGGGAGAATTTCAAGGAGAATTTTTTCGGGAACATCTCCAAACACGAATATGAAGTGAGTGTGCTAGGCTCCATCACCGCGTGGAACGGCATCCAATGGTACAGCTACGCACACGTTGATGAGTCGATGCGTACGCCGTTCGTTCTCGGGTGCGCGTTCGTGTGGAATGTGCTCCTTTCAGGCCTCTCACTTATCGGTCGCGAGAAGGTGGTTGGTCACGATGGCGTCTGATTACGCAGTGGACGGGCTTCTCTTTGACCTCGACGGTGTCGTTGTTGATAGCGAACGCGCACGAGACACGGTGATGGCAGAATTCATTGCGTCGTTTGGCAAGACGTATGATCGCGAACGGACGAAACCGTTCCTTGCCGGGAAGCCGGATCTTGAAGTGGCAACAATCATCAAGCGGCGGTATGATCTGCCCGGGACACCGCAGGAGATTAAAGACGCAAGGACTACGTCCATTCACCGTCTCTATGCAGATACCATTCCGTTCGTACCGGGATTTTTAGAGTTCTACAAAGGACTGCGCGCAGCGTTCCCTCAGGCACGTGTCGCCGCCGCGTCAGGAATGGACGTGCCGTATTTTGACGCGATCGATGCGCGACTGTCGTTAACGTCACTCTTTGACGGCAACGTGTTCCTCTCGCACCGACTCAAGATTCGCTCCAAACCTCTTCCTGATATTTTCTTTCACGCGGCAAGAAACATCGGTGCTGACCCCGCATCGTGTGTGGTGTTCGAGGATGCGCCCAATGGGCTCATTGCGGCGACCGGGGCGCAGATGTTGAAGATTGCATTCACGCGCACGTTTGGCGAGCAGGTGCTACGTGATTACGTGCGAAATCAACTCGGTTGGGAACCGCACGCGCTCTACGTAGACGAGTTCAACGCGAAATCGCTTAAACGTGTGATTCGGTACGTGCGTGGATAGCGTTTCTTCCCTAATTCCTATCATCCATTGCTTCCCACGGGTAGTTCACTTCTTTCACGGTCGTTTTGCAGATGAAATCAGGCACGAACGCACTCGTGTCGGGCTTGTGCACGAATACGGCCGTGCGATTGCGGTGTGTCGCGCAGAATGCTTTGAGGGTCTTGCCGGTGACGGTCGAATCATCGACGACCAGCGTGGACGCATCGACGTCTTCGCGCTGGGTCAATAATGGTACACCGAGCAGATAGGAGAGGCGTACGGCGAGTGGTAATCCGCCGCGCGGTAAGCCGTAGATGTTCTGAAATTGTTGGTGGTGCTCGTGTGTGTGGCGTGCTATCTGGCGTGCGATGTCGCGAGCGCCGTTGTCGAACTCTTCCCAGCTGATACGGATGACGTCCTCGTCGGGTAAGTTTGTTGTGTGCACCACAAGGTCATGACGGTTCCTGGCGATTTATATGGGTTGTGTACTCCGATGCGAAATACATAAAAGTGCCCGCGGTACTCCGCGTTGTATGAAGGATTATTCCCCTGCGTCGGTATTTCGCTCATTGAACGATCGCATCCACGAGTACCTTGCATCGGCTCCGGTGCCTCGTTCACTCAACGATCATGCTCTCGAGTACCTTTTTAGCCGACCAGAGGAGATTTCTTGGCATCAGGAAATCACTCATGAGCCAGATACAGATGTTGTTCGCCAAAAGGCGCAATTCCCTTTGTTTGTTGAGGGTAATCAGGGTACCATTGTAGAGGTGGAATACGAGCATCGCACGCAACGTTTCGATTGCGATTGCTGCCCTGATGGATACAATGTCGCGTTGACCATCAAGACGGATGTTTCTACAGTTGTTCCTGATTATGATATCCGTCTGCGCGTACTCACGAAAGACTTCTTCCATCTTCCGCTGAGACCATACTCTCGCAATGCTGATGGTGGTGTTACGTACTATAAATCTGATTTTGTAACTCCGCGAAAAAATCCCGCTGTGTGAATAGTATCGCGCGTGAATGAACAAGCACTCAATACCTTATAATTGCTTCAAGTGTCTCGCGCGGGATCTGAAACGGCGCAGTTTCTTATCATCGTCGAATACCGTGTCGGCATTCTCTGATCATGTGCTTTGTATTCGGTGTCTTTGTATTATTCGTTCACGATCACTTTCGCGCCGTCGTAGTCGAACTTGAAACGAACTTCTTCGAGGCCTTCCGCCGCCATCGCTTTACGGAGCGTATCGGGGTTTTCTGTGTAGAACATCAAGAAACCGCCGCCGCCAGCACCGATGAGTTTTCCACCAATCGCGCCGCTCTTACGCGCTGCTTGGTACCATTTGTCGATTGTTGGGTTCGTCATGCCGCCGGAGCGTTCTTTCTTGCGCTCCCAGTGCACGTCCATAAGCTCGCCGAAGCGCACGAGGTTGCCGCTCTCGAGGGCTTCCTTGCTCTCGTAGCCGAGCTGTTTCATGAAGTCGAGATTTGCTATCATATCCGTGTCGGATTTTTTGCTCTTGTCGTTTTGTTCTTTGAGAATCGTGTCGGCACTGCGGGAGTAACCGGTGAAGAACATCAGCAAATTGTCTTCGAGACGATGCATGGTTGCACGGTCGATTTTGAGTGGGATGACTTTGACATTCCCTTTCTTGTCGACTTCAAACGCGGTGATACCGCCGTACGCGGCGATGTACTGGTCTTGTAATCCAATCGGTCGCTTCAACACGTCCGCTTGGAGACGTGTTGCTTCATCAGCAAGTTCGAGCGTGCTCGCTTGCTCGCGCTTGAGTGCGTAGAGTGCTTTGGAGAGTGCGACGCCGAAGGTACCTGACGATCCGAGCCCTGTGCCACTCGGGATGTTTGCAATGCTCGTGACCTCGAGGCTCTTCACAATGCCGTGGTGCTTGAGCGTTTCACGGATGATGTCATTTTGAATCTCACCCACGCGCTGGACTTTTTCCATCTTCGAATACTTGATGATAAGATCGTCATCGAACGTTTCATGTACGGTGACGTAGATGTAGTAGTTGATGGCGCCGCTGATCCAAAAACCACCGCGTTTCTCATAGTAGGATTTCAAGTCCGTACCGCCGCCGCCAAGGCTGATGCGCAGGGGTGCGCGGACGATGACAATGCCGTTATTTGTGCGAACCATGACTACACCACCAGATAGGTTGTTGATGACTTTGCTATATAAGGATTTCTTTCATAGATGGAAAACCTTTTTATGCTCTTGTGCGACATGGCGGGTCACAAGGGTTAAAACACACCCCGCATACCCCACCCCTATGACTGAACGCACCCTTATCGTTGGCGGCAGCACCGGCATCGGCAAGAAGATTGCTGCACATCTCCTCACACAAGGACACGAAGTGATTGTCGCGTCGTTGTACGAGAAGGATCTCGATGAGGCGCGAAAAGATCTCGCGTCGGAGAAACTCCACACGTTTCGCTGTGACATCACCGATAACGATGACGTACGTTTGCTGGTACATCAGCTCATTGAGCATCGCTTGACACCTCGTACCGTTATCGTAAGCGCGGCTGTCTTAGGTCCAGTTGGAAAGTTTGGCGACAGTGAGTTTGGAAAGTGGAGTAAAGCCGTCGAGATTGACCTCATCGGGAACGCGGCAGTCGTGCACGCACTCTTACCGACGCTCCTCTTGCAGGAGAAACCAAAACTCGTTCTTTTTGGTGGTGGTGGTGCTGCGTACTCGCGCCCCATGCATACTGCGTACGCGGCATCGAAGACTGCAATCGTGCGCTTCGCAGAAATTCTCGCGGACGAGTACAAGGGAGTGCTCGATGTGAACGTCATCGCGCCCGGCGCGCACAAGACCCCGATGTGGAACGATGAAACGCACGACAAGGAACCGGAGAAATGGGCAGATGACAAATTGCTGTTCGCGCTCATCGACTGGCTGGTATCGTCTGCGTCAGACGGCGTCTCCGGTCGCTTCATTCACATCGAGAACGAGTACCGTGAGTTCACGCCGGAGATCACGGGGAGCGACCGGTACGTTTTGCGGAGAACGAAATGATACGCTTTGGCATCATTGGCGCCGGGCTCATGGGCAAGCGCCGTGCGCAATCACTCACACTGTTTTCTGATGAAGCGCAGCTGGCGCGTATCATGGACACGGATATCTCGCGCGCGCAGAAACTCGCTTCGGAATTCGGCTGCGACGCGACCGATGATGTGCGCGCAATTCTCGATGACGCCTCAATTGACGCGGTGATTATTGCGACAGCGACCGGTGTTCTCTCGTCTGTTGCCGAAGAGGCGATACTCGCGGGCAAACATATTCTCATTGAGAAACCCGCTGGCACGAGCGCTGTGCAGATTGACCGTTTACTCTCACTTGAGCGCACGAGTGTAGTGCGTGTTGGCTTCAATCATCGGTTCTTGCCGTCGATAATGAAGGCGCGCGAACTTGCTGAAGCGGGCCGTATCGGCCGAGTGCTGTTCATCAAAGCCACGTACGGCCAAAAAGGGCGTATTGGACTTGAGAAGGAATGGCGCGCAGGGCCGCGCGAGCAAGGTGGCGGTGAGCTCCTCGATCAAGGCGTGCATGTGATTGATTTGTGTCGACTGTTCATGGGTGATGTCGTTGACGTGCGCGGGACGGCGGGAACGCTCTTTTGGAAGATGCAAGCGGACGACAACGCGTTTTTTACTATCGAGGACGCGACCGGTGTCATTGCTGACGTGCACGTGAGTACATCGCTGTGGCGTAACACGTTTCGTTTCGAGTTGCACGGTGAGCGTGGCATGATTGAGGTCTCAGGTATTCGTGGTCATTACGGTGCGCCGATCTTGACACTTTTGACGCGTAATGAGATGAAGAGTGCTGAAGTGGGTGTGTATCAGTTCGATGAGGAAAAGTTCACGTTCGCTGACGAGGATACGACGTGGAAAGACGAGATGCGCGCGTTTTTGGATACGATTGCGGGCACGCGTGATGCGGACGCAACATTGCAAGATGCTCGTGCGGCGCTGCATGTTGTTGATAGTATTTACGAGCAGTCGAAAAAATAAGTTATTCCTTTCCTCGACCAGTATCTTTCGTTGATCTACGAAAAAATCGTCCGTCACGTTTTGTAAAGAAAGACTGTTGAACACACGACGAGGAACTAATTCACAAACCGATACTTGATGATCGTCAATACATCGAGTGTTCCCGTCTTGATAATCGTGACTTTCTTTCCTTCGCTGTACCCGCGGCTCTTGAACTTTACCGGCATCTCAAGGGGCTTGTACCCTTTCTTAATGAGCTTAATAACCATCTCGTAGTCCATGTGAAAGCCGTCTTCTTTGAAACGGATGCCTTTCAAGCATGATCGCTTAAACACCTTATACATCGTCTGCGGGTCAGTCAAGCGAACGCCGTACATGAGATTGAAGAATCCGTCAAGGAAGATCGTGCCGAAATTGATAATGTACGCATACAATTTATCGCGGCCTTGAAAGCGTCGGAACTGCCACGACTTCTTCCCTAAGTGGCGTGAACCGAGAACGAACGAGGTCTCGCCTTTGATGATGGGCTGGATGAGGCGATAATGATCCGTCGGGTCGTACTCCAGGTCCGCATCCTGAATCGTGATGATGTCCCCGGTTGCTTTCTTAAAACCGAATTGGAGCTTCGTGCCCTTGCCGCAATACCCTTTGAGGTGAAAAATCTTGATGCTTTTCTCGCCCTTGTGCTTATCGATAATCGCGGGCGTGCCGTCCGTGCTGCTCGCCTCAACGACAATAATCTCCTTGTCCACACCGGGCATGGGTGCCGCACGTAACCGTCGCAAGCACTCGTCAAATGTCGCGGCCTCATTATAGACGGGCATGATGATGCTGAGTTTCACGCGCCGTTTTCGTGCCACGAGCATCTGGCGCCCACATCCTCTTATAAATATTCCTTCGAGGCGTCCCCACAAGCTTATAAAACTCCAACGGCCTCCGATAGCAACGTGGGGGATTTGGTATGAAGGCAATCATCACAGGTGGTGCGGGATTCATCGGGAGCAACCTTGCTGACGCGTTGCTTGCGCGCGGTGATAAGGTCGTCGCAGTCGATAATCTGAGTGCTGGCCACCGCGAATTCTTTGCGCACAACCTCACAAACCCGAACTACACCTTCCTCCAAGTGGATCTGAAAGACGCGGACGCAACACGGATGGCGTTCGCGTGCGATGCGGACATGGTCTTTCACTTTGCCGCAAACGCGGATGTGAAAGGCGGCACGGCGAACCCCACAGTCGACTTGCGCGAAGGTTGTATGGTGACGAGCAACGTTCTTGAAGCGATGCGTGCGAATGGCATCCAGAAAATAGCGTATGCGAGCACAGGGAGTGTGTACGGTGAACCAGAGATCTTCCCGACGCCAGAAGACGCACCGTTCCCCATTCAAACCAGCATGTACGCGGCAAGCAAATTGTACGGTGAAGGGCTCATTCAAGCGTACTGTGAAGGGTACGGTTTCCAATGCTGGATCTTCCGCTTTGTTTCGATCATGGGTGAGCGCTACACGCACGGTGTGGTGTTCAGCTTCTATCAACAACTGTTGCAAAAAGGGGAAATCACGTTCTTGTCTGACGGTACACCAAAGAAATCATACTTGTACATTGGCGACTGCGTGCGCGCGATGATGCACGCAGTCACGCACGCGAAAGACAAGGTCAATCGTCTGAACCTTGGGACACCAGAAGAAATTAGCGTGAATGAGATTGCGGAGATTGTCCTGCATCGCTTAGGAAAACCCGGTACGCGCATCATCAAAGGTAATCAACCCCGTGGGTGGATAGGTGACAGCCCGCATATCTTGCTTGATGTCAAAAAGATGATGGCACTCGGGTGGAAACCAGAGCTCACGATTAAAGAAGCGATTCTCCGAACGGTCGATTGGCTTGAACACAACACGTGGGCGCTGGGCGAGCAGTACTTCCGGGAGAAATGAACATGCACACCACGCGCGGGGTTGCGGTATTCATTGACCGCGAAGGAGTCATGAACACTGAAGTTCGTCATCCCAACGTGAAAGACGCGCAAGGACGTGAGATCACTGGCCCCCTCACACCTGAGGAGTTCAATCTCTTTCCCGATGTGGTGGGCGCGTTTGACGCTTTGCACGCGGCGGGATTGCAGACCGTCATTATCTCAAATCAGGTGAATGTTGCGAAAGGACATCTTACTGAGGATGCGTTGAGTGCCATTACGGACCGTCTCACGGACTTGTGCGCACCAAACGCGGTCTATTACTGCACGCATCACGAGGACTACACTGGCCCGTGTGACTGTAAGAAACCGAAAGACGGCATGCTGCGCCAAGCGGCGCGCGAGCACGGCTACGATATCGCACGGTCGTACATGGTCGGTGACCGACGCATCGATATGCAGACTGGTGCCGCGTGCAAACGATGTTTCTATGTCGCGAGCCGTGAGGGTGAGGACGCGGCCGTCGAGGTCGCGAAGTTGCCCGATGAAATTCGTGCGAAGGTTACCATCGTCAAAAACCTCGCCGAAGCAGCACAACTCATCATCGCCGAGACTGGCGCGCGCCATGATGCGCCAACCCTGCGCGAAGCAATCATTCCTTGTGCTGGCCGCGGTACGAGCATGGGGGACCTCGTCGCTGAGATCCCAAAACCCATGTTGCCGTTTGATGGTATGCCGTTTTTGCGCTACATCATCGCGTTTCTCAAGGATCAAGGCGTGACGCGTTTTATCATTCCTGTTGGGTATCTCGGCCATGTCATCAAGGACTACTTTGGCGACGGCGCACGTTTTGGCGTCGAGATCGAGTACGTGCACTCGTCCGTTGCGGCAGAGAGTGGCGGGTCGTTTAAGCGATCGCTCCGGCACGTGCGCGGCAAGGATTGCCTCATGCAGTATGGGGATAGCTTCTTACCAGTCGACTTGATACCGTACTGGGACCGCTTGCGCGAACAGGATGCTGACGCGTCCATCATCTGCACGAAGCGACCATTGCCCTTAAAAGAATTTGAGAGCAAGAACAATATTATCGTTGATGATGATGGCCGGATGACGGGGTATGATGAGAAGAACAAAGGTGGTTTGGCAACGATGCTTGATACTGGTGTGAACTTGTACAGCACCCGTGTCCTCGTACACTGCCCGGATCGAAACTTCCATCTTACGACGACTATCTTCCCATTCCTCGCCGCTGATGGTAAGACCTTAACGGAAGTCAGTCCGGTGAAAAGCGTCGGTATTGGGAACCCGGACAAGATAGCGCGCTTTGAGAAGTTTCTCGAGACGAATGATTTACGTGCACTTGCGCGGGCACTCGGACCTGTAGTGAAGTATCCGTGATTGTAGGAGAGTACATTTCTCGTTAATCGAAAAATCGGTATCTGAGAATCGCTTTGATTGCGCGTAACCCATCTTTCACGGGATGGATTTTTTTCCCTTCGTCATAGCCACGACCGCGGTACGAAACGGGTACCTCAACGGGCTTGTAGCCGCGTCGTAAGAGTTTCACGAGAAGTTCCATGTCGAGATCAAAATCGTTGGAGCGCAACGTGATATCAAGCAAGCATCGCTTATCGAAGACCTTAAACATCGTGTTTGGGTCGGTGAGGTATGTGCCGGTGATGAGCCAGAAGAATCGCTTGAGCACCGCGTCGCCGAAATTTAGTAAGTGCGCGTGGCTGCTTTTCGCGAGTTTTCGCACTTTCCATGACTTTGTGCGCATGTGACGAGAGCCGAGAACGAAGGATGCCTTTTTGGCGAGTAACGGCGCTAAGAGTTCCGGATAATCGTTCACGTCGTACTCGAGGTCCGCGTCTTGGATGAGGATGATGTCGCCGGTTGCGTGTTCTAATCCGTGGCGTACCTTGAACCCTTTGCCAATGTGACCGTCGGGGAAGAAGAGAACGGTGTCTTTGTCGTGCTGATGTTTCTCGAGAATCTCGTGTGTGCCGTCGGTCGAGCCGTTCTCAACCACAACAATCTCGCGCGTCATCCCTTTGGGCAACTTCACATCCTGCACGGCCTTGAGGACTTTTTCAACCGTCGCGGCTTCGTTATAGACGGGGATGATGATGCTGAGCTTCATAGGGGTGTGTTCCCGAGCTTGGTATATAAGCGTTGGTGGGAAATGCGCCGTCGAAGAGAGCATACTCTATTCGTTTACGCCTAACACGAATGTCGGTTCCATGAGCTCGAAAATGAGCTGCGTGGTCGTTAGGACATAATGGAGTACCATTTTTTCCTCAGTTGTCGCTTTGTCGAACAGTGTGTGGCACTGGCGCACCAGTAAATTGCGCATTGCTTGCAAACGCACGAGTCGTTCTTTCTCGTGTGTTGCCGCATAGAACTCGTGGTACTCGCGCAGGAAGGATCCGAGGCGCGCGTACTCGGTTGTTACTTGTTTGCTGATGCGTGCGTCGGGGTGTGCGAGGAGGTAGTCAAAGAGGTATTTGTACTGGTCTGCAATCATCTCCAACCGATCGATAATGAGATACAAAAACGGAATCTTCGCTGGATCAGGGTGACCTTTCTTGGATAATAATCGTCGACAGAAGGTGGTGAAACGATTGTTGCTTGTTTCTAAGAACCGCACCGGGCCGAGCTCACGTTGCTTCCCCGCGGCAATCAGCGGCAATGAATCATCTGCCATTTGCTGTAATAGATAGAAGATACGGCGCACGGCAGGATCAAAACGTTCTTTCAAGACGCCGCTGATATCTTGTAATACGCAGTGGTTGCGCCCTTGCTCGACAATTTCGTACTCGCTGAGTTCATCACCGAGTGCTTGTTGGATGAGATTGATGGTTCCGGGATGCTCGAAATTGATGCGGATCTCGTCATACCCTGCCTTGTAGAGTGCCGCGAGCATGCGCAGCATCGCCTGGCGCACGGTCTTGAACGTTTCCGGATCACGGTAGGTCTTCTTTTCCTTCGTGCCTTCCACGTTCTCGATTTCGCGTAACAGATCATCGGCCATGCCCGTCACGTCGATTTCGACGCGTGCGGTGAGAGCTTCTGTTGTCGGGAGAATAACGATGCGGTCCTTTTGCTCTTGGACCTCGACTTCGGCTCCTTTCTCGATGCTGTTCTTGCGCGTCCAGCCTGCGGGCAGGCTTACCATGAGGGTCGCGGTTCCTTGCTGGACGACTTTACGGCGCATGCGCTTGGGATTCTCTCGTCGATATTTAAATATGACGATTTGTATATGTAGTTTATACTTCTTTATACTAAATAATGATAGAATATACATCGGTGGCGTGCGCTCCTAGGGGTAGGAAAAAACACAGGTGAACACACATGAACGCGACCACCATTACCGCACCGACAGCCCCTGAGCCAAAAAACGAGCTTGAAGATATTACGTTCTCGTGGCGCAACGTCGCACGACGCTGGGGACAGAATCTCAAAGACGATATCGACCCCGCATTGACGGGTGCAAAGATGGCGCTCTACGTTCACTCGCTCCCCACGTGGCATCGCGAGTTCCGCGACGGCAAGATGCGCTCCACGAGTCCCGTCATTACCGGCCTTGCTGGTCTCGTTGTCGGCGGCACGGAAGCGGTCGCGTACTACGCGGGCGCACAGATTGCAGGGAAAGAAATTGCCGCAGCGAACCTCCCGTACATCAGCAATATTCCCGAAGTCGGCTATCTTGCTGCGGGTGTCGCATTGATTGCGACGAACACCGTCTCGTGGGCGTACGAAGCGTTCCATCGCGCGAAGAAGACAGAGAACAGTAACGTCATTATGGCACGCCTTCAGCGCGCTATTGAGAAACCAACAGGTACGTATGATCTCACCGTCGCCGACTTGCGCGAGAAACTCGTCGGTCGACTCACAGAGAAAATCAACCTGGAGGGTAGACAGCGCCGCAACAACCGAGATGCTGCTGAGGTCGCTGAATGGGCGCAGACACAACTCGCACAAGTGCCTGATCGTGCAAACAGTATGATCATGACCGCAGCGCACGACGTGTTTAGCGGCCTCGTTGCTGATGGTCAGCTTGGCAAGACCTATGAGATGACGGCGGATCTCAAATCAGGTCCGGCAAAGCGCCGTCGCGCATGGGAGAAAACGTTTAACGAACACGCAAATGTGACACCCATCACGGATCTCGCTGTGCTCTTGCGCGATGAGATTAAGACGCACGGTGGTGCAGTGAACGTCGAGCTGTTTGGCACGATGACTGCGCTCTACGATCCGCAGGCGCAGGGCATCACGCGCTACAGCGTCAAGCCGAACCAGAAGATTTGGAAGTGATGACGATGTCCGATGCGGAAAGTCCACTTGAAGGCCTTATTGCGTGCGCTCCTCCTTTTCTTCCTATTTTTGGCGCTGCCGCTGCTGGTGGTTACTTCGGGTACTGTCACGCGCAAGGCGCGCCCATTGATCACGCCGCGTGGTACTTGGCAGGAATTCCCGTCGGGTCCGCGTTCCTTTTCTCAGCGATGCGGAGGGAGGATAACGAAATGGGCATTATCGGCGAGCTCTTTCGAAGAGTCGCTGTCGTCGGTAGTGCAGTTATCGGCCCTGCCGCGTACGGCATCGGCTATGCTGCTGGGAGGTTGATGTGATGACGTCCGATCTCTCAGACGTGCTATCGTATGCGTATTTTTCGTCGGTGTACGCTGCGCTTGCGGGTTCACTTAGTGTCGGTGCGTACGTAGGTTTTCACGCGGGCGCTGGTGTGCCGGTCGCACATGAACTTCTCTCTTGTGCAGCTATTCCTGCAGCAGCAACGGTCTTGTACGGAACGCCGCTCTTTTGGGAGAGTGGGAACGAGACAGATATGTGCAAACGATGGCTGTTTTGTGTCGGGGCAGTCGGTAGTGCAGCGCTCACCCCTCTCGGCTATGGTCTCGGTTATGTCGCCGGCAGGTTGACTTCATGACAGTCCTTCCAGGACGGCCGGGGGCCACAAGCGGTGGTCGCGATACGGCCCCCGTTCTTTCCTTTTCCCCTTATCGTGTAAAGACTATTGCAGAGGTGCATGAACATGTTTGATCCCTACAATATATTCGGTTGCGACAATGATGAACCCGTCTACGAATCGCGCTATCCTGACCCAATCGGTGGCGCTGCGCTCGGCGGACTTGCAGGAGGTGCGATTGGCGCTGCATGCGGGTACGCGGTCGGCGAATCGATAGGAGATGAGCCGGTCGGAGCGTTAGGCGCAATCGCTGGCGGCGTCACAGGGCTCGCTGTTGGCACCGTCATCGGCGGTATTGTAGGCTTAGGCGGCGGGCTTGACGACTTGTTGGAGGATTGGTGAGGATGAGACATGATGCCGATACTCTGGCTGAAAAAATAGGCGTCTGCTCGTCGATACCTTTGTTTGGCGCCGTCGCCACTGGCCTGTGTTTGGGATTTTGTCACGGGCGCGGCGAGTATATTGAGTATTCAGCGGCCTACCTCGCCACCTTCCCTGTCGCGGCTGCCATCCTCTTTCGGCCGTTCCCGGGTGTGCCGAGGAAACCCAATGGTCATGAGCCAGTCCTAATCGCTAATCTCTTGCACGTGGGGAATATCGTTGGCAATGCAATCGTCGGGCCTATCGGTTATGGTGTCGGATATGCGGTTGGCCAGCTGTGACCTGAGAGCTATCGCGTCATGCGCCACCATACAAGCCGCATGAGAATCTTCATCCCGTCGATGATGGTCATGCCTTTGTACGTGTCGTGATAGATGGTGCTAATAGGTACTTCATCTGCCTTGAGGAATTTCATTCCCGCGTTCGCGATCATTTCGCTTTCTACCGTGTAATCTGTTGAGGTCCAGCGGATCTTCGTGTACGCGTCGGCCGTCATCGCCCGCATGCCGCAGAGCGCATCGCGCACATGCAGGTTGTAGAACACACGTATGAGCGCGCTCGTTGCCAATCCCCCGATGCGTCGGATGAGTGGTGCTTTCTTCACTTCCTTGCGGTAGGTGAAGACGATGTCGGTCTTCCCTTTGAGCGCGCGCAACA
>Ga0154020_10002355_pt1 | contig 23048 bp, 32 predicted proteins | sample Klosneuvirus_201_FD_109709 | JGI IMG/M metagenome (GOLD analysis project Ga0154020, IMG submission 109709) | Active sludge microbial communities from wastewater, Klosterneuburg, Austria - Klosneuvirus_20160825_MG | ecosystem: Engineered > WWTP > Aerobic digester > Activated sludge | place...
GCTTTGGGATGAAAAATTCAATGATGAGGTGATTGATATATTTAGGAAAGTAATTGCCCAACAAATACCTGTTTCTGAAAATGTCTCATTTACATTTATGCTTAATAATGATCCAATTAGTCACAGAGAACAAATGGTCAGACACAGAATTGGTGTACATTTTGGTGATAACTTTGGTGTTGATATAATACCAGATCAGAATAAATCAAGCTGGTGGAGTCAATCCATGAGAATTATGGATTACAGCAAATTTATTGAAAGTAATAAGTTTTTTGTTCCAGAATCAGTTGAAGAAAATGTTGAAGCTGTGAAAATTTATATAAACACACTTGAACAAATAGAAAAGGGATACACTCAATTGGTTGAACAAGGCATTCCAATGGAAGATGCAAGGAACTTATTGCCACTGGCTACAACAATGGATATAAGCTGGACAATCAATTTGTCTGGATTATTACACATCATTGGCAAAAGATCGTGCTGGATATTACAATATGGATTGTGGGGATATGTTATCAAATCAATGGTATCAGAATTGGCTGAAAAGATTCATCCAATATTCAGAGAAATGGTATTGCCACCTTGTTTTATTGAAGGAAAATTCAATGAATGTACTTTCAAACATGAGAATGAAAGAAGGGTTGATTTGAGAGATACACTGCCTGTTTGTCCACTTTATTATACACACAACATGATTGATTCTATGCAGAAAGTATATTCAGATGTAATAAAAGACACACCAACAGAGGTATTGATGAAAAGATTGATACCAAAATACACTGAACTTTGGGACAGAGATGTTTGGACAGGTAAATAATACATCAATTGTATTAAATAATAAGAATAAAAATTCATCAGCTGAAGCGGTGTTGTCTTTGGCTGATGTTTTGATTAAATGCCCTGACAAATTGTCTGATCAGTTTGAATTAAGAATAAATGAAGATTGGTTGGTGTCTTTGGACATTGTAGAATATTCAAAAGTGTTTTCATTTATGACTGATTTGGATTTAATAGCACCATTAATACAACATAAAATAATTAAAGAGTATGATTCAAAAGAACAACAACATGTTTACAAATTTATAAGGAATAAAAATGTCACACATAATGAACACAGTCAGTGTTAAAGATATTGAAATAATTGATGCACATGATGAATATTTAGTTGACACCAATGGTGAGAAATATTTGGATTGGTTTGCAGATGTTGGAACAGTGAATTTAGGATACAGACCATTTGAACTATCAAGATCACTTGGAAGGGTGCCACAACACATACCAAATACACTTAGAAATTCATTGAAAGAAAAGGCAGCAGAAACTGTATGTAATATGACTCATATGGATAAAGTGTTTTTTTGTAACAGTGGAAGTGAAGCTGTTGAAGCAGCAATTAAAATTGTTAGAAAATGGAATTATTTGTTGGAAAGAAAATGTAAAACAATTTACACCTATAAAGATGGATTTCATGGTAGAACTTATGGTGCTGTATCAGCTGGAGATGGTGCAAAATATCATTATGAAGGATTTGAACCACACTTAGAAGGTTTCAAACACTTTACAGAGATATCAGAAATTGATTTTGATGATGCTCAAGCTGTTATGTTGGCAACTATGTTTGGAAATAATGATGCAATTGTATATGATAAAACTTGGATGAGAATATTAGCAGAAGAATGTAAACAACACAATGTTCCACTTGTATTTGATGAAGTTCAAGTTGGATCAGGCAGAACTGGTTTTTTCAATGGATTTGATAATTATGATGTAATACCAGATGTTATGTGTTTAGGTAAAGGAATTGCTTGTGGTGTTCCAACAGGATTAACACTGGCAAGAGGTGGATTTGCTGAAGTATTTAAGCCTGGTGTTCATTACAGTACATTTGGTGGTTCACCATTAAGTTGTAGTGGTATTTTACATTTGATAGATAGATACAAGGATGATAGATTGATGTTGAAGATAATAGCTGATGGTGATGAAATAATGAATGAATTACAAAATATGAATCACTTATCAAATGTTAGGGGCAAGGGATTGTGGATTGCTTTTGATGTAGATGATGATAGAGCAATGGAACTTAGTGATGAAATGTTAAGAAATAAACTATTTGTTCCAACATTTAGAATGAATGCCATAAAAATAACACCAATGTTGAATAATAATTCAGTTGGAAAAGGGCTTGAGATAATTTACAAATCAATTAAAAACATATTTGGTGATGTATAAATTATACACCAATTTAATTCAGAAAGTGTAGCAGGACACATGATTGTATTTGAAGGAATAAATAAGACAGGCAAAACAACTATTGCTGAGAAATTGTCTGGAGTTGTCAAATTTCCAATAGTCAGAGTTGTCAATGTTAGTCAAAATAAAGGTTTGGCACCATTGGTCAAGTCAATAGAACAATTAGGATCACCAACAAATGATTTTTATGAAGATATGGTGATAATGGAATTTATCAATCAAACAGGATTTAAGAGTGTGATATTGGATAGATCGTTGCCATCATCTGTTGCATATAGATTTTACAAAAATAGGAAAGTAATTTCATCAGATATATTGAATTGGTGGTTTACATCTTTGAAAGCTAATAATGGATTGTATGTTTGGGTTGATTCAAGTTGGGAACAAGTTCATTCCAGAGGCTTGAAACAAGGATGGATGGAAAATCATGGTGAATATTTAGATTTACATAGGGTATTTTTTACACTTTATGAATTAGCAAAAAATATGAAAGTAAATTGTGTGAAAATATATAATGAATCAGGAACTAAAATTGAAGATTGTGTGGATCAAATAATGAATCAACTGGTAAAGAAATGAATAACAAATCTGATTTTGTACATTTACACTGCCATACAGAATTTAGTACACTTGATGGAATGCCAAAAGTTGAAGAATATGTAATCAAGGCTGGAGAAATGGGCATGTCATCTCTGGCCATTACAGAACACGGGAATATGCGCTCAATGTATCAATTACAGATCAAAACAAGCCAACCATTTGATTACAATGGCACAAAATATGATTACAGTGGATTGGTTAAGCCTATATTTGGAATTGAATTTTATGCTTCTTTACATGATTATAGGATTAAAGGTGTTCCAGATAGTGAAAAATCAAGGATCAGAGGTGAGTGTGGTAGTGAAAGTGAATATAAGATAAAATTAAAACAATTTGAAGATGAAAATGGATTTAAGAAAAGATTTCATATTTTAGCTTTTGCCAAGAATCAAGTTGGATTACAAAATTTATTTTTAATGAATTATTTATCATGGAAAGATGGATTTTATAGCAGACCAAGAATTGATTCAGATTTATTATTCAAACATCATGAAGGAATTATTATCACAACAGCTTGTATTGGTGGATTTGCACCTGAAATGATTATAGCTGGAAAAGAAGATGAAGCAGATGCTTGGATGAGAAAAGCTAAAAAGGTGTTTGGTGATGATTTGTATGTAGAAATACAACCACATGACTTGCACGGTGATAAAAATAAGGGATTGCAAGATGTTAAGTTGCAAGAAATTGCTAACAAATCTATGATAGGATTGGCACATAGACACAAAATAAAAATTGTTGCAACAAATGATTGTCATTACTTGAATAAAGATGATGTGGAAAGTCACAATGTTTTATTGAATATTAACAGCCATAAATCAGTAAATGCTGAAGATGCTTGGACATTTGGTGATACTGGATTTTACATGAGAAATAAAGATGAGATGATTGAATCATTTAGGAAAAATCATCCATATATTACTCAAAATGATATTAAAGTAGCACTTGAAAACACTTTGGAGATAGCTGAAAGATGTAATTCAAAACTTGAAATAGATAGAAAAAAAGGAATATTGCCTGCTGTAAATACTAAGGGAATGCCTGAAGATGAATTTATAAAAAAATTATGTTATAAGGGTTGGAGAGAGTTCAGGCACATGGATGTTGTTATTGAAAGATATTCCAAAATAATGAATATCACTGTAGATGAATCATGGAATATTTACAAAGATAGGCTTGAATTTGAACTCAAAAGAATAAAAGATTTGAAATTTGCTAAATACTTTGTTATTATTTGGGATTTATTTAAGTGGGCAAGATCGGTTGACATCATGGTTGGACCAGGCAGAGGCAGTTCATCAGCCAGCCTTGTATGTTTTCTTTTGGGTATTACATCAGTTGATCCAATTTTATATAACTTGTATTTTGAAAGATTTTTGGCACCAGGCAGAATTGATTTTCCAGATATTGACATGGATTTTGAAGATAGCAGACGCAAAGAAATTTTCAAATATTTGTTTAATAAATATGGTGAAGAAAATGTTTGTCAGATAGGCACTGTTGGTAGAATGAAGGGAAAGCAGGCACTGCATGATGTGGCAAGAACAATGGAAATACCATCATCAGAAACAAATAGAATAACAAAACACATTATAACAAGGTCATCTGGTGATGCCAGAGCAAGCCAATCTGTTGAAGATAGTTTCAAAGAATTTGATGTGTGTATAGAATACAATAAAAAATATCCTGATGTGCTTAGACATGTTAAAAAATTGGAAGGTAAGGCAAGACAAGTTGGAATTCATGCCGCAGGAATACAAATTGCAGATAGACCAATACACCAGATTGTACCGATTGAATATAGAGATTCAAAGGATGATTTAGGGAACAAGGAAAGAGTCAAAGTGGCAGGATTGGATTGGCTGGAATGTCAAGGCTTGGGATTGGTTAAATTGGATGTACTTGGATTAAGGACACTGACCATATTAAAATCAACATTAAAGCAAATAAAGAAAAGAAAAAATATTGATATCAATTTAGAGATAATTGATTTGGCTGATAAAGATACATTACAAGGATTTACAGATGGCAAGTTTGTAGGAATATTTCAATTTGATTCTATTGGTATGACTAAGACATGTGAAAAACTTACATTCAAGTCATTTGAAGATGTTATAGCACTCAACGCACTTTATAGACCAGGAAGCATGAGAAGTGGATTAGCAACACATTATATCAATAGAGCAATTGGAAAAGAAAAGATCAAAAAGACACATCCAATATATGATGAGATTTGTAAAGAAACATATGGTGTGTTAGTTTACCAAGAACAATTGATTAAATGTTTCAGAGACATAGCTGGATATGAAGAAGCAACTGCTGATGAATTGAGAAAAAAAATTGCTAAATCAGCAGGTGTTGAAACATTAGGTAAAGAGTCAGACAAATTTATATCTGGTGCCATAAGAAATGGAATGAGTGAAAGTGAAGCCAATAAGCTGTTTGAAAATATGGCATTCTTTGGATCATATGCATTTAATAAAGCACATGCTGCAGCATATGGAATGATATCTTTTTGGGGCATGTTTTTGAAAATTCATTATCCTGTTGAATTCTTTTATGCCCTGTTAAGACATGAGCCAGAACAAAGTGAAATTTTAAGATTTGTATCAGATGCCAGAAAGAATGGACTTGATGTAAAAACACCTGACATAAATCTTAGTGACATACAATTCAAGATAGTGGATGAAAAGACCATCATAAGTGGGCTTGTTGATATAAAAGGATGTGGAATAAAAGCAAGCACTGATATCTGTGAAAAGCAACCATTTACATCATTACACAATTTTCTTGAAAAAGTAAATAGAAGACAGGTGCACAAAGGTGTAATTTTAGCACTTGTCAAAGCTGGTGCTTTCAGATCATTGTATCCATCAATTGGTGCTATGATTAAAAATATAATTATTGAAAGAAAGAATGGTGAGGATGAAATAACAGTTGTTGAAAGAATGATGGAAGTCAAAGAGGATGTTGCTGAAAATTTATATAAGGAATATGACACTGATGAAAATTTATTAGATGAAGAACACCAAGTGAAAATTATGTCATTGGTTTGTCCAATACCACCTTATAAACACAAAATAGAATATTATGAAAAGATGGATAAATACATGTTTACAGACAGGCAAAACACTGAACTGTATATAAATGTGGATGAAACATATGATAATGAATTAGAACATGGTGAAGGTGGATTACACAGGACAAGAGGCATATTCAAAGGAACTTTGGTTGATATAAAATACAACAATGTTGGTGATTTTCATAAAGAAGTTCCTGATGATAAAGAAAAGAAAAGAATTGGTTGGGGCAAAAGATATGCCAATGTTAATATTGAGAATACAAATGGAATCAAAAGAATCAATATTGATATTGATATATTTCCAACCTTCAGACACATTATAGATAGAGGTTTGCAGACACCAGTTATTATGGTTGGAAATATGTTATCATTTAATGAAGTTATTTATGCTGACATAATAGTTGACTTGGATGAATTTAGAGAAATTATTGAATCAGATGGTTCAATGAAAGATAAATACAAGAAAATGAATCCATGGCAGAGGTATTTGTTAAGACACCCATGTTCAACATTAGCACCAGAACACAAATCAAATAGCACCAGTTTGGTTGATATCAAATACAATATAAGAAAAGGCATCAGGGAATCAGTGGTGTTGGTTACAAGGGTAAAATGGCACTGGACTAAAAAAGGAAAGAAAATGGCATTCATTGAATTAGAAGATGAAACAGGGTATTTGTCTTGTATAATGTGGCCAGAAGGTGTTATGAAATTTTCAAAATTTTTTCAAGTTGGTTCATTGTTGAAATTATACATCAAGAAAGAAGATGACAAAAACTTTTTCATTGATGACAAAAGGAAAATTGAATTGATAAAAAGAAGTTGGCAATTGGTTGGACACATTGAAGGTGAAACAACTAATAAGGATATTGAGCAGAAAGTAAGATCAGGACAAGTTAAGGCTTCACCAATGAAATATCTTATGGAAAACACAGGAACACCAACAGCAAATAATAAGAAATAAAAACAGTTTTGAAAATTAAATTGTATATTAAATAAACAAATGGACAAAAAATAATTATTATGGCTAAATTACCACCCATTCCACCAAAAAAAGTTTCATCTTTGATTGATAAACCAATTAAGGATTTAACAGTTGAGGCTAAAAAAATAACAAAGGATTTTGATATCAGAAAAATGTTTAGCAATAAGATCGAACAAGCTATTGCTACACTGGATGTTCCACTTGATTCTGATGATCCAGATTTGATTGACCAATTAACATTGGGTGATAAATGGGATGATCCATTTGAATTAACAAAGGCAATGGATAGACAGCCATTATATTATGCCAGATGGGCAACACTGTTAAGAAAGTTAAAAAAGGAAAGACAGATCATTCAACAAAAATATAATGTTTGGGAAAGCATAGCAAAAGAACAAATACAGGATGAAATATTTAATGAAAATGTTAAATCTGGTATGACAGCTAATAATGCCAAGCCAACAAACCAATCTGTTGAGAATAGATTTAACAAGTATTGTAGTGACACAAAAATTAGTTACAGTGAAGAGTACAATGAATATCATGGTGAATTGGATGAAATTGAAGAACAAACAGCCACTGTTGAAACAATAGTTAAGGCATTTGAACAAAGGAAAGACATGTTCATCAGCTTGGGTTCATTGGTTAGAAGCATGATTGATAACAATTTGCTAATTTATAGGAATAAAAACAAACCAAATAAACAATCTTAATTAACAGTATCATAAACAAACATAAGGAACTATGACCATGGCAAAAGCAAAAGCACCTGAGCCAACAGGAATTGAAAATTTCAACAATCTAAAGAAGATGTTGGAAGATGTTACACCAGACGCTGAAAAATGTTTTGGTAAAGGAAACAAATCAGCAGGTGTTAGATTAAGAAAAACATTGCAGGAAATGAAAGCAATGTTTGTAACAATTAGAAAACAGTCACTTGAGGTGAAAGAATAATGGCAAAGCAAGCACCAACACCACCAAAAAAACCAGCAGTGCCTGCCCCAAAGTCAACACCAAAGATGACTAAGGAACAGCTGAATCAGATGTATGCTGATGCAGCAGAAAGAGCAGATGTTGGCAATATAACCAGAATTGCACTGGAAAAGGGTGAAAATACAGTTAGAATTATTGACCCTGTTTTCACTGAAAATTTTGTTGCTTATATTGAAGACACTGAAGGGAATACAAAAAGAGTCAGCATGGGCATGAATCCTTCAGAAAACAAGCAAAAATATGCAGTATTATTTGAAAAAATACCTGACTTAAATGTGAGTCACAGATATTATTTCAAAGCTATTCAGGGCAAGAAAGTAAAATCAGCCACTGGTGTCAAAACTGTTATGGACACAGAAGTTAAATTGTTTGAAATTGGCCCATCCATATTCAAACAACTTGCGGCAATTCAATCTGATTCTGAATTTCCAAGTATTGATGAAATCAATATAAAGATAACAAAAACAGGTGAAAAGCTAAAAACTGAATACAATGTTATGCCATCACCAAAAGCCACACCACTGCCAGCAAATTTAACTGGTGATGTAGATTTAGATGCTCTGATTGAAGAAACATCACTTGATGCTGTTTATGAGTATTTAGGTGAAGAATATGATGGAACAACTGATGATGTAACTGATGAAAATCAAGATGTTGATGATATCACTGAAGAATTGCCTGTTGATGAAGAAACTGTTGAAGAAGTTCCTGAAGAAACTGGTGATGGATTTGATGATATGGATAGAAAAGAGTTGCTTGGATATAATAAGCAATATGAATTAGGAATAACAGTGTACAAAAACTGGACAGATGATCAGATCAGAGATGCCATCAGGGCTAAAATTGCTGAAATGTCTGCTGAATCAGAAGTTGAAGAAACTGTTGAAGAAGTTCCTGAAGAAGTTGTTGAAGAAACTGTGGCTGAAGAAACAGTTGATGATGAGTTGGATGATTTATCTGATTTGGATGATTTGGAAGATGAACCAGAACCAGTTAAACCAGCACCCAAAAAACCATCTGTTCCATCAAAACCAGCAGTGCCAGGCAAGAAAAAATAATTGATTATTTATTCATAATAACATAAAAGGTGTCAGCAATGACACCTTTTTTAATGTTACATGATTGTATATTAGAGTAAACAAAAAGGATTAAAAATGAAGGATATTAAATCAAGTTCAAAACTTGCTAATGCTTTGAGCCAGATCGAAAAATTGTATGGTAAAGGAACTTTGTTTCAGTATGGTAATGCTGATAAAATATCGGTGAACGCAATTAGTACAGGATCATATTTGCTCAATATAGCAACAGGCATTGGTGGCATACCACAAGGCAGAATTACAGAAATATTTGGACCAGAAAGCAGTGGAAAAACAACATTGTGTCTTCATATAATAGCTGAAGCACAAAAGTTAGGTCAATTGTGTGCTTTTATTGATGCTGAACATGCTTTGGACACTGAATATGCTCAGAACATAGGTGTTGATATGGATTCAGTTTTATTAAGTCAGCCAGATTGGGGAGAACAAGCATTGGACATAGCAAGCAAGTTAATTGAAACTGGAGATTTAGGTGTCATCATAATAGATTCAGTGGCAGCATTGGTGCCTAAGGCAGAAATTGATGGTGAGATAGGTGATGCTCATATGGCACTTCAAGCAAGAATGATGAGTCAGTCATTAAGGATATTAACAAGTAAGATTCAGAAAAGTAACACAGCAGTCATATTTATCAACCAAATCAGAAGTAAGATTGGTGTGATGTTTGGCAATCCTGAAACAACCACTGGTGGCAATGCTTTGAAATTTTATGCATCCATGAGATTAGACATCAGAAGGATTGGTGCTGTTAAAGATGGTGAAGACAATATAGGTAACAAAACAAAAGTCACTGTTGTCAAATCTAAAGTTTCACCACCATTTAAGAAAGCTGAATTTGATATTAGATTTGGTACAGGAATAGACATACATTCAGAGATGATAGATTTGGCTGTTGAATATGGAATATTAACAAAAAGTGGAGCATGGTATCAGTTGGCTGATAAGAATATTGCTCAAGGTAAAGAGAAACTGAGACAAAGGATGATTGATGATGACAAATTGTATATTCTATTGAGAAAAAAATTATTTGGAGAATGAAATGAGAAAAGAAAAAAACACACAAAAAGATTAAAGTCAATCAATATACAGTTGATATGTTGAAAGCTGAAATCAAAAGATTAAAAACTGTACACCAAGATAATTCCAAACACTACAATCATCTTGTATCAGAATACAAGGTCAAAACAGGTAAAGAATATCATCCAAGAGTAAAGGAATAATAAAATGTATTGGTTCATTTTATATTTATTACAGGAATTTACAGTTGAAGAAAGAATTCAACCAAAGGTTATTTTGATGGCTTTATTTTTGGTCATCAAGATTAGTAAATCAAAAACTGGTGAAATAACAATGCCTGATTTAGAACTTCAATATTCATTGGGTTCAAGTAATTCACAGGCATGTAAATTTGTTAAACAGTTAGATATATTTGATGTTGAATTAAATGGCTGTAGAGCAACCAAATATAAATTGAGCCAAAAGGCATTGGATAAAATAAATGAACTGAATAAAAAAGTATATTTGACTGGAGATATAAAATGATTGATTTTAGTAAACCATTCACCAAAAGTGATTTATATGAATTTGCTGAATGGATAATTCCATATGCTGAAAATATAGGATACAAGGTGTCATCAAGAGGTTGGTGTTATTTATTGGAATCAGAAAGAATGGTGAACAAGGATGGATTTGACAAGGTTGAAAATATTATCAACAGATGTAGAAAGTTTGGAATATTACCAATTGACTTTGTTGCTGAAGAACCATCAAGGGAATTTGATTCAGTGTATGTAACCACCAAAGACACACCATTGCAGTGGCTGAAGGGATATTTAGAATCAGCCTTGTATTGTGAAAGATGGTACACACCAGATTGGCATGATGGTGAAGAGTATTATATTCAAATGGTTGTTGAAAAGATAGATTTGAAAACATTATTTACACCAGTATGTGAAAAATATCATATCCCAATTGCCAATTCTAAGGGTTGGAGCAGTATGCTTCAAAGGGCTGAATATTCAAGAAGGTTCAAAGAAGCTGAAAACAGAGGTATGAAGTGTGTATTATTGTATTGTGGTGACCATGACCCAGATGGATTAAGGATTTCAGATTTCATAATGAATAATCTTACTGATTTGGCTGGAGTACAATGGAGTGATGGATTGAGAGGTTACAACCCAGATGATTTGATTATAGATAGATTTGGATTGAACTATGATTTTATACAAGCTAATAAACTGACATGGATAGATAATTTGATAACAGGCAGTGGAAAAAATTTGGCTTCACCAACCCACAAAAATCATAAATTACCATATGTAAAACAATACATTAAGCAGTTTGGTACAAGAAAATGTGAAGCAAATGCTATTATGCCCAAACCTATTGAAGCAAGAAAGTTGGTTGAAGATGTTATTATCAGCTATTTAGGAACAGATGCCATTAGTAGATTTAATGCTAAATTACAATTGGTGAAAGATGAAATTTCAGATTTTAGGATAAAAACAGGATTGATTGAATCAATTCAATCTTCAATTCAATTATTGGAAGACAATGAAAGTTAAAACAAAATACAAGATAACAAATACAGTGTTGGCATCCATATCAGTGATGATTGATAGAAGTGATGAAAAAGATAGTCAATGGTGGAAAAGTTCTGAGAAATTTGTGAAAGACATTCAAGATATGGATGCCAGCCAATTAAGTGTAGGACAAAAAAATTGGTTGGTAAGTATTATTCAAAAACTAAGGGCTGAAGGAATGTGATGGAAAAAATTAAACAGAACAATATATTTGGGTCACCAATATTCAAACAAGGTAATGTCAACTGTAAATTTTATTATGACAATTTAGGAAAAAAGGGTGAGTCATCTAAATTTTCAGAATGTACCTGCCCTGTTAGGGAACATTACAAAAAAGAAAACAATTATGGTTCAATTATTAAGTGTGCTAAAGATGTTAATGAGTGTCCAATTTATATGAATCAGAATCAATCTGATATAACAATTATTCAAAATTACATATTGAAATATGGTGATGATAATTGGGTTCAAATACCTAATAAACATTGGGAACTTCTAAGGGATGAAAAAATATCAATACACACTGATGAATATTTGGACATGTTGTTTAAGTTTTTTGGATTTTATAATGTTGAAAATGAGAATGTTGAAGGAACTTTGTATTGTGGTGAAAAGTTAAAAGCATCAGAGAAAGTTTCAGCATGATTTTCAAATTCATACATACTGCTGATTGGCATATATATGAACAGCACAAATATAGTGTAAACAATTCTAAGTTATTACAGCTAAAAACTAACTTGAAATTGATGATAAAATATGCTGTAAAAAATGAAATTGATGTTATATTTGTAGCAGGTGATATTTTTCATGTGTACAATCCAAGTGAAAAATTATTAAAGATTTTAGTGTGGTTTATAAAATTGGCCATAAAGAATGGTGTTGCTGTTAGATTTATAACAGGGAATCATGACACTGATGGAATAAATTATGCTTTTGAAAGTTTGAAAAATTTAGCTGAATTGAATTCATTTGATAGTGATTATCCAATGCTTGCTTTTTTTCCTTTGAAAGAAAATCAATCAACCATATACACTGAAGACATAAAAGGAACTTGTGTTGTTTATGTACCATGGCAAAATAATATGGCTGAAGTTTTGGTTGAATCAAGAGGCTTAAAAAGTAATTCAAAACCAAATGTGTTAATAACTCATTGTGCTGTTGATGGTGCATCAACCAACAGTGGATATGAGATGAAAAGAACAAAGATAACAAAAAAGATTTTATCTGGTTGGGATTATGTTGCATTAGGTGATTTTCATAAATATCAAGAAGTTATGCCAAATGTGTATTATAGTGGTTCAATAGTTAAGACAGTTTGGGATGAAAGACATGATAAAAGGTCATTTAATTTTGTACAAATAGGTGATGGAATTCACAACACCACATTTGATGTTAAAAGGGTAAATTTGCCTGATGATGAATTTATAGAGATGGAATTGAAATATGAATCAATTGGTGAATTTACAACAGAAAGTATTGAATCAATTGATGGAAAGAAAATAAAAAATTCATACATCAAAATATTTGTGTCTGGTGAAATAGGAATAGGTGAGAAACTTAACACACTGAAACTTCACTTGTTAAAGAGTGGAGCAAATGATGTACAGATAAAAATAATTAACAATGTTATAAAAACAGCTGAAGGGAATATTGACACATCAGATATGAATTTGAATTTAGATGTTCATTCTGCTTGTATGATGTATTTAGAACAACAAGGAATAACTGATACAAATTATAAAAATTACATAGAAAAAATATTGATAAATGAAAAATAATGAACCCAAATTTAGCTTATGGAAAGAAATAGAACAATTGAAACAGTCAATAGATTTTCAAGTGTTGGAAAATAAAATTAAAACATTTGATGCTATGGTTAAACAAGGATTGGTAAAGGATAAATTTCAAAAAGCACTTGATGAAGGAAATGTAAACATAAAAGCAGAATACAGAGATGAGTCAATGAATATACATATCATTGAGTTCATAGGAATAAAAGTGGATGATAATATGGTTCAGATTGGTGATGTTGTATTATCTGATATTTTAGTATGTGACATAAAAATAGATAATAAATCAATAATTTGTACAGATAAAAGTATGGTGAACTAAAAATGGATGTCATAAAAGGCATTTATGAGAATTTATTTTCATATAAACATGTTGAAATACCATTTAATGAATTAAATTTCACTTTATTCAAAGGTGTCAATGCTTCAGGTAAATCAAGCTTGTTTGATATTTTATGTTGGATAATTTATGGAAGCACAGCAAGAAAGAAATACAAAGGAATTTTGAGAGATGTTCCTGACAAACCAAAATCTGGTAAAGGTGTTGTCTGGATTAAGATGGATGATGGCAATGTTTATAGAATAGAAAGAAAAGCAGGCAGAGGCAAAGGATTGTCTATTTTCAATGGTGATGATGAAAAGCCAATATCATTTAGAACAAATGACATGGTAAGTAAATATGTTGAGCAATTATTAGGAATGAACATGAAAACATTCCTTAACATTGCTTATTTTACACAAGGTGATGTTGGCAGATTTTTAACAAGTGAAAGTTCTGAAAGAATACAAATTGTTGCTGACATATTAGATTTAGCACACTTGGATAAAGTTAAGGAACTTGTTGACAAGGATATTAAAACAATGTCATATGACATTGAAAATTATAAAGGTCAAATGTTATCATTGACTGAAGATGTTAATAATACAAACATAAAGAAACTTCAGTCAATTAAAAAAATGAATATAGCAGGAATAAATAAAGTTGTTGATGATTTAGTTATAGTCAGTCAATATTTAGATGCTTTGAGGGATAAAAATTCATTGACAAATAAAATATCTGAATTGAAAGAAACTTATAACACACACTTAGAACATCATAAAAATACACTGTTAAAAATTAAAAGTTCAATTCAAAATTTAAGGCTTAAAAAAGATAATTCACCAGAATTGAATGAAAAGATTAGGATGTTTAGTGAAAAATTGGTTGGTGTTAATGAAATCAATAAAAAATATTCTATCTTAAAAGCTGAAATTGATGAATTAAATAAAAAATCAAATAAAGCTGAGTCAAAGATAGAGTATTTGGTTGCTGATAAAAAAATATTCCAATCTGTGTATGAATTAGAAGGTACTGAATGCCCCACATGTCATAATGAAGTGACTAAGAAAAATTTACAGCATATTTCCAACAGGATTGCTGAAATTGATGCTAATATAGATTTGTACAAGAAAAGGTATGACAAAATACAATCCATGCTTAGAAACAAGCTAATTGCCAGAGATGAATTGGAAAGAAAATTGTCTGAATTAAATTCAATTAATGGACAAATGGTTGACTGTAAAAATAAGCTGAAAGAGATAAAGCAAAGAAGTGAAACAATAAAAGATTATCAAAAGCAATACAATGATTACAAAGCATCTGGTGTTGAACAGTTAGAAAGCATTAAAAATAAAATTTCAAATGTTAGGGATGATTTGTCATACTACAAGGAATTTGATTTGAATCACATGGTGAAATACACTGAGAAATATTCTCAACTTGAACAAAAAAGATTAGACATTGAAAAGGATACATCAGTGCTGAAAGTTCAAATTCAGAGGTATTATGATAATGTTAAGAAAATAAAAGCACTTGAAGAATCAAAGAAACACATTGAAGATGATTATAAAATAAAACACTTTTGGTCATCAGCACTGCCTAAAATCAAGGTCAAGATGATTAGTGAGGTCATACCATTTATTGAAATTGAAACAAATAAATATTTAAGCCAGATATTGCCTGGTAAGATGATGTCATTTATTATTGACCCAGATAAGGTGACAAATAAACTTGATGTAAATATCAATGATTATGAAAATGGTGTTGAAAGAACATATGAAGGCTGGAGTGGTGGTGAGAGAAATAAGATGAGCATAAGTGTTTATTTGGCATTAAATAAATTAGCATCCATAAGAAGTGGAAAACAAGTGAACTTTCTTATTTTAGATGAGAAATTTTCAAGCATAGATAGTGAAAGCAGGTTGATATTATTAGAGATGTTGAGAAGTGAATATGCTGGTAGAAAAATATGGGCAATAAGCCATGTTAAGGACATTGATAATGAATTTGAAGAAGTTGTACATGTACAAAAGAAAAACAATATTTCAACATTACAAATTCAAAAAATGATAGCATGAAAAAATTTAAGAAACTTGAAATTGTAAATGAACATTCATTTCCTATAATTCTCAAAAAGATAAGACACCAAATGAACTTATCAAGGAAACAGCTGGGAATAAAGGTTGGAAAGACAGAACAACAAATACAAAGATATGAAACTGTTAAGGGTGCTGGTGTTTATCAGTTTCCACCAATAAATGTATTAAAAAATATATGTGTAGCACTACAAGTAGATGCAAACATGTTGTTAGGATTGGTTTGGAATCAAAGTGATAAACCATTCAACCATAGTATTGTGTATGAATGGAACTTAAAAGGTGATTCACTTCATTGGATTTGTCCAATTTGTAGAAAAGAAAACATAACATACAATGATTTTAGAAAGAAACCAAGCCTGATAAAAACTCAATCAGTGCAATGTGAATATGATGATTGCGGTGTTTATTTTGAAAAATTAAATATGGAGAAAATAAAGTGAATAGACCAATTATGACAATGGAAGATGTTGACAAATCACTGGATGTATTAAGAACAGCATTGTTAAAAAGATTAGACAAAAAAGGATATGGATCATTTGCTTCAACACACGAAATATACGGTGTTATGATGGAAGAGGTTGGTGAAGTTGAAGATGAAATGAGAGCCAATGATGAAATAGCTTTTGCTGATGAATTGATTGATGTTGCTGTTACAACAGTATTTGGACACGCTTGTTTGAAAACACATTCATTGGATAAAAGATGAATGGTAATGATTATTAAAATTTATAAGATAACTAATTTGTTGAATGGTAAAATTTATATTGGCCAAACAAGAATGTGTAATTATAATTGGAAAAGATATTATGGTGGTGGATTGTTAATTTCAAAAGCTGTTAAAAAATATGGTAAAGAAAATTTTGCAAAAGAAATTTTATTGGAGTGTGATTGTCAGGAAGATGCCAATGAAGCAGAGCAATTTTATATTTCTGAATTTAATTCAACAGACAAAAAAATAGGATACAATATTTTATATGGTGGTAATAATATTGGTGGTGAAAAACACCCATCATATGGAAAACATTTAAGTGTTGAAACTAAAATAAAAATTGGAAGTGCTAATAAAAATAATCAAAGTTTTTTGGGTAAAAAGCATACATTGGTTTCTAAAAAAAGAATAAGAAAGACATTGTTGTTGAAATTTACTAAAAAACAAAGAGTTGAAAGATCAATTAAAGCATCTATGTCAGGAACATTTGAGCAAAGAATTGAAAGAGCAAAATCAAGTTGGAATGGTTTGACTGATGAACAAAAAAGTGTTAGAGCAGGCAAGGCATGGAAAAATTTTACACCAGAACAAAGAAGTGATATAGCAAAAAATATTTGGAAAATTAGAAGGGAAAGACAACAATGCTTGAAAAATATTTAATTGGTATAGATGCTGGATTTACACATACTGGTGTTTCTATTTTTAAGTCAAATAAAGGAAAATTAAACTATTTGAATGGAGATACATTCATAACAGAAAAAAGAGAAAAAAAACATCAAGTTAGGATTGCAGATGATGATGCTGATAGGATAATGAAGTTGATATTAGATTTGGACAAATTTCTTTCAGATAATGGTTGTTATGATGGTGAGATATATTGTGTCATAGAATTGCCCAGTGCTGGTGCACAAGGTGCAAGAGCATTGAGAGCAATGGCACTTATCACTGGTGCAATAGTAACATTTGTAACATTAAAAAACATTGCTGTGGAATATGTTACACCAAATGATGTAAAAATAGCAGTTACTGGTAAGAAAACAGCCAGCAAGGATGAAATAATGAATAGGATCAGGAAAGCAATGTCAAATGCTAACTTTCCAAAAACAAAGGATAAATTTGAACATATAGCAGATAGCATTGGTGCTATTTTACATGTAAGAAAATACAGTCAGTTGTATAAAATTTTTGTAAACAAATAGGAACTAAAGATGTCTGTTGAAATAGAAGTTAGAAAAGCAGTGGTTGATTATGAAACCAATCAGATATCACTTAGTGAATTTTGGTTAGTTCTGTATAAATTACAAAATAATTCTAAACAAAAATTGGGTGAAATAATTAGAAAAGAAGCAAATATTGTAACATTATTGTTGCTTGCAACATTTGAAAGAACAAATCCAGCATATTAAAAAGGAACTAAGATGGAAAACAAGGAAAAAATAATTGTAAAGTGTGAACATTGTGGTGGTGAATTGGATTTAGGCAAACAAGATATATGTCCAACATGTGATAAAAGCTGTTTCTTGGATCCAGTCAAAGATATTATAACAGGTGAGGGTGAACAAAAACTTATGATTTATGTATCAGCAGGAAAGAATATGGCTGGAGTTGAAACAATAAATAAATCCACTTGGGTGTTGGATAAATTTAATTGGATTGGTGATAAGGAATTACACGTGTATATTAAAGAAAATTCAGATGTTAAAGTGGAAAGAATTTTGAAATCTGATTTAGGTCAATTAAAATTGGAATTATAATGAATAATGGAATAATTTTATTGTTGATTGTTATGTTGATTGTTGTTATTAAGTTTGTAATATTAACAATCAGAATACACCAACACAACTTAAAAATTCAAGATAAGTTAGGCAAGGATGTTTACAATTGGATGATAACAGATGGTAAACCAATGCCACCACCAATTAAACTTGAATTGAAGGATTTGGAAACAGCATTAAAATTATCATCAATTAAGATCGAACAACTTGGAAAATCATTTCAAGGGCTAAACAAATCATTAACATTAACAATTAAATCATTCAAGGAATTTGGAACTAAAATTTCAGAAATAAGGATTGAACAAAATGAATTTTGACTCAGATTTAAGGGCACCACTTGAGCTTACAAAAGCCAGTGTTAAAACAGCTACATTTGTGTGTCCAAATTGTAGATATTCCAGAACATTATCAGTTTCTACAGTTGGTGTTATATGTTCTAATTGTAATAAGTATTTTTCAACCAAAGATGCCTTGCCAGATAGTGAAGCCATTGGTGCTATTAACACATCAAAGACAATAGATACAGAATTTACAAAGAGAAAAGCAGACATGGAAAAAAAGGCATATGAGTGGAGAGATCAACAAGAAAAAAGTGGAAAGTTGGGAAAAATATCACATGAACCTGATGGTGCTCAAAGAAAATGGTAAATAATAATCCATTTTATTTTCCTAATGTTGACAGATTAGGAAATGTTGCTGTAACAAGACATGCACAAGATAAGTTGAAGACAGATAACATATCAGTCAGTGTATTTAAGAATGTATTATTTACAGGTAATGTATTGGATGAAGGATTTGATGTGAAATGGATTGAAGGCAAGGGCATAAGAATTGTTGTAATAAAACCAACACCATTTGCTGGTGCATTATTAGTTAAGACAGTGTACAAAATTAAGCCACAAGAGAACAGCAAAAGGATATAAATTGTGTGACTGTGAAATTAAATATTCTGATTTTAGAACAGGATTTAATTTCAATGACATAAGACAGTTGTTGTATAGAGAAAGCAAAAAGAAAAGGGAAAAATTCAATGAGCACATGTTTATAACAAGGAAAACAGTGTTGGGCAGATGGCATGAAATTAAAATTGGCATGTGGAAAGAATTTCAGGATCAATTAGAACTTGGATGTGAGTGCAAATCAAATATACAGAAAAAAGAAAAAATTTATGTTGATAGTGAAGATGTCATATGACACTTGTATATTAGGAAAAAACAGGCAATGATATGAGAACAAAATTATATTTGATTGAATCAGCTATTAAAAAAGAAAAATATCAAATATCAGATGGTGTTTATTTGATAAATGCTAAAAACAAAAGAGAATGTAAGAAGCTGTTTGATTCAAAAAAAGGTGTGGATGAATATATATTAACAATTAAAGTTGTTAAGCCAACATTGAAATCAAAAATTGTATATTTACAACACCCATATGTGGATTAAATATGAGAACAGTTGTAGTTAAGGTAAAAAATAAATATGAACAACCATGGTGTGAACCATTTACTGTAACATCAGCTATTACAGCAATTGATGAAGTCAATAAACAATTGGACAAATACAATCAATTTGCTGAAGATTATGATAAAAGAGAAATTGTTGAATTGATTGATATATCTGTTAATGTTCAATATCAAAATCTTACACCAAAACAGATTAAGGAACTAAAGAAAGTTGAAACAGATTATGTTTCACTTGGTAGTATTCACAGATTTGAAAAAAAGAATTTATTTTCAAATAAAGATGGTAGTGATACATATTATTGTAAGGCTTGTGGAATTACAGGCAAAAGAAAAGGCATGGGATCATCTGGTGTATCAGTTAAAGCACCAATTGGACAAATAAAATATTGTGTTGATTATTTAGAACTTATTAAACAGGCAGGTAAATAAGATGGCAAAATCAAATTTTGTAAAATCAGCAAGAACAGACATTTACAGATATGGAACCAGAACAAAAGCTGATAATAAACAAGGCTTCAAATTAGATCGAAGCATACCAGAGAACAAAGATGATGAGTTATTGGTAAAAAAGGGTGAATCATATTATTGGTGGCAGTTCAATTTTAATCCACACAAATACATTTCTAAAACACCACCAAAACAAAGTCAGTTGACTCAATCTGAATTTCTTTCCACTTATTATGGTATTCAAGAGAGTATCAGTGAAAAGGAATTTGGTTGGGAAAATTTTGAAGATGACATTCAAGAAATAGTTAGTGAAATTCAAGAGTTGTTGGATGGCACTCAAGAAAAGTTAGACAACATGCCTGAACAATTACAGGATTCAGACAGTGGTCAAATACTACAAGAAAGAATTGAAGCATTGGAAAGCTGGATTTCAGATTTGGAAAGTATTGATACAACAGTTGAGCATGATGATGAGACAGAAGTATGTGAATATGAAACAGAGGCTCAACTGTTGGAATATATTGAAAGTCACCATGAAATAGAAAGTTCACTTGATGAATTGAAAACAAAGTCAAAAGAATATTTTGAAAGAATGAAGGGTGATTTCAATGCATCAATTGAAAAATGTGACATCCCAAAAGGTGAAACTATTCAATCATTTTTTATTACTGATAATTATTCAGTAAATTTAAGTGATGGTGATGACAAATTTATCTTAGGAATAATGAAGCACTTTGTAATAGCAGAACTTAGAAAATCAATAATTGAAGACAAGGCTGAAGAAGTTAGGAATTGTGAGTGTTCATTGTGAGTAAGATATCAACCAAAGATATAAAGTTTGCTGGTGTATTTAGTGTTGGTGACAAGGTAAAAAGAAGTGAAGCCATTACAAGAGCATTTGGTGATGAATTTATGGGTGGAAAAACAATTGAAGAGATTGTGAAAATTGAACCTGATCCAACAACTGGTGTTACTAAATATTGGATGTCAAATGGATATTGGTGTAATAAAGAGATGTTAAGACATAGTGATGAGTGATGTTGATAAATATATCAATGATGAATACACAGATAATAGTGATAATGGATGTTTATATGTGTTGATGGCATTTATTGTAGTATTAACAATGTTTATAGGAATTGTTATGAATAGTGATGAGAATCAAAAACAAAATTTAGCAAGCCAAAAGGAATTGGATGCTAAACACTTGGAACCACTATCAAGTAATGTTTATGATTTTACCTTGTTGCATGTAGATGTAATTGTTTTATCCAAATCTGACAAAGCATTTAAGCTAATAAAGGGTGATGATTTATTACAGTATATTTGGGTGCCAATTAGTCAATTGAGAGCAGACAGGAATAACAACATATGGGTGTCTAAGTGGTGGACAGATAAGAATTGGACAAGAGTACAAAAGAAATATTTTTTCAAAACCTACAATGGATAACATGCCAAATATCATCAAGATTTATAAGATAACAAATGTGATAAATGGTAAAATTTATATTGGTCAAACAGTTAGAATAGGTGTACAATTTGATAGTTATTGGGGCAGTGGAAATTATATAAAAAAGGCAATTAAAAAATATGGTAAAGAAAATTTTATTAAAGAAATTATAATGGAATGTGATTGTCAAGTTGATGCTGATGAAGCAGAAAAGTTTTATATTAAGGAATTTAATTCAACTGATGAGATGATTGGATATAATTTACATATTGGTGGTAATACATTAGGATTTGGTGAACAACATCCTTGTTTTGGTAAACATCAAAGTGAAATTGTAAAAGAAAAACATAGAAAAGCAGGTAAAAATCAGTGGAATAAAATGGATGATTGTGATAAAGTAAAATTGGTTGTCATGGGTGGAATAGCATCTATGAATAAACTTACACAACAAGAAAAAATAGAAAAGGCAAAAATTGGTGCAAAAGCATTTATTGAATCTTTAACTGATGAAAAAAGAAAACAAAGAAGTGAAAGAATGAGAAAATTTGCATTAAATCAAAATAAAAATATGACACCAGAACAAAGAAGTGAAAGAGCAAGAAAAGCAGCAAATGCTTTGTGGTTAAATTTATCAAATAAAAAAATAAGTGATATATATGCCTAACAGGTCACCAGAAGCTAAACAATTGATTGATTCGCTACCTATTAAAAATTCAGATAAGATGTGTAACGCCAGAACACCCAGCGGGTATTGCAGAATGCCTGCGGGCTTCAACACTGATCATTTACATGAGGGCAGATGTTATTTACATGGTGGCAGGGCAGGCAGATCCATTACACATGGATTATATTCAGAGAAACTAAAATCAACATTAAAAGTTGAATATGATAAGATGGTTAATGATCCAGCATTGGTGGACATATATGCTGAGTTGGCTGTTGCTAAAACAATGATGGGCAAGTTCATAGAAGTTCTTGCTGAAAGATTAGAAGGTGATGAGAACATATTTGTCACTGAAGATAGATTTGGAACACCTATTGTTTCACCTGAAGCAAAAGTGCTTGTTTCATTATTAGAAACTTTGAGCAGATTATTTGTAAGGATAACAGATGCTGAAACAAAATCATCTAACACATTAAATATCAAACAAGTTTATGCTATTGTCAAGCAAATAAAAAATGCCATGAATGATAGTTGTGGTGATTGTCCAATTAGGTTGTCTGTTGGAGAAAAGTTAAAAGATATAAGAACACCAGTTTTGGGTGATGGTGCATAATTTCTTGATAAAAAGACAATATTTATAAAACACATGTATTTACACTAAAAAGACAATATTTATAAAACATGTAATTTTAACAAGGATATAAAACATGCATAATTTCTTGATAAAAAGACAGTATTTATAAA
>Ga0154020_10002356_pt1 | contig 23045 bp, 16 predicted proteins | sample Klosneuvirus_201_FD_109709 | JGI IMG/M metagenome (GOLD analysis project Ga0154020, IMG submission 109709) | Active sludge microbial communities from wastewater, Klosterneuburg, Austria - Klosneuvirus_20160825_MG | ecosystem: Engineered > WWTP > Aerobic digester > Activated sludge | place...
GGATGTCAACAAAAATTACTCCACTGGTATTTTCTTCTATCCATTGTCTGAAAATATAAAGGAATTTAAGTGACGTTTTTAAGCCTGTATTGTCGCGGATACCGGCATCCATTACGTTGATCATAGGTTGACTTGGCAAAGTAACTGCAGGCAGAATATAGGGGAAAGTTGCATTCATACGGAGAACAGATGTGAACTTAATATTATCTGCGTCCTGATCCCTGAATAGTTTTCTGAACTCGATTTCATCGATGGTCCAATCAAACTTGAATGAACTGTCACGGACGTGGCTCGACAAATAGGCAACCGGCTGAGGAGATATCATAAGACGTCTGCCATCATTTACAACAGTAGGAGAGAAGATCATCATTGGAATCAAAGCATTCGCTTCAGGATCCCGGTAAGCAGACAGTCTTTTTGAAAGAACATTACCTGTGTTTTCATTCAATTGCTTTTCGAATGCATAAGCTCTATCCTTATTGTGGTAGGTATTCCCGTCCTTGAATTTTTGAATGTTGAAAAACAAATCGCTCACCGTCACCGAAAAGGCAACCGGGTTAAGCAAGTCTTTTCCGATATTGTTAATTCCTTTATCTGAATTGATGGATTTCAATAATCCGAGCCTTTGCTGAAGAAAAAGTTCTCTGTAATAAGCCGCTCCAATCATTCCTCCGGAGGCACCTGATATCAACTGTGTGGACCGTGAAAAGCGATTGTCACTTAATGAGTCTGCCACCTGCATAATTCTAAATGCCCAGATAGAAGCTCTTAATCCTCCTCCTGAACAATTAACAAAAACCATTTTAGGTTTACCTGCTTCCCCATAAAATTTTTCTTTCCAACGGTTCAGGATTCGAATGGTACTGTCATAATCTGCTTTAACCAGCATCGGATCATCAAGTCCTTGAAACCGTGCAATGCTGTATGTCGAAGGATTAGTTTCGTAGTCCATTCCGTAGGCTTTGTTCTCGGAATAAAATACTCCATACTTTGAAATAAAATTAACCAGGAGGAAGGCACCTATTAATACCGATGTTGCCCATGCCTTTAGCCAGAAACGAAATGCACTGCTCAGCATGATAAACATTGAAAAAATCAAAATGACTGAAGAGCCGGCCGGTAATTTAAAGATGCTGTAATCCTTAAATAATCCCATTACGATAAAAGAAACGAAGACTATAATTTCAATGATAGCCGCATTGAGGTGATTCTGACGAAAGACCGATTCAACCATCTCACGGGTATAGTGCTCTGTTTGTCTTACCAATTTGACTTTGGAGAAGGAACTCAGGTAAGTATCAACTCTCCATGCCTTATCCGAACTTCTCCTTTTCGAAAAGAAACCGGATCGCTTTTTCTGTGGAGTTTTTTTCTCCATGAGGTGATGAGCAACCGGTGCATTCGGATCCGAATCAGATGTTTCAACTCCGAACATGTGAACAATATCTTTATTGGTACGGAAAAAGTAGGTGAGCGTAAAAAGGATGATAAGAGTGAAGCCCGAAATGAAACCCATCACCTGTGTAAATACAGTCCATAAACTCCGGTACTCATTATTTAACTGAAAGGAAATAAGAAAGTACAGATAGGTTAAGACAAATATTACAGGCACAATGAAATTATTCATTGTGTATTTCAGGAAGGGTTTTGAAAGTGTTGCAATGAATGGAAAGCGAAATCCATTAACAATATAGCTGGAGATATTGTAAACCATCACAAAACTTCCCGTAGTGAAGCCCATGATAAAAAATGAAGTAAAACCAACCGTTCCCATATACTCGGGATCAAGGAAGAGGTAGGGGATACCAAAAGTCTTGGTGAAATTATTCGTGACCCAACCAAAAAGAAAGAGCCAGTAAATAAGTAAGATCTGATTCTTCTTGAGAAGAACAATTACCAGCTGAATTGGAAAGGAATAAAAAAAACGGGTAAACGCCTTACTTCTTAACATAGCCTGACTCAATGATAATTTTGCAGATTTTTTTCGGTGGCATGGCCACAATCTAAATTAATACGAAGTTTTCAGGTGAAAGTTGTCCTAATTATTTGATCTTTTCGTTTACAATCTCAATTATCGCAGCTTCCATTTTGATACTTTCTTCCATAATTTTTTCACCCTCTTTAATCACCGATGCAACATATTCCTTGTCCTTGAGTCCGCTTGCATTGATCCTTACATTTAAAAAGGCACCAATAACAGCAGAACGGGCACATAATGCTCCAACTCCGGTATCCGATACCGAATTAGGATTCCCTTCCTTAGCCATCGCTTTAATAATTTCGAATGATGAAAACGATGCTTTCATTACCTTTAATGGAACATTTATTGCATTTTTCGTAGCATCTTCGATAGCCAAACTTCTTGCTGCTTTCTCCTCCTCAGAAGATTTAGGCAATCCAAATGCATTCATGATGCCGTTAAATGCACTAGTATCTTCGTCAACCAGAGCAATAAGTTCAGCTTTCAATTTTTGGCCTTTTTCAGCCCACAAAGAAAATTCGTTCCAGCGCTCGTCCCATCCCTTTTTATGTGAGGATAAGTTTGCAACCATAGTGCCAAGCGAAATGCCTAATGCACCAAGGTAAGCAGCAATACTTCCTCCTCCCGGAGCAGGTGATTCCGAGGCCGTCTCGTCAGCAAAAGCTTTCAAACTCATGCTCACTAATCGCTGGCTGCCTGAATCCTGCAACAAATATTCGATTACACGCTCCTCAGCTTTGAAAGGCCCGAGTTCGTCAAGTCCCATTGACTTTACGGCGATTCGTATCAGCTCCTGCTCGGATACTCCAGAAGAACGATTTTGTTTTTCCAGAAAATATTTCCCTGCATCAGTCAGGGCTTTCAAAGGCATCAATCCAACCAATTCAGATCCTGTTACACGCATACCGCGTTTGTGAGCGCTGCTTACACATTCGTCAAAAGCAATATGTACCGGTGTGATGGAAATATTCGTAAGATTCATACTTACTTGTGCTACTCCATATTCTTCAATAAACCAACCTATAGCCTTGACCGACTTACATGCGCCCGGTTGAATGACATCTTCGCCTTTTTCATTTTTTATTTTCCGTCCGTTCTCACGAACATCAAAGGCAACAGAATTTGCTCTGCGAACTGAAGTGGTATTCAGGTTCACGTTGTAGGCTACCAGAAAATCTCTTGCGCCAATAACCGTGGCACCTGTCTTTGCCGGGAAAACAGCCGGACCAAAATCAGGTTTCCATTGCGGCTCTGATATCTTTTTAAAAAATCCTTCATATTCACCGGCACGGATCACAGAGAGATTCTTCCGCTTCGGATCTTTTTGTGCTGATTCGTATAGGTAAACCGGAATGTTTAATTCTTTGCCTACGCGTTCTGCAAGCTTGTGAGCATACGGAATAGTTTCTTCCATGCTTATACCGCTAATCGGAATCAAAGGACATACATCCGTTGCACCCATGCGAGGATGTTCCCCGGAATGCTTGCTCATATCGATCAGCTCAGAAGCTTTTTTAATTCCCCTGAAAGCTGCTTCAATTACGGCATCCGGCTCACCTACAAGCGTGACAACCGTTCTGTTTGTCGCCTTACCCGGGTCAACATTAAGAAGTTTAACTCCTTCAACACTTTCGATCGCATCAGTGATCTGACGGATGATGTTCAAATCTTTTCCTTCACTAAAATTTGGAACGCATTCTATAAGTTGTTTCATTCTTTTTTAATTGTATTGGCTTTTTAAATGAATCGTGTTTAAGCAAAGATCTTTCGGAATCCCTTAGGGCATCAATCTGACTGTCGCTTTCCTGAATCTGAATTCTCTTTTTACTTTTTTTCCATTTTCCATTCCTTCAATCACTGCAAATAAGACAGAAGGAGCTTCCAGCTTATAGCGGATGATCTGTGGAAAATCATGTTCTTTATTCTCACTCACAAAATAATTTTCTCCGATGTCAATCATTTTAAATAAAACCGGTTGGTTATCATTCTGTCCTGAAACAGTGGGCACATAATAAATCTCTCCATCTATTTGAATGATCTGCAATGTTTCTTTAAAAATGGTGTCTTGTTCCTTCAGACCAAAGCCTATTCCCTGAAACAGAGAATCATTTGTCTTTGTCCAGTATTCAGCAATCATCTGACCTTTCATTTCATTAGACCAATCACCAAGCAGCCATTCAAAAGCTTTCAAAGGAGATGAGCTTGCAGATTGCTCCTTGTCCGTTTGGGCTTCAGAAGTTTTATTTTCTTGATTTGAATTGCCGCATGATGACAGAATCAGGAAACTAAAACACAAACCCTTAAGCAATAACAAATTCTTCATTTTTGTCTTTTTATATAGCACAATTTGTCTTGATTCCTTTTTGAAATTTTACTGCAATTCACCCTTAAGGAAAACTTTTTTAACCAGATTACTGCCGAATGAATAGGGCAAGAATGCATAGGAAGAAATTTCCGAAGTAATAAAAACATTAGCAATTTTACCTCTACAAATGCTTCCAACGCTTTCTTCCAAATTCATTGCATAGGCCGAATTACTTGTAGCAGCAATAATTGCTTCCGAAGGTGTCATTTTATATAAAATACAGGCCAGAGAGACCATTTGGTTCATGTTACCACTTGGGCAACTGCCCGGATTAAAATCAGTTGACAAAGCAACTGAACAACCGGCATCGATCATTTTTCTTGCAGGTGGATTTTGTAGTCCGAGAAATAACTGAGCACCCGGCAATAAAACCGGCATCGTACCGGAATTTTTTAATGATTGAATGTCCACATCGGAGGCAAACTCCAAATGATCAACGCTAATAGCACCGGATTTAATTCCGGCCGATATACCCCCGGAATGACTCAGTTGTTCTGCATGAACCTTTGGCGTCATTCCATAATCTTTTGCAGCTGCCATCAATTCGAGAGTATCCTCATGACTGAAATAATTTTTCTCACAGAATATATCGCAAAACTCTGCCAGACCTTCTTCCTGTATCACCGGCATTATCTCGTGCATAAGCATTTGGAGGTAGTCTCTTTTACGTCCTTTGAATTCTTCAGGGATGGCATGTGCACCAAGAAAGGTGGCTTTTATTATCAAAGGAGATTCTTTTTTCAGGCGCTTAATCACGCGCAACATTTTCAATTCACTTTCAAAGGAAAGGCCATAACCACTTTTAATTTCAACGGCTCCGGTTCCTAACTTTTTCATTTCATTGAGTCTCCCTAGTGCACTTTGAAAAAGATCATCTTCGGAAGATTCTCTGAGCACTTCGGCTGAATTAAGTATGCCGCCTCCACGAAGAGCAATTTCTTCATAACTTAATCCTTTAATTCTGTCCTCGAATTCCAATTCTCTGTTTCCTGCAAAAACAATATGTGTGTGGGAGTCCACCCAGCATGGAAATACATGTCCCTTCTCCGCGTCTACAAGTTTGACACCCGGGTCTTGGTTCTGGATCTGATTTAGTATTTCCGGATTGCTAGTCCCGAAATCAGTGATTTTACCTTCTGAAATATAGAGAAAAGCATTGTTGGCACAGGCTAAAGCGGCCATTTCTTCACCGAAGTATCTGGATTTGAGACTTTGCTCGGTGTGAACCAGCGTATTGATATTATAGATGAGTGTGCTCAAGGAAATTGTAATAAATTCGCGATGAAATTAACAAATTATTATTAAGTCTTCCACTACATATTACGATGTTATCATTCTGGGCGCAGGTCCGGCTGGAACCGCTTGTGCATTAGCTTTCAAGGATGAAAATCTGAAAATAGCATTGCTTGATAAAGCAAAATTTCCACGGGATAAAGTCTGTGGAGACGCCATCGGAGGCAGGGTTAAGCATGTATTGAACTATATCAACCCTCAGTATACAAAGCGTCTGGAAGTCTTTCCTTCAACTAATATCTCCTCATCCTGGAGTTTGCATGCACCAAATGGCAAATCGGTTGATCTTCATTTTGTTAATCCGGGTTATGTGTCTAAAAGAGAAGATTTCGATAATTTTCTGCTCGATTTAGTCAAGGAAAAAAAAGGAACAGCTATTCTCGAAAATTTCAAAGTTGAAAAAATCATTCAGGAAAATGGTTTGCAGATACTGATCAATGAAAGTGGGGAGAGATTAAGTTGCAAATTGCTCATAGGTTGTGACGGAGCGCATTCCGTCGTTGCAAAAAGTTTATCCAACTTTAAAGTTGACTTAAAAAATTATTCAGCTGCTGTTCGGGCTTATTATAAAAATGTCGGCGGAATTCCAAACCCGCACTGTATAGAAATACATTTACTGAAAGATTTCCTTCCCGGCTATTTCTGGATATTTCCTTTACCTGACAATGTATGCAATGTCGGTTTCGGGATGCTTTCTGATGACGTACGCAAACGGAGAATAAATCTTAAACTTAGTTTGAATGATATTATTCAAAACTCGCCATCTCTTTCAGGTCGATTCCGGGATGCAGAGATTATCAGTCCGCTTGAAGGATTTGGTCTTCCATTGGGAGGGGCTAACAAGAGTATTTCCGGAACACAATTTATGCTATGCGGTGACGCAGCTTCATTGATTGATCCACTGAACGGTGAAGGAATTGGTAACGCCATGTGGAGCGGTTGTCTGGCTGCAAAGCAAGCTGAAAGTTGTTTTGAGCTGGATGATTTTTCAGCACAATTCATGTCATCATATGATAATGCCGTTTATTCAAAACTTGGAAAAGAATTGAAATCAAAATTATTCATGCAAAAGGCCTTCAACCGAAACTGGTTAATCAATATGCTTATCAATCTTGCTGTAGCAAATCCACGTATAAAAAACTGGTTCGCGAAGAGACTCTGAGTCTGACACATAGCCATAATTTGATTAACAGAAGTTCGTTGAATACTATATGCCAGTTTAAATATTGCCATTGCGCTTTTCATTAACTTTACAGCAATGGCAGGCAACACTTTTGGGGAAATATTTCGCTTAACCAGTTTTGGGGAATCACATGGTCCTGCCATCGGCGGAGTAATCGATGGTTGTCCTGCCGGATTGTCTATTGATATTGAATTAATCAGGAAAGATCTGGCGAGGCGCAAACCCGGTCAATCTGCCATTAGTACTGAACGAAAAGAAGACGAGGAGTTTGAAATTCTCTCCGGTTTTTACGAGAATAAAACCCTCGGAAGTCCACTTGCATTTATCATCAGAAATAAGGATAGTAAATCATCCGATTACGAGTCATTGAAGGATGCTTACCGGCCTTCACATGCTGATTTTACTTATCAGGAAAAATACGGAATCCGTGATTACCGCGGTGGCGGAAGGTCATCAGCAAGAGAAACTGCTGTGAGGGTTTTTGCCGGTTCAGTCGCGAAACAACTTCTTTCTGGACGGCAAATGAAGATCTTCGCCTACGTATCACAAATCGGAGATATTTCATGCAACGTAAATTACTCTGACATAGACTTGCGTAGAATAGAATCGAATATCGTTCGTTGTCCTGATGAAGCTGCTGCAGTAAAAATGATTTCTCATCTTGAAAAACTTAAGGCCGAAGGCGATACAACCGGTGGTATAATTACTTGCGTGATTCAAAATGTACCTGTTGGTTTAGGTGAACCCGTTTATTCAAAGCTACAGGCTGATTTGGCCTCAGCTTGCATGGGAATCAACGCTGCACACGGATTTGAGTACGGAAGCGGATTTGCAGGCGCTTCTATGAAGGGTTCTGAACATAATGATCCTTTTGAATCCGATGCTTCCGGTAAAATTCAGACCTCATCAAATAATTCAGGAGGAATACAAGGCGGCATTTCGAACGGTATGGATATTTATTTTCGGGTTGCCTTCAAACCGGTGGCAACGTTAAAGATGAAACAAAGTACGGTCGATAGTTCAGGAAAGCCCACGAGTATAATGCCGGGCGGCCGTCATGATCCATGCGTAGTTCCGCGTGCAGTGCCAATTGTTGAAGCAATGGCTGCTCTGGTTCTTGCAGATCATTATTTACGAAACAGAAATTCAAAAGTATAAGCATCAATTTAATTTAACCCAGCAATTATTCTCATGAAAAAATTTCTTAAGTGGACAGGAATATCGGTTCTCGTGATCCTTGTCTTATTAATAGCCGCTCCTTTCATTTTCAAAGATAAAATAGTTAGCAAGGTAAAAGAGGAAGCCAATAAAAGTCTTAATGCTAAATTGGATTTTGGAGATTTTGACCTTTCTCTCATTAGGAGTTTCCCAAACTTTTCATTGAGCATCGAAAACCTGAGCATCATCAACCTTGAACCGTTTGCAGGAGACACATTGATCTACTCAAAGAAATTGAACCTTACGGTTGACTTAATGAGCGTTATCAAAGGAGATGAAATAAGTATCCGGTCTGTGCAACTTATTAACCCGGTAATGAATTTCCTGGTGAAGAAAGACGGAATAGCTAATTGGGACATTGCCAAATCAGAACCCGGTGCAGCAGGAGCCCCTTCTGAATCAGCATTTAAGGCTAAGCTGAAACGTTACTCTATTGAAAATGGCAGAATCATTTATCTCGATGAATCACTTGATTTCTATTTATCATTGAATGGTGTTAACCATAATGGAAAAGGTGACTTCACGCAGGACTTGTTTGAACTGGATACACATACTGATGTGAACTCAACAACCATGTCTTATGAAAAAATACCATATATCAGCTCCGCTAAAACAAGTATCGAGGCAAAACTGAATATGGACATGAAGAATTTCAAGTTCACATTCCTTGAAAACAAAATCAATCTCAATGCTCTTGAAATAGGCCTTAATGGCTGGGTAGCAATGCCGGACACCAATATTGACATGGAACTTGATTTCTCTGCAGCCAAATCTGAATTCAAGAATTTTATTTCCATGATTCCTGCTTTATACAGTAAAGATTTTGAAAGTTTAAAATCTTCCGGTACGATGGCGCTTTCAGGATTTATCAAAGGTCGTTATAACGCTTTGTCAATGCCTGGCTTTGGACTTTCACTTAAAATTGACAATGGGATGTTCCAATATCCTTCCTTGCCTTCTGCAGTCAATAATGTTTTTGTTGACTTGAATATAAAGAATCCCGACGGTATTCCTGATCACACAATCATTGATTTAAAGAAAATGCATGTGGAGATGGCCGGAGCTCCTTTTGATGCTAAATTATTATTGAAAACTCCTGTGAGCGATCCGGACCTCGATGCCTTTGTTAAGGGTACGATTGACCTCACTGCAGTGCAAAAGTTTGTTCCACTTGATGCCGGCACAAAACTAACAGGTATTATAACTGCAGACCTAAGCGCCAAGGGAAGGATGTCTGCTATCGAAAAACAAAACTTTGATCAGTTCAACGCTTCTGGTGGCTTGGTTGTGAAAGGTCTTGAATACTCATCAGCTGAAATGAAGTCGCCATTCTCTATGAGCATCATGGATCTCTCCTTTAATCCAAAGAATGTTAACCTTAACGCATTCCAGGCTAAATCAGGAAAGAGTGATTTCCAGGCTAAAGGCTCGATGGAAAATTTCATTCCTTATGCTTTGAAAGGTGAGACGATTAAGGGAAGCATTACACTCCAGTCGACAAAGATTGATATGAATGATTTCATGTCTGATGATGCTTCAGCTCCCTCAGCGACTGCTGATACGGCAGCGATGACCGTGATCGATGTTCCGGCGAATATTGATTTTACAATGGCCGCTACTATTGGAACTTTGATTTATGATGATATCAATATGTTCAACGTAAAAGGGAACATTCTTGTCAAGGGTAAAGAAATCAATATGCAAAATCTTGGTATGCAATTATTGGATGGTAGCATGAATATAAGCGGAAAATATTCGAGTGTGAACATCGAGAAGCCGACATTCACCATGGATTTAGGAATTCGTGAGTTTGATATAACGAAAACTGTAAATACTATGCCTACTGTAGGTAAAATGGCACCACTAGCTAAATCATGTACCGGAAAATATTCAGTCAACATGCAAATCAACGGCGATCTTGACAAAAGCATGAGTCCGGTTCTGGCAAGCCTTAATGGAGGCGGGAAGTTAAATACATCCTCAATTAATGTTCAGAATTTTCCTGCTTTCTCAAAAATTGCTGATGTTCTTAAAATGCCTTCCTGGAAATCATTGGATATTCCATCTGTCAACCCCTCTTTTAAAATTGTTAATGGACGTGTATATGTTGACCCTACAGAAATTAAGGTGAATGGAATGAAAGGAACTGTAGCAGGTAGTAATGGATTTGATCAGAGCATAGATTATACGATGGCCATGGAAATTCCTAGAGCAATGTTTGGCGGAGCTGCAAATTCTGTTCTCAACAACCTTGTCTCACAAGCAAACTCAAAAGGCACTAACATTAGTCTTGGAGATATTGTTCCGGTTAATTTATTAATTGGAGGAACCGTCACTGAACCAAAAGTCTCTACAGACCTAGCAAAGCAGGGTGCTAACGTGATGGCTGACCTCAAAGCTAAAGCGAAAGAAGAATTCGACAAGAAGAAGGATGAACTTGAAGCTAAAGCCAGAGAAGAAGCTGATAAACTTAAATCAGAAGCCTCATCTAAAATTGAAGCTGAGAAAGCCAAAGCTGCAGCAGAAGCAGATAGGATAAAAAAAGAAACTGAGGCAAAGGTAAAAGCCAAGGCTGATAGTTTGAAAAAAGCTGCTGAAGAAGAAGCAAAAAAACAGGCTAAGGATTTACTGAAAAAAAACAATCCATTTAAAAAGTAATTCTTGTTAAAAAACTTTAAGCGTGTTAGTTAATTCAGCTTTTGTGCGTTTTCTTATTTTGGCCTTTTGTATCATGAATTCTGTATTGAGTTATGGGCAGGAAGCTTCTTGTGAAAAATCACCTAACAAGAAGGCAATGAAGTTTTATGAGGATGCCACCACTTCCTTCAAATCAAGAAAATATGAAGATGCAAAACAAAGCATTTCAAAAGCGATTGATGAAGACCCTGAATTTGCGATGGCGTATTTTCTTCAGGGAAACATTGCTCTTAAAAAGAAAGATGACAAAACCTTTGAGCAAAGCTTTTTAAAGGTGCTTGAACTTTGTCCTGAACTTGACCCTGAAGTACACTTTCAACTTGGCTGGTATTCTTTTGATACAAGGAAGTACAAGGAAGCTGAAAAGTATCTCACGAAATTTTTAAGCTACGATAAAATCAATGAAGAGCAAGCTGTAAAGGCTGAAACAATGCTCATCAAAGCAGGTTTGTATTCTCATCCCGTGCCTTTTGATCCTAAACCGGTGATGAATCTTTCCACGCGCGATCCTGAATATCTCCCATATATTTCACCGGATAATGAGCTTGCATTTTTTACGAGGCGCTTCGATATGAAGGATAAAAATATGCTAACTCCCCAGAGTGTGGAGAAGTTTATGATGGCGAGACAACAAGCTGATGGAACTTATGATCAGGGAACAGCGATGGATTATCCATTTAACCTGGCCTCCAGTAATAATGAAGGTGGAGCCTCAATTACGATCGACAACAAGCATTTGTTTTTTACAGTGAACGAGAAAGGAAATTTTGACATCTGCTATTCCGATTTCAAAGACGGTCATTGGGATGAGATTAAAAACATGGGATCAAATGTGAATGATCCGAAACAATGGGATTCGCAGCCTTCCATTTCCTCAGATGGAAATACCTTGTATTTTGCTTCTGCCCGTGATTCTATTTCAGGCATTGATATCTATTATACAAGCAAGGACGAAAGTGGCAATTGGAAAAAGGCAAAAAAACTTGGGCCGGAAATAAATACAGATGCAAACGAAAAGTCTCCTTTCCTTCATAGTGACAGCAGGACTCTTTATTTTTCCTCAGATGGTTTGCCGGGCTTAGGTGGTTACGATATTTTTATGTCCAAGATGGATGCCTCTGGAAAGTGGGGTAAACCAATAAACATTGGCTACCCGATTAACACTGAATCAGACGAGGTGGGCTTCTTTGTAAGTACTGACGGTAAAACAGGTTATTTTGCTTCGAATAAATTAAACGGGGCTATGGGTGGATACGATATCTACTCCTTCAACCTTCATCCGGAAGTTAGACCCAATAAAGTATATTTTCAGAAAGGTGATATCAATGGCAAGTCAAATGAGGACACATTGAACACGACCATCGAAATCCGGGATGCTGTCACAAAAAAAGTAACGAAAATTGATGTAGACTCTGTGAGTGGTGAATTTGCATTCGTTGTGGATTTCAGCCACGATTTAATTCTATCGGTGAAAAAAGATGGTTATGCTTTTGAATCTCAGTATATCTCATCAAAGGATTCAGCCAACGAAAAACCGATTAATGAAGATATCAAACTGACCAAATTGGAAGTGGGTGGGCAATATACCATCAATGATATATTCTTTTCGACTAATTCATACGAGATAAATGACACTATCAAATCTGTCCTGGCTGAATTTTCAGATTATCTAAAAATGAGTCCGAAGCTGGATGTTGCAATTCACGGTCATACAGACAATATCGGGAATCCGAAAGACAATGCACTATTGTCTGCAAATAGAGCAAGAACGGTTTACAATTTTCTAATTGATCAGGGAATCAAGCAAGAACGATTGAGCTATAAAGGTTTTGGAGAAACAAAGCCTATAGCCTCAAACAATACTGAAACGGGCAGGGCTCAAAACAGACGGACAGTCTTTGTTGTTAATTCCAAATGAGTGCATAGAACATGCATTATTGCGATTGAATATTTACCTTGCTCTTTCATACCAATCAAGGAATCTGGTGCTGACAAGGAATCATTACTTTAGACTTTTATTGCTGTTTCATGCTTTTTTAGCGATATCCGTTGAGATGAATGGTCAATGTAGTTCTGTTATTAGCACATTCCCTTATTCAGAAGATTTTGAAAGCGGTCCGGGTGGCTGGTTTTCAGGCGGCCAAAATGATGACTGGGCCATTGGTACACCTCAAAAACCAATTATCAATTCTGCCGGCAGCGGTACACAGGCATGGATAACAGGGGGACTCATAGCACCTTTCTACAATTATGGTGAACGCTCTTGGGTACAAAGTCCATGCTTTGATTTTAGCAGCCTGAATTTTCCTGTTGTCAGTTTTAAAATATTCTGGGAACTGGAAAATCAATATGACGGCGGCAACTTGCAGTATTCTACGGATGGAGGAAATAATTGGCAAACGCTGGGTAATTCGAATGAACCTGATAATTGTGTAAATCAAAATTGGTATACGATCAGAAATGTTACCAACCTTTCCGGATTCGCCACTCCCAATACAGGCTGGTCGGGAACTATACAATCCAGCAGCGGATCGTGTAGGGGAGGAAATGGCATCGGGCAATGGAAGGATGCAGTTCATTGCGTTTCATCTTTGAGTGGTATGCCTTCAGTCATATTTCGTTTCACAATGGGATCCGGTACAACATGTAACGATTATGACGGAATGGCTTTTGATTTGTTTCGCATCTATGAGATGACTCCCTTACCGAATACAGTATCTTATGCATGTTTGGGATTGAATCAAATTCAGTTTAATGATGATAATGTTAACTGTCATACAAATTGGTTATGGAATTTTGGAGATCAAAACTCGTCCGAAAATGCAAGTTTAAATGCAAATCCCATTCACACATATAACAGTCCCGGAATCTACACAATAACATTGGACGCAGGTAGTGTTTGTATTCCTTCCTCACAGGCCAGTATTACGGTTGAGATACTATCTATTGTTTCAGAAATACTTCCTGTTACTTGCAATGCAGGATCAGATGGTTCAATTAATATTGAAGTAATAAATCCACCTGCAGGAACAACATATGAGTGGAACACAAACCCTGTGCAGACAGGTTCATCCATTCAATTTATTACAGCCGGAGATTATTCAGTTCTTATAAGTAGTCCAGGCTACTGCGATCAAAGGTTGGACTTGCAGGTCGGATATGGACCTGATGCATTTCCACAGGTAAATCTTGGCCCGGATACAGTTGTCTGTCCGGGAATTCCAATAAAAATATCTGCAGGAAAATACAGTTCATATACATGGCAAGATGGTTCCACTGATTCGATTTATCAGAGTTACAATGGAGGAATTGTTGCCATACTTATTAGCAATTCAAAAGGCTGTGAGGCAACTGATACCATGCTTATTGAAGAGGATTGTCTTGGAGATATTCTATTCCCGAATTCCTTCAGCCCAAACGAGGATGGACTCAATGAATTATTTCTTGGAACAGGAAATCTTATATCAAGTTTTGATCTGACAATTTACAATCGTTGGGGGCAATTGATGTTTAGTTCAAATAATATAATGGTGGGCTGGGATGGTAAAGTAAATGGGAATCCCCAGGCGGAAGGAATTTATACATTCAAAGCGAAGTATTCCCTTCGAACCGCTGATATGAAAGAAAAGTATGGGAAAATTTCCCTAATCAGATAATGACTCCTATGAATAATGAGTTAAAAAAAATATTCTTTATCGCTTTTCTGTTTTTTCAACTGATTACTTTTTATGGATGGGCCGAAGTCACTGAAGAATTTAAAATTCAAGATTCAATCGCAACAAATCATTATACTGATTTGAGTTTTTTCCAAAATGCAGAGCAACCAAATAAAACCAGGATCCATATTCTTACAGGAACTGTACTTGGCTTGTATCCTGTAAGTATGTACTGGCTTTACACACAATGGTACCGTGACTATCCGCAAAGCAATTTCCACTTTTTCAATGATAACAATGAATGGGAAAGGATGGACAAATATGGGCACCTTTGGGATGCCTATTCAATAGCCAAACCACTGAGTAAATCATTCCGTTGGGCAGGGCTAAACAACAAGCGATCGACCTTGTATGCCAGTGGAATTTCATTTCTTTATCAGACTACGATTGAAGTGTTCGATGGCTTTTCCAGTGAATGGGGATTTTCAGGAGGAGATGTGTTGGCTAATACCCTTGGTGTTTCGACATTTGCTTTGCAGCAATTAATTTGGGAAGAACAACGAATAGTTTTAAAATATTCCTTTCATCAAACTAAATACTCCAAATACCGGCCAGATCAGTTGGGCAGTACTCTGCCTGAAAATATACTCAAGGATTATAATGGACTAACCTATTGGTTAAACGTAAATCCACATTCATGGATGAGGGAGGAGAGCCGTTTCCCAAAATGGTTAAGCATCGGCTTTGGTTTTGGAGCGGAAGGAATGACAGGAGGTACAGAAAATCCAACGCAAGTTGACGGGAAAGACATACCGTCATTTGAAAGATACACCCAATACTATCTAGGTCTGGATCTGGACTTTTCCAGAGTCCATTTTAAATCCGGCTTTTTAAATTCCTTCTTCAAAATTATCAACATTATTCATTTGCCTGCTCCGGCTATTGAGTTTAGCAAAGGGAGACAAACCAAATGGCACTTATTGTATTTTTAATAGGTGGTGAGACTGCTGTCTATTTGCCTGGCATATGCAAGTATGCCGCCTTTAAGATTATACAAATTGCTAAGCCCATGTCTCTTTTCCAGTTCATTGACAACTACTCCGCTGCGTCCACCAGATTTGCAGTGAATGATGACAGGCTTATCCCTTGAAATCTTGTCGACTGCATCGAAAATCGTAGCCATAGGAATCAGTTCTCCGTTAAGATTACAAATCTCATATTCAAATTCCTCCCTTACATCAATGAGTTGGAAGTCTTCTTTATTATCAAGTTTTTGTTTAAATTCTTCTACAGTGATTTCTTTCATGAATCCAATATTTGATTTTCAGGAAAGATAAAACAAATTATCCTATTCTGCAGCTAACCTTACCTGAGGATAAATCGCTTACTTATCTTTTCCACTCCTTGCTCAAATACCAGAAAATATTGGCCATCTGAAAAAGCACCTAATTCGACAAGATATTTGAAGGAGCCACGGTACGGCTTTGCTTTTGACAGCAACTTCCCATTCAGATCAAAAATACTAAGCAAAGCGCCCTCTTGAAATTCTCTATTGATTATCACCTCCAACTGCTTTTTTACAACAATTAAATTGATTTCCAAAGGATCAATATCCAAGGATTTATCAACGGACACTTGAACATCGCAATCAACAATTCTATTAAGCGTTTCAAACTGGTTGTTGAATACAATGGCACTATCACTAAGTGTGAAAGGGCCATTCAAAGTAAAACTACTGGAACTGTGAATTGCGGAGTATCCCGAATTATAACCGGTAATATTATATGCAACGTTACAACGTGTACCGTCTGAAAGCAGTTTGCAATGGAATTGATTATAGTTGGTTGTCAAGGTTGTAGTCGTGTACCCTGTAATCACCAAACTTCCGGCAGGCTCGTAAAATATTGATGAAGGAAATTCTACAAATCCATTACTGCCTTGACTCCATATATAATTTCCCGAGCTGTCTAGTTTAGCAATTTCAAACCCTCCACCGCTTGGACCTCCAACAAATGAAATTTCTTTGTTAATTGGATTAAATGCCGCAGCATAACAACCTACATAAGACATGTAGGTTGAAAGATAGGCAATGCTCCAATGTATTGTTCCTGATGTATCTAATTGCATAGCGAAGAAGCGGCTTGAGTTTGCGGTACCGGCGATATAAATTTTATCCGGATTCGAAGAATAGAAAATTCCATTAGCTTCCAAGTGTACAGTACTGTTGTATTGGTGCGCTGAGTGGTAGTTTCCGGCATTGTCAATGATAAGAAGCAATATCTCATCCATTGCTGAAAAACCGGCTGAACCTGTACAAGCCAATGCAATTTTTCCTCCGGATATTTGAGCGGCTTTAATTGAATATATGTATGGTGCAGGGTTAATATCTGTTGTAAATTTTCGGGTCCAATTAGTTTGACCGGCGTTATCCAGACTCACTAAGACAACACCATCCTGCGTGACAGCAGAATACAGAAAATCTCCATTAATTAGTTCAATAAGATTGGAACTCTGGTGATAAGGAATTCCATCGAATGAAAAGGAGCGACTCACCAATATATTTCCGGATGTATCCAACAATAAAAATGAATGTATATATGGATTGAATACTTGGTCATCGGCAAGGACTGCAATTTTGTTCGTGGACGTATAGATTAAACTGACGATGTTTTCATCTCTGTCAGACCCGATTTTACGAGCCCAGTGAAAATTTCCTTCAATATCAGTTTTGACCAGCAACATATCTTGTCCGACAGCCCCAAAGCTTGATGTATGTCCACCTGATATAATAAAATCACCGGGAATGTAAACGGAACTTGCAGCCCGGTAACCGTCCGGAGCTTCATAGGTTGAAAAAAATGTCCTTTGTCCGGATAGCATGGAACAAATGCAGCTGAAAACGATAGCGAGTAAAGTAGTTTTGTGTTTCATGTTAATTAGAATTATCTTGTTATGAAAAATATATAATGGATCGATAAACTGTTTAGTAAATCGAATCTTGCCAAGAGAAATCTTAATCCAAATTAATTAATATTTCAATTGCTAAAACAATCGGCTTTGAAATTATGCATTGCTCCGTAGCATCAGTAAATTAAGGATATTTAGCAATTTATTTAACCATGCCAGATGTGATGAATCCGACAAAGTCAAAAAAAGCTGAAAATGCAGCCCTGAAGGTGGAAATCATTTCGTATTTGCCTCATTTAGCGCCATGGTTTAAACTAATAAATTTAGAGTGGCTAAATCAATATTATGAGGTGACGCAGGAAGATCTCGAAATTTTGGAGAGTCCGGAAAGGATAATTCAATCGGGTGGACAGATTTTATTCGCTCTTGTAGATGAACAAATCGTTGGAACTGCAGCATTATTAAGAATAGACACGGATACTGTGGAACTTATTAAAATGGGCGTAAGTTCAGGAATGCAAGGCAAGGGAATCGGTCAGGCACTCATGGAGGGGATCATTACTGCATCAAAAAATATGCATGCAAAAACCATAAAACTGGAAACAGCCACGCCATTGATAGCCGCCATTTCATTGTATAAAAAATTTGGGTTTGTACAGACAAGTGGGGAAGAAGTGCATCCGGTTTTTAAACGGATTACTTTTAAAATGAAAAAAAAACTGGGAGAGTAGTTTACGAACTTTTATTGGCAAGGAGTTTTTCCAAATCATACATTTCATCTCTCAAGCGAGCTGCTTCAATAAAATCCAGTTCCTTTGCCGCTTTCTCCATGGATCTTTTGGTTTGTGAGATCAGTTTTTTCAACTCCTCACTTGGCATGTACTGAACTACCGGATCAGCAGCCACACTTAAACTTGTTTGTTCGACGTAGGCAAATTCCTCAGCCAGTCGTGAATCAGCAACTTTAGTTTGACCCATGATACTTTCCCTTGATTTGAAAATCTGGGTAGGAGTGATACCATGTTTTTCATTGTAGGCCATTTGCTTTTCTCGACGTCGGTTGGTTTCGTCAATCGTTTGCTGCATACTGGCAGTAACTTTATCAGCATAGAAAATTACACGGCCATTGATATTTCTTGCGGCTCTTCCTGCAGTTTGAGTCAGAGACCGATTGCTGCGCAAAAAACCTTCTTTATCTGCATCCAGAACAGCAACTAAGGATACCTCCGGTAAATCAAGACCTTCTCTCAATAAATTAATACCAATAAGTACATCAAAGTTTCCAAGACGCAAGTCACGCAGTATTTCAACTCTTTCCAGTGTATCAACCTCCGAGTGAATATAACGGCAGTTGACGTTAAGATTTGACAGATACTTTGTTAACTCTTCAGCCATTCTCTTTGTAAGCGTAGTAACCAGAACACGCTCCTTCATGCTTACCGTCTTATTTATTTCCTCTAGCAAATCATCCACCTGGTTAATACTTGGCTTGATTTCAATAACAGGATCCAGTAGGCCGGTTGGTCTGATTACCTGCTCGACCAATACTCCCTCGCTTGCCTGAAGTTCGTATTCTGCAGGCGTAGCACTCACGTAGATCATTTGCTTTTGAATAGATTCAAATTCTTCGAACTTTAACGGACGATTATCCAATGCAGCCGGAAGTCTGAAACCATATTCCACAAGATTCAACTTGCGTGAACGATCGCCAGCATACATAGCTCTGATTTGCGGTATGGTAACATGGCTCTCATCGATCACCATGAGAAAATCTTCAGGAAAATAATCCATCAAACAGTAAGGTCGATAACCTGGTTCCCTGCCGTCAAAATACCTGGAGTAGTTTTCAATTCCGGAGCAATAGCCCAATTCACGAATCATTTCCAGATCATAGGTTACGCGATCCTCAAGTCGTTTTGCTTCCAGGTGCATTCCCAATGACTTTAAATACTCAACCTGCTTGACCATATCCTCGCCAATTTTCCAGACTGCATCAAGTTGTTTTTCCGGACTTGTTACAAAAATGTTTGCAGGATAAATTGTTACTACATCATGCTTCTCCAGAGTTTTTGCAGAGACTGGATCAATAGAAGTTATCTCTTCAATTTCATCACCGAAAAAATTTATTCGGTAGGCCACGTCGCCATAGGCAATGAAAATATCCACTGTTTCACCTTTTACTCTGAATTTTCCTCTTGAAAATTCTATGTCTGAACGCGAATACAGTGATGTAACCAGTTTATGCAGAAAAGCATTTCTTCCAATCTTTTGTCCAACCTTCACAAGGATTGTATTGCTCTTAAGATCAGATGGATTTCCAATACCATAAATGCAGGATACAGAACTTACAACCAGAACGTCCTGTTGTCCGGAAAGGAGGGAAGTGGTGGTACTAAGCCTAAGTTTTTCGATCTCATCATTTATCGCAAGGTCCTTCTCGATATAAGTATTTGTGGTTGGAATAAATGCTTCGGGTTGATAATAATCATAGTAGGAGACAAAATATTCCACTTTGTTTTTTGGAAAGAACTGTTTGAACTCACCGTAAAGCTGAGCAGCTAAAGTTTTATTGTGACTTAGAATAAGCGTAGGCTTTTGTATCTGCTCAATTACATTAGCAACTGTAAAAGTTTTTCCTGAGCCGGTAACCCCAAGTAATGTTTGTGCATGGTCGCCTCTCCTCAAACCTTCCACCAATTGTTTTATGGCTTCCGGTTGATCTCCTGTCGGCTTAAACGGGGATTCTATTTTAAATGGCATTAGAACAAATATAAATCTTGAAAATTAGTAAAATAATTTTGTCATCAGCAATTGAATTTATACTCATAAAAAAGGCCAGTCAGAATATTTCCGCCTGGCCTCTTTTCTATATTTACACTTTATACATATATCGGAGTGTTCCAGATCTCCCATGACTTTTCAGCCTGAAGACGGAGCATTCTGAATCCGTTGTGTATAAATGCACCCGACTCTTTTGATTTTTCCAGGAAGCGAGTTTGTGCAGGGTTATAAGTTAAATCAAAACACAAATTCTTGTGTGTAAGAAATTCGTACGGTATGTTAGGAAATGTATCTACATCCGGAAACATACCCAATGGTGTAGTGTTGACGATTATCTGAAAAGCCTTCATGGTATTTTGATTCAGATCCGCATAGGTATAATGGAAACGAGAATCTTCTCTGGTAACAAAGAAATGCTCAATATTTAATTTCCGGAATACATAACTAATGGCCTTTGCAGAACCTCCTGTACCAAGTATCAATCCGCGACGATGATGAGGGCGGAGAATTGGTCTTAAAGCAAGTTCAAATCCCCATGCATCGGTATTGAATCCATGGAGTTCAAATTTTCCCTGTTCCTGACGATGTATTCTGATGGTATTGACAGCTCCGATTTTTTGGGAGATATCATCCAGATTATCGAGGAGAGGAATTACTTCCTGTTTAAAAGGAATGGTGACATTGAGTCCCAGCAGATCAGGATTCTCGTGAACAATCTTTTTCAGATCATATATGTCAGTAGATTCATAATTTTCATAAACACAGTCTTCTCTTCCTTCTCGCATAAATTTTTCCGTGAAAAATTTTTTAGAGTAAGAATGTTCAAGAGGGTGACCGAATAAACCAAAATGTTTCATATCGCAGATGAATTTTTAGGTGAGTTAATTATTTCGCAGTATTATTTGATAATTTGGCTCGCAGGAATGCGAAAACCATGGGTAATAAGGATAATATAATGATTCCAATGACGACCATTGAAAAGTTGTTTTTTACTATAGGAGTTAAGCCGAATGCATAGCCAAGGAGTGTTATTCCTCCAATCCATAAGGTATTCCCAAGCAAACTAAATCCTACAAAACTCTTGTAGGTCATGCTTCCAAGACCGGCTACGAAGGGAGCAAAGGTTCTCAGTATCGGCATAAATCGGGCTATGACAACGGTCTTTCCGCCATGTTTCTCATAGAACATGTGAGTTCTTTCGATGTATTCAGGTTTTATCAATTTGCGTTTTGCGGCCAGTATTTTATGGCCTACAAAATTTCCAATTGCATAATTGGTGTTATCGCCGGCGAAGGCAGCAATAAAGAGTATGAGAATCAGAAATCCAATATTCAAGGCTCCGGCTGCCGCAAGCGCTCCCGCAGCAAATAGTAATGAATCTCCCGGAAGAAATGGTGTCACCACTAATCCAGTTTCACAAAAGATGATAAGTGCAAGTATTAGATACGTCAGATTGTGATACGTGAGTACCATCTCTTGCAAATGAACGTCAATGTGTAAAATAAAATCCAGTAATTGGTGAATGTACTCCATCTATTTATTCGAAAATCCTAAAGATTTTTCAGGTATTAAATTTACTATTCGCAGAATAATACTACAAATATACAAAAGTGCATGAGTAATTGTTTAACATTTCATCGAATTTCTTTCATACTCTATTGTTAATATGTCGAAGAGCTTAGTACATTTAACCTAATTTAGTCACTAAATTATGAATTTACGAATCCTAAATTTTGTATGATACATGAAGTTTAAAGAACAAGATCGAGTCCGCTTTCTCAATGATGCTGTAGAAGGGGAAGTGACAAAAATCCTTGCCAATGGCAGACTGGAGGTCACTGATGATGATGGTTTTGCGCATATTGTGGCTGATTCCAGCGTGGTACGTATTGAGTTTAGCCTGGACAACTCACAATTAAGCGAAGAAGATATTCAAAATTCAGAGCAGAAGACCGGAACTAATTCAGGGGAGCGTGTCACATTAAGTACTACAAAGCATCCATTAAGCATCATTTCTTCATTGGAGAATGATGAAACGATATATGTAGCCGTAAGATTGCACAATGAGCTGGCCCTTCTTACAACTGATCTGGATTTGCTGATCGTGAATAACACTTCGTACTCAGTGAATTTTACAGCTTCCCGTCAGTTCGGTAACCTCAGGCATGGCATTGGCGCCGCAAGTATTAGTCCTCGCAATGAAAAGTTTTTGGGTATATTTTCACAAGATGAATTGCACCGCTTTAATGGCTTCGAATTTCAATTCCTGTTTTACGGAGAGCGGGAGTATCGACCGAAGGCCCCGGTAACTAAATACTTCTACCTTTCTTCGAATGATTTTCTGCATCCTGATTATCAGACAAGGCTGCAAGGAAGATCAGGAGAGATTTTATTAATGCCTCTCTATCAGCTCCATCAAGAGCCTGAACCGGATATAAGCAGTCTTGTTGAGAAGTATAAAATTTCAGAATTTGAAAGTGAGAAGCGCAAGCTGGACTCGGGTTCAGGTTCGAAAGGGAAGGGAGCCAAGGAAAAATTTGTCATCCTGTCCAGGCAAAAAGTGGTTGATCTCCACATTGAAGAGCTCTTAAAAGATTCTTCAGGAATGAGCAATGCACAGATTATTTCTTACCAGCTAAATCAGTTTATGTATGAAATGGACCAGGCAATATTAAATAAAATGCATAAAATTACCTTTATACATGGCGTTGGTGAGGGTATTTTAAAGAATGCCATCCGCGAAGAACTGAAAAAATACCCTGGGGTTCGATGGACAGAAGCTCCACCGGAAAAATTTGGTTACGGAGCCACAGAAATTGAACTGTGATTGGGCAAAATTACTTAAGCAAGGGATAGATTATTTTGTTGATTCTTCCGTTGGCTCCCAAAGTTCAACTTTTCTGCCGTCCGGATCAATGATCCAGGCAAACTTACCATAGGAATATACCTCAATTTCTCCGACAC
>Ga0154020_10002357_pt1 | contig 23039 bp, 21 predicted proteins | sample Klosneuvirus_201_FD_109709 | JGI IMG/M metagenome (GOLD analysis project Ga0154020, IMG submission 109709) | Active sludge microbial communities from wastewater, Klosterneuburg, Austria - Klosneuvirus_20160825_MG | ecosystem: Engineered > WWTP > Aerobic digester > Activated sludge | place...
ACGGTTTCCCGTATACAAACTTTCCAGGCTTGCTCGTTCGACCACTCTGACAGGTCTCCGTTTAAAAAAGGAAGGCAAATTTACTAAAAATCCTTACTCTTTTGTCACTTTAAGACTTGTTCGCCTGTTTTTTGCCTTACCTGCTTCGGTCCCGTTATCGGCTATAGGTAGGCTAGAACCGTAACCCTTGGCACTTATGCGAGCAGCAGCAATGCCTTTTGAAATCAGGTAGTTTTTTACAGCTTCAGCTCTACCTTGGGATAATTTCTGATTGCCCTCCTCTTTGCCAACATTATCGGTGTGCCCCTGAATTTCAACAAGCATAGTGCTTTTGGCTTTTAATACTTCAACCAAATTGTTTAAGGCAGTTGATGAATTTGACTTTAGTGTAGCCTTTCCTGAATCAAAATACACGTTCTCCAAAACAAACTCTTTTGGTGGTTCAATTTTGATCCTTACATCATATTCGGCCTGTTTATCGGGAGGTAAAATCATTTTTGTGTAGTCTACGTCCGTGGTAAAATTTCTATACTTGAGCGAATACGTTGCGTCCACAGGAATCAACAACTCAAATTTACCTTTGGAGTCGGTAGTGATTTTAAACACCGCTTTGGTTTTTTCATTCACCAATAAAATCACTTCATTACTTAAAACCTTTCCTTTAAAATTCGTCACCACTCCGCGAAGAACAGCTAAATTGTCTGTTGGAGTTAAGGTTTGAGACTGGACTAGGCCTATAACAGCCGAAAAAATAAGTGTAAAGAGTAGTTTTTTCATGGTCAAATGAAAGTATAACTGCAGTTTGCATAAAGGGTTACAGTAAATCCCAATGTACCGGTTTAGAAGGGCGGTTCATTCAGATCCTCTATGTCATTGCGCTTAATCACTTCAGGACTCAGATCATCTTCACGATCCCAGTTTTTTGAAATCACCGTTTTGGTACCTGCTGCCAAAAAATCTTCGTTTTGCTGCAATCCACCTGAGGTGTTTTGACTGTAAATCAGATCCTGACCTTCGCTGTAATCCAAATCGGCAAATTTTGCGTACTGACCAATGAACCTAAGTTTAACTGTTTCCAATGCTCCGTGACGGTTTTTAGCAATGATGAGTTCGGCTTTTCCACGAGTTGGTTCGTTGTTTTCGTCGACTTCCAATCCGTAGTATTCCGGACGGTAAATAAACATTACCATATCCGCATCTTGTTCAATGGCTCCCGATTCCCTTAAATCGCTCAACTGTGGACGTTTGCTTCCACCCGGACGGTTCTCCACCTGACGGCTCAGTTGGGATAGGGCAATAATTGGGATTTCAAGTTCCTTTGAAAGACTCTTAAGGTTACGGGAAATATGAGAAATTTCCTGCTCACGGTTGCCCTTGGCATCAGCCCCCCCACTCATCAATTGAAGGTAATCGATGATAATCAGTTCCACCTTCTGGTTTTCTTTTAAACGCCTGGCTTTGGCTCTCAATTCAAAAACCGAAAGAGCAGGTGTATCATCGATATACAGAGGAGCAGCCGAAAGTTTTTTAATTCTTTCATTGAGCTGCACAAACTCATGATTATCGAGATTTCCTTTTAAAATTTTATCCTGAGCAATTTCTGTTTCGCTTGATATCAAACGTTTTACCAGCTGAAGACTGCTCATTTCAAGACTGAAAATGGCTACAGGTTTATTGAACTCAACAGCGGCGTTTTTAGCCATGGACACCACAAAGGCGGTTTTTCCCATACCCGGCCTGGCTGCAAGAATCAAAAGGTCTGATTTTTGCCAGCCCCCTGTAATCCGGTCGAGAGAAGTAAATCCACTGGGCACACCCAACAAACCTTCCTTTTGGTTAGATGCCACTTCAATCTCCACAAGGGCTTTAGCAATGAGGGTGCTCATTTTATCGTGCTGTTTACGCACGTTGGAATCCAATATCTCAAAAATATTTTTTGTAGTTTCATCGAGCAACTCAAACACATCTGTACTATCCTCGTAAGCCACCTTTATGGTTTCAGTACTCAGGCGGATCAATTCGCGCTGAAGGAATTTTTGAGCAACGATGCGCGCGTGAAATTCAATGTTTGCTGCTGAGGCAATGCGGTTGGTAAGTGCACTCACATAATAGGCTCCGCCTACCAACTCAAGCTCACCCGTGCGTTTTAACTCCTGAGTTACTGTAAGAATATCTACAGGCTCAGAGCGATTGAATAAAGCAACCATAGCAGCAAATACGCGTCCGTTCTGTTCTTTGTAAAAGGCTTCTTTGCTTAGGATGTCAATTACCGTGCTTAGGGCATCACGTTCAAGCAACATGGCGCCCAAAACAGCTTCTTCGAGCTCAACAGCCTGCGGAGGCAATTTTCCAATTTCGCCGGATACCGCCGGCGTTGGGTTAAGTAAACGTTTCCTGGTTTTATTTTGATTGTCTTGATTCATAGAGGGGGGAGCAAAAATGCAAAAAAAAGTCTCCCTTTAAATTTACTGAAGAAGGCTTTCTTTTTATAAAATGTGCATAACTAATCCTCCCATGTCCTAGCTCTTTAAATCAGGCAGGTTCAGGCCTTCTTCCTTGTTCATAAGATGAAAAAGCAATTTTAAACACCGGTTGTGTTAGGGAATTGTTAATTGTTTATCCCATTTCATTTTCAAAGAATTAAATTTAAAATGCTTATCTATCCTTTTATTTGTACTTAATTTTTAAATGCCATGCGGGTATTGTTTGCCGACTCCAACCATCCCATTTTACACGACATGCTTGTTAAAGCAGGTTTTGATTGTGATCTGTATTGGGACAAACCCGCGAAAGAGCTAATAAACCTTTTGCCCGCGTATGATGCACTTGTAATCCGCAGCAAATTTAAACTTGATGCGGTACTTCTGGAAAAATGTAAATTTTTAAAATGTATAGGGCGTGTAGGTGCGGGAATGGAGAACATTGATGTTCAATTTGCAAGGTCAAAAGGCATTACCTGCCTGAGTGTTCCTGAAGGCAACCGCGATGCTGTTGCGGAACACTGTGTCGGCATGCTACTGATGCTGCTGAACAACCTCAAAAAAGCCGATGAAGAAGTACGCAAAGGTTTGTGGATACGTGCCGAAAACAGAGGCACAGAGATAATGGGGAAAACCATAGGCATTATCGGCTACGGCAACACCGGCAAGGCCCTGGCCTCAAAACTCTCGGGTTTTGGTTGTAAAATACTGGCTTATGATAAATACCTGAAGGACTATAGTGACCAGTTTGCTGAAGAAAGCAACATGGATACCCTTTACCGGGAGTGTGACATAGTGAGTTTACATCTTCCATTAACGGAGGAAACCAAACACTTCGCGGATACCGGTTTTTTTAAGGCATTCAAAAAAAACATCTATTTTATTAATACAGCCCGTGGCGGGTGCCTGAACACCGCAGAACTTATCCCCCTCCTCGAATCCGGTAAAGTGAAAGGTGCCTGCCTAGATGTATTGGAGTTTGAGTCGGTTTCTTTTGAGAACAACACCGCTTTAGAATCGGAGGTATTTCAATACCTGGTTAAGTCCAACAAAGTGCTGCTTAGTCCGCATATCGCGGGTTGGACCCATGAGAGCAATTTTAAGATGAGCAAGTTTTTGGCAGAAAAAATGATAGCAGCGTGTGGCCGGTCTATTCAGTAAGTGTACGCGTTAGGGTAGCCACATTCGTGCGGTTACTTTGCAAATCAATCATGTACACTTCAAATTTTAGGTTCTTGGGTTTAGAAGGGGTACGGAATTCGGCTTCATTCAGATAAATATAACCTTGAATTGATTTGTTTTTATAGTATCCTTCAGCAGGCTGAAGCACTACACGGGAAAAGATAAGATCTGTAAAGTATTTACCTGAATCCGCATTCCATGACAAAGTTTTGAAAATAAGGTTGGGGCCTTCATCATTTCTGTCGCGAAACAGGTCGCCGTCAGAATCTTCGTAACTCAGCTTAAACAAGGCGGAATCATACCCGGCAGGACCGATCTTTTTAAAATCAACAAATTCAATTTTTGGAACCGGGCCAATGGACTTTTTTTTAATGCAGGAAAATGCAAGAAGAAAAACGAGAAGAAAAGTGAGATACCTCAACATGGCATGAATTCAATACATAAATTTACAAATTAATAAAGCAGCCTTCAAGTAATTTGTGTTAAACCCTGAAAAAATACTCTCCCCGTCCTTAAGCGAGATCGAATTTACAAAGTATTGCCTGGAAGTGTTCCATTATCAGGTTGAGGAAAATGCAGTATACAAAAACTGGGTCAAGCTAATTAAACACGACAGTTCTGCCGTTAAACAAATTCAGGATATTCCTTTTTTGCCTGTAGAACTGTTTAAGACCCACAAAGTCGTCTGCACTAAGGAAATGAAGAATGACCTGATCTTTACCAGCAGTTCAACCACATCACAAAACCCGGCGAAACACTACGTAATTGACCCGCAGGTATACAGAATGAGTTTTGCCAGGGGTTTTGAGTACTATTACGGAAATCCAAAGGACTATTGTATTCTTGCACTTCTTCCGAATTACCTGAGCAGAAAAGGCTCCTCACTGGTGTATATGGTGCAGCACCTGATTGAGGCGTCCGGCCACGCACTTTCCGGTTTTTTTCTTGATGACACCAAAGAACTTATTAGGAGAATACAACTTCTAAACAATACAACTCAAAAGGTATTGCTCTTAGGTGTGTCTTATGCCTTGTTGGATCTCGCAGAATTGGGAATGGAACTTGGTGATAATTTTATTGTGATGGAAACCGGAGGCATGAAGGGCATGAGAAAAGAGATGATGAAAGAAGAATTACACTATACACTGCGCTCAGGGTTAAAAGCAAAACACATTCACAGTGAATATGGCATGACCGAATTGTTGAGCCAGGCCTATAGCAGAAATGGCAACGCGTTTGAGGCCCCTCCCTGGATGCGATTCTACATTCGTGAGATTGAAGATCCCTTTCAGTTACAGACTAAGAACAGGAGCGGTGGCATCAACATTATTGATCTGGCCAATATGTATTCCTGTAGTTTTATAGCCACAAAAGACATAGGACGGATTAACGAAAACGGCTTATTGCAATTGCTGGGCCGATATGATAACAGCGATGTTCGGGGTTGTAACCTGATGTACGGCAGCGAAATCTAATTCTGACGCCCTGCGAGTAAAAACATAACGGCCATTCGCACAGCCACCCCGTTCTCCACCTGTTCAAGTATGATGGATTGTTTGCTGTCGGCCACATCGCTGGTGATCTCAACGCCGCGGTTAATAGGGCCAGGGTGCATAACGATTATCTTTTTGGAAAGGCTGTCGAGCAGTTCTTTATTCAACCCATACATCATGGTGTATTCACGAAGCGTAGGGAAATACTTAATGTCCTGGCGTTCCAGTTGAATTCTTAACATGTTGGCCACATCGCACCATTCAAGGGCTTTGCGCAGGTCCGGTTCTACATCCACACCCAAGGAGGTAATGTATTTTGGAATCAGTGTTTGCGGTCCGCACACCTTCACTTCTGCCCCAAGCTTTTGCAGACAGAAAATGTTGGAGAGGGCCACCCGTGAGTGAAGGATGTCACCAACAATGACCACCTTTTTACCTTTTAAGGTGCCCAGCTTTTCCTGCATGGAAAACGCGTCTAGCAAAGCCTGGGTTGGGTGCTCGTGGGCACCGTCGCCGGCATTAATAATCTTTGCATTCACTCGCTTTGAAAGAAAAATCGCCGCACCCGGGCTGGCATGGCGCATCACAATAATATCCACCTTCATGGCCAGAATATTGTTTACTGTGTCAACCAGTGTTTCTCCCTTTTTAACAGAAGAATTGGATGCTGAAAAATTTACAACGTCGGCACTCAGGCGTTTTTGAGCTAACTCAAAAGAAAGGCGGGTGCGTGTGGAGTTCTCAAAAAACAGATTGGCCACAGTAATGTCCCTGAGTGAAGGTACTTTTTTAATGGGGCGATTAAGGACTTCTTTAAAATTTTTTGCGGTGCTGAGAATGAGTTCGATGTCGGATTTGCTGAGTTGTTTTATTCCTAGAAGGTGGTTAACACTTAAGCTGCTCATTCTTTCTGAAACTTTGGTTTCAAAAGCTAAAAGTAATTATAAAATTCAGATTACAGAATTTATTTTAGGTAACGAAGGGTCAAAACTTCCAAATGATGGGCCGTATGCCCACAAATGGCGTACCCCAGAGCGTTTACAGTAATGGTACCGGCAGGAACTTTTCCGCTCTTCATTAGCGTTTGATCAGAAAAACTCCTGAAAAGACTGATGCTGGCAGTCCGAACGCTTTTAAATTCTTCCAGTATGGTTTCTGAAGTTCTGGAATTGGCTTCAGAGTATTTTGCATAGGTGTTCTCATCAAATGCAGGCAGTATCTGTGTTTCTCCCCTGGCAAAAGCCAAAGCCCTGTAGGCAAACACACGCTCGGTATCAATGCAATGCGTCACAAGCTCCTTCACCGTCCATTTATCCGACGCATAGGCAAAATTCCATTTTTCGGGAGGGATGGCTGAGATCAGCTTCAAGGTAGGTGATAAGGTATTTTCCAGGGCCGAAATAGCGGTTTCTTCCTTCACCTTTGAAATGTAAGTTTCGAGGTACGGAAAGTAGTCGTTTTTGCCGGGGCGCATTATTTGTCAACTAAGGTTACTCTATCCTTGCCCTCTGTTTCCTTCCACTCCACCTTCACGTTTTGTGAAGCAATGGAATCCACTTTGATGCCGGTGTATTTGGCTTGTATGGGAACGTGACGGGAAAACCGGCGGTCAACCAGCACCATTAATTCAATGTCTTTAGGACGTCCAAAGTCGATCAATGCATCCAATCCTGCCCGAATCGTTCGTCCGGTGAACAACACATCATCCACCAACACCACGTTTTTATCCTCAATCACAAAATCAATATTGGTTTTGCTTGGAATGAGTTCCTTTTTCCTGAAATCATCACGGTGAAAGGTGATGTCCAGATCCCCACACAAAATGGATTTGGTTTTTAGAATATTTTGCAGCTCTTTCTGTATTCGGCGGGCAAGGTAAATGCCCCTTGGTTGCAAACCGATGATTACAGTTTCGCTGAAATCGTTGTGTACCTCAATCAACTGATGGCACAAACGCTTAAGGGTAATTTCAAAAAGAGCTTTTTCGAGAAGGATTTTGGTTTTCACAGCCTGTGTTGAAAATTTAAAGATATTAATTATTCCTTAGTTCTGCTATCCATGAAAATGGTTACCGGTCCGGAATTCACCAATTCTATTTGCATGTTTGCGCCGAATACACCGGTTTGCACATTTTTTCCCAGCAGTGTTTCGGAGGCAGAAATAAAGCTATTGTATAATTCCTCCGCCTTCTCAGGTTTGGCGGCTGCAAGGAAAGAAGGTCGGTTGCCTTTGCGCGTTGAGGCGTGCAAAGTAAATTGACTCACCAGCATCACCTCGCCTTGTATGTCTTTCACACTCAGGTTCATTTTCTCATTTTCATCTTCAAAAATTCTCAAATTCACCAATTTAGCAGCCAGATAATCCACGTCCTCCTGAGTATCGGCATCTTCAATACCCACAAACACCAATGCGCCCTTTTGTATTGCAGAATACTCTTTTTCACCAATGCTTAACCTCGCTTTATTTACCCGTTGAATTAAAAGTCTCATTTATTCTTACCTTTATAGCAGTGAAAATACACATTCGATTAATAACTCGTTTATTGACCCTGATGTTCGCTCTTTCTCTTTTTTCGTGTCAAAAGAAAGAAGTACTGCAACAAGAGGAGCCTCAGGTTAATGATACCGCAAAACCCCTGATTTGTCCTGATTGTGAATTTCCCGACACAAGTTGGAAAACGAATTCCACTTCAAAACAATTTATTGTTCGTTTGAAGTTCGACAGTGCTCAGATCAGGTTGAATGATTTGGGGCAAGTGTCTTCTCCTGCTGCCGGAATTGGAGCCCAATCACCAGTTATCACCGGCATGAGTATAAATTACATCGAACTGATGCCGGATGCAGGTTCAACACCCGGCGCCGGAGTTGTAGTTTATAAAGCCAGCGAAACCACTTGCGGAGGTGCCAAAGCCTTCAATTATTGCAAAGGCGTTGTGGTGAGTGAAAATGAAGTCCTTGTTTCCGTGGACCTAAGTTCAGTACCTGCAGGAACATACCCCTGGATCAGAATTTCTATTGCCTATCAGGAACTAACCATTCAGGCAAGATCAGTTTCGGCCGGAACGACACCTGCCTATTTATCCGGTTTTTCAGCTGATCTCAGCTACCTCTCAAAACTAAAAATTCAAAACACAATTTTAACCCCTACCCTTGGAGGCATTGGCAACAAAAGCAGAGGGTATTGGACATATTATCAGCCGGTGTTTAATACGGCCTACCTACTCGATGGACAATCGCCTTATACAACAGTGGTCAACCCTAACTTACAGGCAACAAACACAACCAGTTTAAGTTTTGTGTATGGTCAGTTTGTAAATTCAACTACATCCAACACAGAGGCCTTAACCATTGGCACTAATGAAACTTCAAACCGTGAGATTATACTTTCCATTTCGACGAATAAGTCATTTGAATGGACAGAAATCACACACGATGGTCTGTTTCAACCTGAAATTGGAGAAAACATATTGGATTTCGGTTGCCGAGGCCTGATCCCCCGGTTTTAATATGCGTAATTATTCCAAATACTTTATAAATTTGAAACATATTGGTCAAATCATTGCCACAAAAGGAACTAAACTAGTTTATGGATCTGAGTCTGAAAATTGATCGCATTGACGCTTCTGATAAAGAGCTTTTTTTTAAGGAGTATTTCAGCAAACAAAAACCCGTTATCATTCAGGGTTTGGTTAACAACACAGCAGCTGCTGACAAATGGAATCTAGATTATTTAAAGTCCAGATTAGGGGACACCGAAGTGATGGTATTCGACAACGCCATCAAAAAAACTTCAGCCTACACGGGAGGTGACTATAAAATGAAGTTCTCCGAATTTGTTGATCATATTCGCAAACCTGAGGAATGCAACATCCGTTTATTTCTTTTCAACGCATTTAAATACTGTAAAGATCTTAAGTCAGAATACCCCTGCCCGACTATTTTTAAAGGCATTCTCGACAAAGTCGGTTTTATGTTTTTTGGCGGCAAAAATACTCACGTTCGAATGCATTTCGACATCGACATGAGCAATGTACTGCACACACAGTTTGAAGGGAAAAAAAAGGTTATACTTATTTCTCAGGATTACAACGATCTGATGTATAAAACCCCCTTCAATACCTATAGTATTGCTGATTTCCAAAATCGTGACGAGACCAAATTTCCCGGATTAAAATATGTGAAGGGATACGAATTTGTATTGAACCCCGGTGAGTCGGTTTTTATGCCTGGCGGTTACTGGCATTACATGATATACCTTGAAGGAAGTTTTTCGGTGGCTTATAGAAAAATAGCCTACGGTATTAAAAACACGCTCATTGGCATAAATTATCTTACACTCAAACTCTGGACCGATAAATTATTAAATTTTACATTAGGCAAAAGATGGCCGGCTTATAAAACCAAAGTAGCCCACCGGAGGGCGGAGGCTGCCATTAAAAAAATTGAGGGTACAGGCAAAGGCCTTATTACCTCCTGATTAAATTGAATTGGTGTTCAGGATTTTTGTTTGAAAGACTGTATGGCTTTTACTGTAAAGTCTGATAACACCAACTTACCGCTCATGCCTGCGCGTTCCAGCAAAAGCGTGTCCCAGTTTTCGGTTCCTTCCCACATTACTTTTTTAAGCATTTGCATGGCTTCGGGATTACTGAGTGCAAGTTTATCGGCAAGCGTTTTAATTTTTAAATCCAATTCTTGTGGCGAGTTACACACTTCAGTGTAGAGCCCTTTTTCTCTTGCCCACTGTGCACTTTGCCATTCACTCGCGTTGATGGTCAAATGACAAAAAGCAGAAGTGCCTACCTTGCGTTCAACAGCCGGACCAACCACAAAAGGTCCAATGCCAACAGCCAGTTCGCTTAATTTTACCGCAGCCGAATCATGTGCTATGGCATAATCGGCACTTGCAGCAATACCCACTCCTCCTCCAACGGCTTTGCCTTGTACGCGTGCAATAATAAATTTGGGCGCTTTGCGCATGGCGTTGATTACCATTGCAAATCCGGAGAAAAAATGCAAGCCTGTGTCAATGTCTTTTATTGAAATGAGCTCATCAAAACTTGCCCCTGCGCAAAAAGCCTTTTCACCTTCACTTTTTAATACGATTACTCTTACAGCCTTGTCCTTGCCTAACTTTTCTATTTCAGCGGCTAAATTTCGGAGCTGAACCCCGGGCATGGAATTGCTTTGGGGATGGAAAAAAGTAATGGTACCTATCCCATTTTGTATGTCTGATCTTACAAATGCGTCCATGAATAAACGTGTATGCTTGTGTGAACTACTATGTGGTGTGTGAGGCTATGCTAAAATCGTTACCGGATTCTCAATAAACAGTTTTAAGGTCTGCAAAAAGGCAGCGCCTGTTGCTCCATCTACAGTACGGTGATCGCAAGCCAAAGTAAGTTTCATCACATTTCCCGGAACAACTGCTCCGGCTTTCACCACAGGTACTTGACGAATAGCCCCAACGGATAAAATGCAGGACTCCGGAGAATTAATTATAGAAGTGAAGGATTCAATGCCAAACATGCCAAGATTGGAAACCGTAAAGGTATTGCCTTCCCAGTCAGAAGGCTGAAGTTTTTTATCCTTTGCACGTTTACTCAAATCCTTTACTTCAGCTGAAATTTGTGTCAGAGATTTTTGATCGGCAAAACGGATAACCGGAACCAACAAACCATCTTCCACCGCCACAGCAACGCCAACATGTATGTGTGTATACTGCCTGATCTTATCACCTAACCAACTGACGTTCACTTTAGGGTGTTTGCGCAAAGCAGCAGCGCAGGCTTTAATCACAAGGTCGTTGAATGAAACTTTGGTATCAGGCAGGGCATTTATGGCATTGCGGGAAGCCATGGCATTGTCCATGTCCACTTCAATATTCAAATAAAAATGAGGCGCCCCGTTTTTGCTTTCCAACAAACGGCGGGCAATGGTTTTGCGCATTTGCGATACTGGTTCATCACTAAACCCTTCCGCACCGGGTGTAAATCCGATAAGTTTTGACATTGAACCTCCCTTGGCAGCGGGTGCATAATTTTCTATGTCAGATTTTACAATTCTGCCATGTTCACCACTGCCATGAATTCCGCTCAAATCAATACCTTTTTCACGGGCAATAGCTTTGGCCAAAGGAGATGCTTTTATTCTTCCATTCGACTGCGTTGCTGTTGCGGGAACAGAAGGTTTAGATTGAGCGCCGACAGGAATCGAGGGGGTTTGAGATTGAGCACCGACCGTTATCGGGTGAGTTGCAGCTGCAGCATTTAGTGATTTTAAAATCTCCTCCACATTCTCTCCGCCCTTGCCAAGTATAGCCAATACGCTATCCACAGCAGCACCCTGTCCTTCTTTAACACCCTGATGCAATAACACACCATCCTGGAAAGATTCAAACTCCATGGTGGCTTTATCCGTTTCAATATCCGCCAACAGTTCTCCGCTTTTTACCTTATCTCCCGGTTCTTTATGCCATTTCGCCACAACGCCGTCTGTCATGGTATCGCTCAACTTTGGCATTCTTACAATTTCTACACCCTGAGGTATGCTAAGTGTTGGAGCAGGTGCTGTAGCAATCGCTGTTGATACAGCAGATGCACTCTGCAGCACAGCAGGACTTCCCGAATTTTGAACCGGAGCAGACCCCCCACTCAGAAGTGAGGAAATGTCTTCACCATCTTTACCCAATATGGCAATCAAACCATCTACAGGAACCGTCCCTTTTTCCTGAACACCGATATGGAGCAATACCCCATCCTGAAAAGATTCAAATTCCATGGTGGCTTTATCTGTTTCAATATCAGCCAGCAAATCGCCGCTTTTTACCTTATCACCCACCTTTTTGTGCCATTTTGCAAGCACCCCTTCACTCATGGTGTCGCTTAGTTTAGGCATTCTTACAATTTCCGCCATAATTTGTGTCTAGTTTAACCGGTACCTGATTTTATTCTTGCCGGCGTTACATGTTTTATTCAATGCCAAATCTGTATTTGTCTATTCAATGATAAATGGATATCCCGGTTCTGAATACACGTCCTGATAGAGTTCTGACGGATCCGGATAAGGACTTTCTTCAGCAAATTTTACCGACTCGTCCACCAGTGCTTTTACTCTCTCATCAATGGCTTCAATTTCAGCATCACTGATCCAGTTATTCTCCTGTAGGGTTTTGAGCACTTTTTGGATAGGGTCCTGTTCCTGGTATTCTTTCACCTCGTCTTTGGTACGGTAGGTTTGAGCATCGCTCATGCTATGCCCTTTATACCTGTATGTTTTCATTTCCAAAAGGGTTGGTCCCTCTCCTTTTCTGGCTCTGGCAGCAGCTTCCTCCATGGCTTCGTGCACTGCTTCAACGCTTAAACCATCAACCGGTTTGCTTGGCATGTCGTAAGCCAAGCCAAGTTTCCATAGGTCGTGCACATTACTTGTGCGCACCACGGAAGTTCCCATGGCGTATAAATTATTTTCGATGATAAAGATTACCGGCAATTTCCAATTCATGGCCATGTTGAAGGCCTCGTGCAAAGCACCTTGCCGAACAGCACCGTCACCCATAGAACACACACAAATATTGTCGGTGCCTTTGTATTTTTCGGCGAAAGCAATGCCAGCGCCCAAAGGAATCTGTCCGCCAACAATCCCATGTCCACCAACAAAATTATGTTCTTTACTGAATATGTGCATACTTCCGCCCTTACCTTTGCTGCAACCCGTAATTTTGGCATACATTTCGGCCATCACATATTTTGGGTGCAAACCCAAACCAATCGGATGGGCATGGTCGCGATAGGCCGTAATGTGTTTGTCTTCTTTTTTTGTAGCACTCACGGTTCCGGCCACAATGGCCTCTTGCCCGATGTAGAGATGGCAAAACCCCTTGATTTTTTGCTGAACATAAACCTGACCGGTTTTTTCTTCAAATTTTCTCATCAGCAACATGGATTCATACCATTTCAGATACTGCTGTTGGGTAAATTTGGTTTTTTTGAGTGTAGCTGTCTTAGCCATAGTGGAGTTTTGGTGTCACAAAAATAAAGAAATATACGAATCAGCGTATGCGGTTGCACTAAGGGAAAGTATGTTATTTACCATGGTGTAAACTGAATCTGAGCTATTTTGAATTTAGGTTTAAAGGGGATAGCTTTACTCCTCAATCTCCTCAAAACGAAAAGGAATCTTTGTGGTTCTTTGTAAAACTTCTCCCTGGTCAAGCATGTCCATATCGCCGTGCTCGTACTTCCATACGATTTCAAGATCATCCTCTCCAGGCACCATTTTTTTGAGCAACTTAAGCATGGAGAGTATAGCTTTGGTACTGGAAGTATCCAGATAAACCAGGTCTATAACAAAGCGAATCCGCTGCGGGGAATGGGCTTTCAGTTCCTCCAGCCAGGTAAACACCGGCATAAAAAAATCAATCACGTTTTGTGGCAGGGAGATCCCGTTCAAATGCAACTCACCATTACATTTGAAAACAATTTCAGGGGTTTTTCGGGTCGGTTCAATAATGAGGTCTCGCATGCGTTGTTGTTTCAGAATATACTTTCAATTCAAGAAAATGGTAAGGGCATTGAGTACATGTTTACTTCCGCTCCATTCGGCTTTTGAGGTTGGTTTGACGATTTGGAACTCCCCTTTATCATCCCACTAAACCCATCCGAGCAGCCTTCAGCAGTCCGAAGATACAAATATTTGGGTTTTAAAACAGTAGAAGGAAAAATAATTCTCTACTTCAAAATTAAGGTACCTTTGGCACGATAATTATGCTTTTAAGTTACATCCCCTACGCTTTGGAATTTAAACATCCTTTCGCTGTGTTCGGCAACACCCGATTGAGGACCCCCAGCATCATGGTTAAAATTGAAAGCGAGGGAAATATAGGCTACGGGGAAGCCTGTTTACCACCCTATCTTGGGGAAACCGTTGGTAATACGGCCGCTTTTCTGAAGCGGGCTACCAGGGTGTTAAACACTGTGCGTCCTGAGATGGGCTTAGAACTCATCCTTTTAATGTTGCGCCCATACATGAGTGCTGATTATGCCGGCATGGCCGCCATTGAAATGGCCTTAAACGACCTATTCGCAAAGTTTGAAGGGAAAAGTTACCGTGCCTGGAAAGGCTTTAATACCGCTATATCTCGCGAGACCGCCCATACTATTGGCATTGGCGACACCGATCAATTGCCCGGAAAAATTGAGGAGGCCGGGGAATTTAGTATACTCAAGATAAAACTAGGCACAAAGCGGGATCGGGAGATTATTGAATTTATTCGCAGACACACCAATAAACCACTTTACGTTGATGTGAACCAGGGCTGGAAAAACAAAGAAGAGGCGCTTGAGATGTTGACCTGGCTGCACAGCCAAAATGTGACTCTGGTAGAACAACCTATGCCAATTGGGATGAAAAGCGACATGATCTGGCTTACAGAAAGAAGTCCCATACCCACCATTGCCGATGAAAGTGTAAGAAGAATGCACGAACTAAAGGCCCTGGATGGTAGTTATTCTGGCATTAACATTAAACTCATGAAATCAACAGGACTGGGAGCGGCGCTGGATATGATCAAATACGCGAAAAGCCAAAACCTAAAAGTGATGCTGGGCTGTATGGCCGAAAGTTCGTGTGCCACCACTGCTATGGCCCAGCTTATGGAATTCGCCGACTATATCGACCTGGATGCTCCTCTGCTTTATAAAAACGATCCTTTCACCGGCCTCAGCTACATCAAGGGCAAGATAGTTTTGAACGAGCTGCCGGGCATGGGGGTTGAACCAAAACCCGGACTTTTTGAGAATGCAATAGGTTGATTTTTGTATTTGATGTAGTGCCAAATTCCTTGTCTCAAGCTCCTAGAATGGTTTAGAAATGGCAAATAATTCTACTTTTGTGTGCTATTTTAATTCATGGTTTTCAGCAGCATTACTTTTCTGATTTATTTCCTGCCACTTTTTCTGCTGGTCTATCACCTGGTTCCACATAAAAACAAAAACGCCATCATTCTGATTGCAAGCATTTTGTTTTATAGCTGGGGCGGCCCAAAATTTGTATTTGTGATTCTGGGCACCACTCTTCTTGATTTTTACCTTGTAAATGCCATGCATCGACAAAGCAGCAAGGCAGGGAAAATTCGTTTTCTGATATTTTCACTGTGCCTGAACCTTGGCCTGCTCTTTTATTTTAAGTATTGTAATTTTTTTATCGAGAATATTAATGCCCTACTGGGTACTGAGATCAAATGGCTTAACGTTGTGCTGCCGATTGGCATTTCCTTCTATACTTTTGAGAGTTTAACCTACGTAGTTGATGTGTACAGGGGTATTCATAAACCCTTAAAAAATTTCTGGCATTACCAAACTTACATTTTGCTTTTTCCAAAACTTATTGCCGGCCCAATTGTTCGCTACCACGACATTGCCGACCAGGTCACCAACCGTGAAAAAAACTACACGCCCGATGTTAAACTCAGTGGTTTTTTAATTTTCTGTATTGGTTTAGGCAAGAAAGCCATTCTGGCCAACACACTCGGCATGCAGGCCGACGCCGTTTTTAAACTCCCAATTACCGAGATTGATACTATTGCCGCATGGACTGGTGCCCTGGCCTACACCTTTCAGATTTATTTTGACTTCAGTGGTTACAGCGACATGGCCATAGGTTTGTGCAAGATCATGGGCTTCAGAATTCCCGACAACTTCAACAACCCATACACGGCTACAAGCATAACTGATTTTTGGCGAAGATGGCACATTAGTTTGGGCAACTGGATGAAAAACTACCTGTATATTCCATTGGGTGGAAACCAGGTAAGCACAACAAAACTGTACCGTAATCTTATCTTTGTATTTCTGCTTTCAGGATTATGGCATGGCGCCAGCTGGAACTTTGTCATCTGGGGTGCCTTTCACGGTTCGTTTCTTGTACTTGAACGTTTGTTTTTAGGAGACCTTTACGCTCGCCTGGGGAAATTTATTTCCATACCCCTAACTTTCCTGATCGTAGTCACCGGCTGGGTGTTTTTCAGAATTGAAGATCTGGGGAATGCCACTCAAATTGTACAAAAAATGTATAGTTTTGATTTTTTTGACGGAAAGTTCGCCATGAACAACGATTTTCCGGCCATGCTTATCCTTGCCCTGTTTTTCTCCTTTTTCACCCTGCATGCATTTACACTCAAGCTGCAAACCAAAGTATATGGAGAACGCTTTTCAGCGAATGGTCGTCGCTTGGCTCTGTTTGCAGGACTCGCCTTATACTATGTTTCTCTGAGTTTTATTGCTGCGCTTGATTTTAATCCCTTTATCTACTTCAGATTCTGATGGCAGTAAAACCCAAAACATATTCGTCTCTTTTGCTTTTGGCTTTGTTGGGATTAAGTTTGCCAATGCTGTTCACCTATTTAAATTATATCAACCGAAGTTCGAACGAAGACCTTGATTACAACAAACCAAATTTAACGGGTTTGGTAATCAGCGACATTAAACCTGAATTGACCCGAACCAATTGGTTAAATGCTACCTATCAAAAAGAAACTGATGATTACAATAACGATCACTGGGCCCTGAAAGAAACCATGGTACGCTGGAACAACCAATTGTATTACGATTTGTTTCGCCAAATACGCGTGAATGGTTTTGTAAGTGGAAAGGACGATTACATTTTCAGCGAGGGTTATATTTTTTCGGCCTTTGGCGACGACCTCGTTCCTGACGAACACATAAAAACACTTTTACAAAAGGCAAAAGTGGTACAGGACACATTAAAAGCCAAAGGCATTGATCTGCTTTTGGTTTATGCCCCGGGTAAAGGTCAATATTGCAGGGAGTATATTCAGGACAAATACTTTCACCCTATAAAAACAACAAATCACGAACGGTTTGTGAATTACAGTCGCGAATTCGGACTTCAACACCTCGATCTGTTAAGGTATTTTGAGAATATGAAAAGCAGCACACCGTATCCCCTTTTTCCAAAATTTGGTCACCATTGGAGTTACTACGGCGCCTGTATTGCCAGCGACACCATCATCGGAACCATAGAGTACCTTCAGAAAAGAGACTTACCTGATTTGAGCTGGAAGGAAATTGAGCTTGTTGATACAGCCCGAAGCCGCGACGCTGATGTGCTGAAAAGTATGAACCTGCTTTCACCGCCTTCACAAAATATGAAACTTGCTTACCCTCGGTTGTTGTTTGAGCAGGATACTTTTAAAAACAACACACGGGTACTCACCATCAGCGACAGTTACTGGTACGACCAGGTGTATATGGGCGTACCGCAAAACTGTTTTGCCGGTGGGTCATTCTGGTATTACTACAACAGAGTGATTCCATCGCCGCGGCCAGGCGAAAAAGTGGAGGTCTGGCAGCTTGATCTGAAAGAGGAAATTGAAAGTAACAGGGTAATTATGTTGCTGTACAGTGATGGTAACCTGCCGAAATTCGGTAATCATTTTATTGAAGATGCCTACGAGCTCTACACCTCACCTTCAAGTTATGCGTCCAGAACTGCAAACAACAAACAAATTCAACAATTTGCAAAGGAGATACGGGAAAGTCCTGTGTTACTGAAAAAAGCCACTGTTGCCAGTCAAAACCTTCAAATAGCCCTTGACAGTGCCATCCGGCTTGACGCAATGAAAATGGCCGGTTTAATAAAATGACAAAAGGATTTTTTCCCCTTTTAAATACTGTGTAATAAGACTTGAATTTAGCACCTTTGAGCGAATACATAACAACCAAATTTCAATATCACCTGACACATGAAAAAATTCCTGCTTTGTTTTTCTCTACTAAGTAGCCTTGCCAAATCTGATGAAGGCATGTGGTTGCCACAATTGGTGGATGCTCTTAATTTTAAGGACATGAAAAAGAACGGCTTTAAACTGAGTGCTGAGCAAATATACAGCATCAACAAAGCCAGTATGAAAGATGCCGTGGCGATATTTGGAGGCGGCTGCACTTCAGAAGTAATCTCCAAAAAAGGCCTTATCCTTACCAATCACCACTGCGGGTTCTCATCCATTGCAGGCTTGAGCACAGTGCAAAAAGATTATTTAAAGAATGGCTACTTTGCCATGTCAGCCACTGAAGAATTGCCTTGCAAGGGTTTAACTGTAACCTTTATTAAACGCATTGAGGATGTTAGAGGCCAAGTGATGGCAAACGTCCGTCAAACTTATTCGGAGAAACAAAAAGACTCCGTAATGAAGTTTAATATAAAATCTATTGAAGCCGAAGCTAAAAACAACAGCCATTATGAGGCCTTTGTGCGACCATTCTATTATGGGAATGAATATTACCTTTTTGTTACCGAAGTATTCAAAGACATTCGTTTGGTTGGCACACCTCCTGAAAGTTTGGGGAAGTTTGGTGGCGAAACCGATAATTGGGTGTGGCCGCGGCACAATGCTGATTTTAGTTTATTCAGAATTTACGCGGGAAAGGATAACAAACCGGCTGAGTATTCAAGCGATAACATTCCCTATACACCCTTGTATTCGTTTCCAATTTCCATCAAAGGGAATAAAGAAGGAGATTTTACAATGGTATATGGTTTTCCGGGTCGCACACAGGAATACCTGAGTTCATACGCCGTTGAACTTTTAATGAAACAGCAAGATCCTTTACGCGTAGGTTTACGTGAAATACGATTGAATGTGCTTGAGGAAGACATGAAAACCAGCGATTCCCTGCGTTTAATGTACACCGGGAAGTACGCCAACATTGCAAATGCTTACAAAAAGTGGAAAGGTGAAATGCAGGGTTTGGAAAAATCAGATGCCATTAATAAAAAACGTGATTTCGAAAAGGCATTCCTGAACTCAATGGCAGCTGAACCCGAAAAACAAAAAAAATATAGCGATTTGATGTCACAATTCGAAAAAACGTATGCTGAGTACGCTTACCTGAGCAAACAGTTTGATTATTATTCAGAATGCCTATTGGCAGTTGATGGTATTCGCTTAACAGGAAATTTTGTGACTGTGTTTAATGAATTAAAAAAGAAACAAGCCGGACTCGATAACCGTTTTGATAAGGTATTCAAAGAAACTAAACCTAATCTTCCTTTTAAAAACCTCAACAAAGAGACCGACAGAAAGCTCTGTAAGGCCATGCTTGAAACCTACTTTATCAATGTACAAGCAGGAGCACGCCCTCCTTATCTGGATTCGCTGTTCAATGCTTTTGATGGAAATGTAATTGCCATGAGTAATTACCTGTATGACTCCTCTGCCTTCATAGACAATGATAAAGCGAAAATCATGTTTGATGATTTTGAAAAAAATACAACCCTTTACGAAAGGGACCCATACTATATTCTGGGTGCAGCTATTTACAACCATTACCAAAAAAACATTATTCCACAAGCCAGCTATCTTGAAAAACAGATTGCGGAATTGCAAAAAGAATACATGAAAGGATTAAAAGAGAACGTAAAGAATAAAAACTTTTATCCTGACGCCAACGGAACGCTTAGGATAGCATATGGCAAGGTAGAAGGGTATAAAGCCCACGATGCGGTAAACTACAGCTATTATACAACACTTGATGGATTGGTGGAAAAAAACAGCAGCGGTGCCGAGGATTTTTATGTGAAAGAACGCGTGCTGGACCTTTATAAAAAGAAAGACTTTGGTCCATACGCCGACAAAGACGGGAAACTCAGGACCGCGTTTATCGCCAGTAACCATACGACCGGAGGCAATAGCGGAAGTCCAGTGTTAAACGCAAAAGGTCAGCTGATAGGCACAAACTTCGACCGCAATTGGGAAGGTACGATGAGCGATGTGATGTACAACATTGATTTTTGCCGAAACATTTCTCTGGATGTTCGTTTTACATTATGGGTCATCGACCGTTATGCGGGAGCGGGTTACCTCCTAAAGGAAATGAAAATTGTAAAGTAAACTTAGGCAGGGCCAATGGAGCAGAAAATTCGTTTCTCTTCCCTTATTGCTTTGTGATGGTATACAATTACTGTTCTTCCGCTGATGGTTTCACACAACAGCTCATAACACTTTCCATTAAACACGCAGGACTGAACGTTGAGTTGAATGTGGGCCCGCTCTGCTGAATTCAGTAAAACAAAGGTATCAGGCCGTACAAAGGTTTTCTTTTTGAAAAGTTTTTTTGACTTTTTTTCCAGATCATCCTCTTGCAGAACATTATAATCGCCCAATAATCCAGCCAGTCGTGAGTTAAGTGGGCGATAATACAATTCCCATTTCTCTCCTATCTTTTGAATTTTACCTTTGTCGATTATGGCAATACGGTCACTGTATTTTAAGGCCTCTTCGGCAAGATGAGTAATTAAAAGGACTGCAGTTTTGTGCCGTTTAACTTCCTTTATAATAAAAGCGAACAATTTGTCACTTAACAGTTTGTCCAAATTACTAAAGGGTTCATCCAGCAAAAGTACCTTTGGCATCTCGGCAATGGCTCTTGCTATGGCCAGACGTTGTTTTTGACCGCTTGAGAGAAACCGTGCTTTGGTCTGCCGCAGAGGTTTTAACTCCAAAAGACCCAATACCTGATCGCAGCGTTTTCGTTTCCATTCATCAGAGTAGGCAATAAGCTTATCATGCACATTCTCTTCTACACTGTGGTTATCGAGCACATAATAATCCTGACTCACCAAACGCATGTCTTCGTCACCAGGCATCAGTTTAAAGGATGGACCAAGCACTTTACGCTCACCCATCCAAACCTCCCCCTTCTCAAGATCTTCCAACCCGTAAATACACTTTAAGAGTGTGGTTTTGCCACTTCCGCTTTTTCCAACAAGAGCAAGAATCTCTCCCTCCTTAAGCTGAAGAGAAATAGAGTTTAGTCCGGTAAAATAGGTTTGGTTTGGGTAATTAAAAGATATGTTATCCAGCCTTAAAATAGCTATTTAAAAAGGCTGAGTGATACTTTTATGTTGTGTTCTTTTCCGTCGGTGCCTTTTGCCTCAACAATTACAAAATACACACCTGCATCGCATGGCAGGCCGCTGGTAGTTCGTCCATCCCAAAAGCCATTCACGGTGTCCCAACCGGCCACATAAATGCCAAACCGGTTGTAGATTTGCACTTTAAGGCTGTTTATGGCTTCGATTTTGGCAGGCCAGAAAATATCATTTATCCCATCCCCATTCGGTGAAAATGCTGTAGGTATCTCTAGTTTGGATTCTTCATACAGCGTGAATTGGTAGCTTGAAGTATCGTTACAGCCCTGAGGCCCCACCGCAATGTGTAAAACACTAAAGGTGCCTGAGGTGGTATACATTCGGCTTGTTTGTGCTGAGGAATCTTTACTGGCCAAATTGTTGTCGAATATCCAGTAAATCTTGCTTGAATTAACAGAATAATCGGTCAACATGATCTCATTCGGCAAACCATAGGCGGTTAGACTAGCATTAAAAGCCGACTCGGCTGAACGGGTGACGTTTACAGCAATTGTTTTTGTGGCAGCACCGAGCACATCAAATTCCCAGCGTAGGGCAATCACATACCTACCGGCACTTAAAAATTGAACTATAAACAATGAATCATTGGGTGAAGGCAAGGGATTAACACCGGTTAATGGCGTTACCGTCCAATCGATGCTAATCGGTACCAGCGTAGTAGATTTAGCTGTGAACGTGGCGGTTTGTCCCGAACAAAGCACTGGCGAAGAAACCAGGATTGTAGGCGTTGGGGCCTGCCCATGGCCATATAGGCTGAGCAAAAACAAAATTGATAAAACAAGATGGCTTTTCTTCATACAGTCCGTGATAAATGTACTAAAAAATCCAAAGTATTTACACCGTCGGCGTACTCACTAATAACAGGCTTCTGTGAACAACCGAACGGGGTGTATGTTTTTCCTACCACACATTGTAATGCGTCATGATGCTTATTCAGATAGGCTTCAAGCTCCTGACTGTTGGTATATTCCTGATAATAAAGCACCGATATAGGCGAATGCAGTTCGTGACTTTCCCTAAGGATGAGGAAATTATTGTCTAAAAAGGGGAGGGATTCTAATAGGTAAAGAGAGCGGTGGTAATCGTAGTTATTTCCGTACTTATTGTTGTTCACCACCTCCCCAAAGCTGTAAATGCCCTCAAAAAAGGTATTAAAATTGTACCCTTTAGGCACTAAAAGTTTACCCACATTCCGACAGCCCAGTCCGTAATAAGTAAAAATATCCTTTCCAAGCTCTTTGAAATCGTCGTTGGTTTCTTCACCCGTTAGTATAGCAATTGAGCTTCGGTTTTTTCGGATGATGTTGGGGTATTTTGAGAAATAGAACTCAAAATGTTTAGCTGTGTTATTACTGCCTGTAGCAATCACTGCATCAAAATCACTGAGCCTGCCGTGGGCAAAGCGTATCTTCTCTTCAAAATCCGGCTCATAATAAACCAGAAGTTTCAGAAAAAAGGGCAATAAAAGTCTATCATCCTCTGACATCTTTACAATAAGTTGATGTCCACTCAGAAGTACACATAACACGTCGTGAAAACACACCATAGGAATATTCCCGGCACAAATCACAGCTACGCGCTTTGATTCTATGTCCTCAGGAATTGGATTACAGAAGGCCTGAAGCTCTTTCTCATCTAACATGAAGGCAATGTTCTTAAGAGCCTCCTCTGTAAAATTCCTGCTAAACCACCCGTTATAGGCAAAAGCGCTATCAATCAGGGCATTTAGCCCCTCATGCAAATTTTTTTCTTCCACTAAATACTGACTGGAAAAATGTCGGTCGAGAAAGGATTTTAGTCGAACAAATGCACCAATTCTTTGTTGTTTTGTCATGGAATTAGGTCGTATATTTGCAGACTGTTTTAAAAACGCAAAACTAAGCAGAAAATGGCAATTAAAATAACTGACGAGTGCATCAATTGCGGGGCTTGTG
>Ga0154020_10002358_pt1 | contig 23027 bp, 23 predicted proteins | sample Klosneuvirus_201_FD_109709 | JGI IMG/M metagenome (GOLD analysis project Ga0154020, IMG submission 109709) | Active sludge microbial communities from wastewater, Klosterneuburg, Austria - Klosneuvirus_20160825_MG | ecosystem: Engineered > WWTP > Aerobic digester > Activated sludge | place...
CCGCCGACTAAGTATGCGCTCACTTTGGCGTCCCGGAGCTGCTTCACGGCCTCCGGCGAGGCGATTCCGCTCTCCGCCACGACGATCCTGCCCGCCGGCACCCGCCCGGCGAGCTCCAGCGTCGTCTCGAGGCGGATCGCGAAGGTCCTGAGATCCCTGTTGTTCACGCCCACGAGCGGCGTGGCGAGACGCAGTGCGCGGTCGAGCTGTGCGGCGTCGTGGGATTCCACCAGGACGTCCATGCGCAGCCCATGGGCGAGGGCTTCGAGCCGCGCGAGCTCCGCGTCCGGCGCGGCGTCCATGATCAGCAGGATGCAATCGGCCCCCCAGGCGCGGGCCTCCACCACCTGGTAGGGGTCGACGATGAAATCCTTGCGGATCACCGGGAGCGCGCAGGCGGCCCGGGCCGCCTCGAGGTCCTCGCGGGAACCGCCGAAGTACTCCCGGTCCGTGAGGACCGACAGGCAAGCCGCACCGTTCGCCTCGTAGGACGCGGCGATCCGCGCCGGGTCGAAGTCGGCGCGGATGAGCCCCAGGCTGGGGCTCGCGCGCTTGATCTCGGCGATCACGGCGGGCTTTCCGGCCGCGATCCGGGCCTGCAGCGCCGCCGCGAAGCCGCGCGGCGGGGAAGCCCCGGCGGCGACCCGCTCGAGGTCGGCAAGGGGCACGGAAGCCCGCGCCGCCGCCACCTCCAGGCGCTTGGTGGCCAGGATCTTCCGCAGGATGTCGCTCACGCCCCCGCCTTCGCGTACGACCGGGTGAAGGCCACGAGCTGGTCGAGCTTCGCCTTCGCGGCGCCGGAGGCGACCGTGTCGCGCGCGAGCGCCACGCCGTCCCAGAGGCTCGGCACCACGCCGGAGACGTACAGGGCGGCGGCGGCGTTGAGCAGCACGACGTCCTGGGAGGGCCCCGTCTCGCCCCCGAGCACGGCCAGCACGCGCTCGCGCGATTCCTCCGGGCCCGCGACCTGGATCGCCTCGACGGGCGCCGTGTCCAGCCCGAACTGCTTCGGCTCGACCACGTACTCCGTGATGAAGTCGTGCTTGAGCTCGGCCACGGCCGTGGGGCCCGTGATCGTGATCTCGTCCAGCCCGTCGTGCCCGTGCACCGTGAGCACGTGGCGGCTGCCCAGCATCTTGAGCACCCGCGCCTGGATGCCCACGAGGTCCGGGTGGAACACCCCCATCACCTGGTTGGGCGCGCCGGCCGGGTTGGTGAGCGGCCCCAGGATGTTCAGGATCGTGCGCATGCCCAGCTCCTTCCTCACCGGCGCCGCGTGCTTCATCGCGGGGTGGTGGCTCGGCGCAAACATGAAGCCCAGCCCCACCTCGCGCAGGCACACGCCGACCTGCTCCGGCGTGAGCGCGAGGTTCACGCCCAGGCCCTCCAGCACGTCGGCGCTGCCCGACTTCGAGGAGACCGAGCGGCCGCCGTGCTTGGCCACCTTCGCGCCCGCCGCCGCCGCGACGAACGCCGCCGTGGTCGAGATGTTGAAGGTGTGCGAGCGGTCTCCGCCCGTGCCGCAGGTGTCCACGAGGTGGGCGAGGTCGGATGCGTCCACCTTCATCGAGAACTCGCGCATGACGGAGGCGGCCGCGGCTATCTCGGAGACGGATTCCGTCTTCACGTGCAGCCCCATGAGGATGGCGGCGAGCTGCACCTGCGTGACCCCGCCCTCCATGACCTGGCGGAACAGGTCGACCATCTCGTCGTAGAAGATCTCGCGCTTGTCGCAGAGGCGGTTGATCGCTTCCTGGGCGGTGAACATGGCTACTCCTGCGTGAGGAAATTGCGGAGCAGCGCGTGGCCGTGCTCCGTGAGGATGGACTCGGGGTGGAACTGCACGCCCTCCACCGCCAGCGTGCGGTGGCGGACTCCCATGATCTCGCCATCGTCCGTCCAGGCCGTGATCTCGAGCACCGCCGGGCAGGTCTCGCGCTCGATGGCGAGCGAGTGGTAGCGGGTCGCGTCGTAGGGCGAGGGCAGGCCGCGGAAGACGCCCTTGCCCGCGTGGTGGATGGGCGAGACCTTGCCGTGCATCAGCGTCTTCGCGTGCACGATCCGGCCGCCGAAGGCCTGGCCGATCGCCTGGTGGCCGAGGCACACGCCCAGGATCGGGATCTTCCCCGCGAAGCGCCCGATGGCCGGCAGCGAGACGCCCGCCTCGTTCGGAGTGCACGGGCCCGGCGAGATCACGATGCGGGCGGGCGCGAGGCGCGCGATCTCGTCCACCGTCACCTCGTCGTTGCGGACCACGCGCACCTCCTCGCCCAGTTCCCCGAGGTACTGCACGAGGTTGTAGGTGAAGGAATCGTAGTTGTCGATCATGAGCAGCATGGCGGGCTCCTCATGCGACGGGGGCGTCGAGCCCCGCGTTGGTGAGCTCGGCGGCCGCGAGCAGCGCGCGCGCCTTGTTGCGCGTCTCGAGCCACTCCTGCTCCGGGATCGAGTCCGCGACGATGCCGGCCGCCGCCTGCACGTGCAGCTCGCCGTCCTTCACCACCCCCGTGCGGATGGCGATGGCGAGATCGAGGTTGCCGTTGAAGCCGAGGTAGCCCACGGCGCCCGCGTAGACCCCGCGCCGCTCGGGCTCGAGCTCGTCGATGATTTCCATCGCCCGCACCTTGGGGGCCCCCGCGACGGTGCCGGCGGGAAAGGTCGCGCGCAGGAGCTGCATCGGGGTGAGCGCCGGGTCGACCTCGCCCTCGACGTTCGAGACCATGTGCATCACGTGCGAATAACGCTCCACCGCCATCTGCTCCGTCACGCGCACGGTGCCGGTTCTCGCGATGCGCCCGATGTCGTTCCTGCCCAGGTCGATCAGCATCAGGTGCTCGGCGCGCTCCTTGGGGTCGTTCACCAGCTCGCGCTCCATGGCGAGGTCCTTCTCGGGCGTGGCGCCTCGCTTGCGCGTGCCGGCGATGGGGCGCACGGTGACCGTGTCCCCCTCGCGGCGCACGAGGATCTCGGGCGAGGCGCCCACCAGCTGGCTGTCGCCGAAATCGAAGTAGAACATGTACGGCGACGGGTTGATCGAGCGCAGCGCCCGGTACAGGTTCACGGGCGAGCCGGCGAAGGGCTGCGAAAGCCGCTGCGAGACCTGGACCTGCATCACGTCGCCGTCCGTGATGTAGCGCTTGGCCCGGGCGACCGCGGCGTAGAAGGGCTGCTCGCCGATGTTGGAGCGGGGCGGCTGCGCGTCGTCGACGGGCACGTGGCCCGGCAGCCGCGCCGCGCCGCGCAGGCGCCCGCGAAGCGCTTCCAGGCGCGCCCTCGCCTTCTCCCACGCGCCGTCCTCCCGCGCATCCGCGTACACGATGAGGTGTACCTTGCCGGCGAGGTTGTCGACGACGGCCAGCTCGTCCGAGAGGAGCAGCCGCACGTCCGGCAGGCCGATCGGGTCCGGGCGCGCGTCCTTCGCGAGCTTCGGCTCGATGTAGCGGACGGTGTCGTAGCTGAAGTAGCCGGCCAGCCCGCCCGCGAATCGCAGGCTCGAGGCGAGCGGCGCGGCGCGCACGCGCCGCAGGTAGGCGTCGACGAAGGCGAGCGGGTCGCCGGCCTCGTGTTCCTCCACGACGCTGCCGTCGCGGATCACGCGGCCGCGCCCTGACGCCACCTCGATGCGCTCGCGCGCGGCGAGCCCGATGATCGAGTAGCGCCCGAAGCGCTCGCCGCCAATGACGGATTCCAGCAGGTAGGTGCCCGGCGCGTCGGCGAGCTTGAGGTAGAGCGACAGCGGCGTGTCGAGATCGGCCAGCGTCTCGAGGGTGAGGGGGATCCGGTCGAAGCCGGCGCGGGTAAGCGCGAGGAAGTCTTGCTCAGTCATGGGTCACCACGGGGTTTTCGGGTCGAAGGGCGAACGGGCGGGACGCTTTCAGCGCCAGCTTTGCCATCGCCAGTCGAGCAGGAAACCGCGCGGTGCCATGAGGAGAAGTCGTTGCCGTCGGATCTGGAATCAGGCGGCCATTGTAATCGATCTGGCGGCCTCTTCCACGCTCGCCACCACGGCGTCGGCGCCCAGCTCGCCGATCCCGAGGCCCTCCCGGTATCCGTAGGGTACAACCACTACGGGGCAGCCGGCCGCGCGCGCCGACTGCACGTCGTTCAGCGAGTCGCCGACCATCACGGTGTCGGCCGGCGCGGCGCCGAGCCGGCCGGCGGCGAAGAGCATCGGGTCGGGATGCGGCTTCTTGCGCTCGAGCGTGTCGCCGGAGACGACGACGCCGAAGTAGGGGCGCAGCCCGGTCAGCTCGAGGATGGGCTCGGTGAAGCGGCCGATCTTGTTCGTGACGCACCCCATCGCGATGCCGGCGCGCCGGAGCGCCTCGAGGCCCTCGAACACGCCGGGATAGGGCTGCGAGCGGTCCGCGATGCCGGCGGCGTAATGCCTCTCGAAGGAGGCCTGCGCGCGGGCGCGCTCGTCTTCCCGCCCGCCGCCCGTCGCCGCGAAGCACTGGTTCACGAGGTTCACCACGCCCTTGCCGACGAAGTCGCGGATCGACTCCTCGGCGAGCGCGGGCCGGCCGAGGTCGGCGAGCATCCGGTTGGCCGCGGCGGCGAGGTCGGGCGCGGTGTCGACCAGCGTGCCGTCGAGGTCGAAGAGCGCCGCGCGGTAGCGGCGACGCGGAATGCCGGGGCCCACGGTCACGCGCCCGCCAGGGCGTCGCGCAGGCGGCGGATGGCCGCGGCGCGGTCGCGCTCGCCGAACACGGCCGAGCCGGCCACGAAAGTGTCGGCGCCCGCCTTCGCCACGGCCGCGATGTTGTCGGCCTTCACGCCGCCGTCGACCTCCAGCCAGATGTCGCGGCCGCTCTCGTCGATGCGGCGGCGCGCCTCGCGGATCTTGGGCAGTGCCGAGGCGATGAACGACTGGCCGCCGAAGCCGGGGTTCACGCTCATGACGAGGATGAGATCCACCTTGTCCATCACGTGGTCGAGCCACGAAAGCGGCGTGGCCGGGTTGAACACGAGGCCGGCCTTGCACCCCTGGTCGCGGATGAGCGAGAGCGTGCGGTCGACGTGCTCGCTCGCCTCCGGGTGGAAGCTGATGATCGCAGCACCCGCCCTGGCGAAGTCCGGGACGATGCGGTCCACGGGCTTCACCATGAGGTGCACGTCGATGGGCACGCTGCAGTGGGGCCTGAGCGCCTCGCACACGAGCGGGCCGACGGTGAGGTTGGGGACGTAATGGTTGTCCATCACGTCGAAGTGCATGAGATCGGCGCCGGCGGCGATGACGTCCTTCACCTCGTCGCCGAGGCGCGCGAAGTCCGCCGAAAGCAGGCTGGGCGCGATGCGGTGCATGGGGTTCTTCCGGGTCACGGTGGGAGAGGAAAATTCTACGCGATTCCCCCCGCGATTCGCGCGGGTTTTTTCCTGCTAACATCGTCCGCATGCCCGACCCGAAACGCTACCTCGTCGCCGTCACCGCGCACTCGACCTACCTGCCCGACCAGTCGGACGAGGAGGACGACCGCTACGTGTTCGCCTACACGATCCGCATCACCAACACGGGCACCGTGACGGCGCAGGTCGTGAGCCGGCACTGGATCATCACCGACGCCGACAACCAGGTGCAGGAGGTGCGCGGCATGGGCGTCGTGGGCGAGCAGCCCGTGCTCAAGCCCGGCGACACCTTCGAGTACTCGAGCGGCTCCTCCATCCCGACGGCCGTGGGCACGATGCGCGGCACCTACCAGCTGGTCGCCGAGGACGGCACGCGCTTCGAGGCGCCCATCCCCGAGTTCGCGCTGAGCGTCCCGCGCGTCCTGCACTAGGGGCGCGGCTCCTCCTTGCGGTCTTCCTTCGCGGCCGGCGGCCCCGCCTTCGGCTTGCGCGGCATCGTCCACCAGACGATCCCGATCGCGATCGCGAGCGCCGCCACCACCTCGAGAAACACCCAGAACATCCCCGCCCTCCCGGAATACGCCGCGCCAGGCACAGCGCCAGGCACCGCCATTTTCGCACGACCCTCGCTATACTCGGCCCGATGACGCAAGTCCGACCTGCCCGCGCGCCGCACGCGCGCACCGCTCTCGCGATGGGCCTCGCGCTCCTCGCCGCCGCCTGCGCGACGACGCCCGAGCCCGTGGCGATGAAGGCCCCCGAGCCCCTGATCTGCCCGCCCGTGGAGAAGCCGGTGTGCCCGCCGGCGGCGCCTGCGCCTGCGCCGGCCCCCGCACCGGCCCCGGCTCCCGCCCCCGTGCCGGAAGTCGAATACCGCGGCAGGCTCCAGCCCGCCCCGTGGTCGGACCTGCCCTCGTGGGGCCGCGAGTCGCTGGGCGACTCGCTCGTCGCCTTCGTGCGCGGCTGCACCGCGCTCTCGAAGCAGCCCGCGTGGGAAGCGGTCTGCGCCGAGGCGGCGGCCCTGCCCCCGGGCCTTCCCGACACGGCGCTGGCCGCCTTCTTCGAGTCGCGGTTCGAGCCCCACCAGGTCATCAACGCCGACGAGACGACCTCCGGCATGGTGACGGGCTACTACGAGCCGCTGCTGCGCGGCAGCCGCACGCGCACGGCGAAGTACCGCTACCCGATCTACGCGGTGCCCCAAGACCTCCTGGTCATCGACCTGTCGTCCGTGTACCCGGATCTCAAGTACAAGCGCCTGCGCGGCCGCATCGAGGGCAACCGCGTGGTGCCCTACCTCGCCCGCGGGGACATCGACGCCGATCCCGCGCCCCTCAAGGGGCTGGAGATCGTGTGGGTGGATGACGCCGTCGAGCTCTTCTTCCTGCACATCCAGGGGTCGGGCCAGGTGCTGCTCGAGAACGGCGAGCGCGTGCGCGTGGGCTACGCGGAGCAGAACGGGCACCCGTTCCGCTCCCTCGGCCGGCTCCTCATCCGGCAGCGCGAGATCCCGCCCGAGCGCGCCTCGATGCAGGGCATCAAGGACTGGGCGCAGCGCAATCCGCGGAAGGTCCAGCGCTTCCTCAACGAGAACCCGAGCTTCGTCTTCTTCCGCGAGCTGCCGGGCGACCTGCCGGGGCCCATCGGGTCGCTCGGCGTCCCGCTCACGGCCGAGCGCTCCATCGCCGTGGACCCGCGCGTGGTCCCCCTCGGCGTGCCGGTCTACCTTTCCACCACGTGGCCCAACTCCCCCCAGCCGCTCAACCGCCTCATGGTCGCGCAGGACACGGGCGGTGCCATCAACGGCGGCGTGCGCGCGGATTTCTACTGGGGATTCGGGGACGCGGCGGGCAACCAGGCCGGCAAGATGCGCCAGTCCGGGCGCATGTGGGTGCTGTTGCCGAAGGGCTACACGCCGCCCGCGACCGTCCAGGCGTCGTCGGGATCCTGACCGGGCGCCTGCCGCCCTAGGGCTTCGCGGCCTTCGCGTCCGCCAGCCGCTTCTCGAAGTTCGCCATCGGGATGGCGCCGGGGATGCGCTCGCCGTCCTCGAAGAAGATCGTCGGCGTGCCGCTGATGCGCTTGTCACGGCCGAAGGCCACCACCTTGTCCAGCGGCGTGTCGCAGGCCGCGGGCCCGGCGGGCAGCGAATCCCGGATCATGTAGTCGAGCCAGGCCTTGGCGCGGTCGGGCGCGCACCAGATGGCCTTCGACTTGTCCGTCGAGTCCGCCGAGAGGATCGGGTAGAGGAAGGTGTAGACGGTGATGTCGTTCACGTTCACCAGCTCGCGCTCGAAGCGCTTGCAGTAGCCGCAGTTGGGGTCGGCGAAGATGGCCACGCGCCGCGAGCCGTTGCCGCGCACGATCTTGATGGCGGAATCGAGCGGCAGCGAGTCGAACTTGATCGCCGAGATCTTGCGCAGGCGGGCTTCCGTCACGTTCTCGCGCGTCTTCGTGTCGATGAGCGTGCCCAGCAGCAGGAACGAGGTCCTGTCGTCGGTGTAGAAGATCTCGCCGCCGCCGGTCACCTCCAGCAGGCCGCCGTAGCCGCTCTTCCTCACGCCCTCGATCTGCGCCTCGGGAAACTTCTTGCGCAGGTCCGCGCGGATGCGATCGAGGTCCTGGGCGTGGGCGGGTACCGCCACGGCAAGGGCGAGGAGGGGGGCGAGCAGCAGGGCGCGGAGGTTCATCGGGAAGGTCTTTCGGGGAATCCGGGGTTGGGCCGGCGCCGGCCGGGGAAGTTCCCGGGGGGTGGCGCGGGAATTATCGCATTGCCTGCGCCGCGAGAAGGCGCTTGGCCCAGGGAAGGCCCTCCACCGCGCGAAGGCCGGCGTTGCGCGCCAGCGCCGCGATGGTGGCGTCGATGCCGAACAGCCACTCGAGCCGGTCGGTGACGAACTGCATGGCGGCGACGTCCGCGTGGCGCAGCCGCTCGTGGCGGCGCAGCAGGGCGTAGTCGCCGGGGCGCTCCAGCGGCGAGCGGGAGGCGAGCGTCCGCGCGAGGCCCGCGGCATCCTGGAAGCCGAGGTTCACGCCCTGGCCCGCGAGGGGGTGCACGCCATGCGCGGCGTCCCCGACCAGCACGGCGCCCGGCACCGCGATGCGCGGCACGCGCACGAGCCGCAGCGGGAACCGGGCCACGGCCGAGTCGAGGGACAGCTCGCCCAGCGCCGCGCCGCCGGCGTCGCGCACGCGGCGGGCAAGCGCTTCCGGGTCGAGGGCAGCCAGCTCGTCGGCGAGCCCGTCGCGCGCGGACCACACGATCGACATCCGGTCGCCGGGCAGGGGCAGCCAGGCGAGGATCCCGTCGCGGCGGAACCACTGGCGCGCGACGCCGGCCGGCGGCTTCTCGCAGCGGAAGTGGGCCACCACCGCGGTCTCCGGGTAGCGCTTGGCGTGCGCCGCGAGCGCGAGCGCCTCGCGCACGCGCGACTGCGCGCCGTCGGCGCCCACGAGAAGATCGGCTTCCCGCGTGGCGCCGTCCTCCAGTTCGACCATTGCGCGGCCTGCCCGGGCGGCCACCGACTTCCAGCGGCAACCCGTCTCGATCGCCACGCCGCGGCCGCGCGCGGCCGCCTCGATGGCGCGCGTCATGCGGTTGCCCTCCGCGATCCACGCGAGGGGGCGCCCCGGGGGCGCGGCGAACGCGAGCCGGCTCGCGCCGTCGTCGCCGAAGACCTCCATGCGCGTGACGGGCGCGATGCGCGACGGCGGCATCCGCCCCCACGCGCCGATCCCGTCGAGGAAGTCGCGCGTGCCCCCGGAGAGCGCGAAGACGCGGATGTCGAATCCTTCCGGGTCCGTCTCGGGCCGCGCCGGCCCGGCCTCGAGGACGCGCACCTCGTCCGCGCACGCGGCCGCGAACGCGAGGCCCACGGCGCCGCCCCCCATCACGAGGATGCGGCCCCGGTCGGTGGCGGATGCGCTCATCGCGGCGCGCTCACGGGGTGGGCGCCCCGTGGATCATGCGGCCGGCGAGCCAGCGCCGCGCCGGCGGCAGGAGGTCGAGCATCGTGAGCGCGGCTCCCCTCCCCCACGTCGGCAGCCGCCGCGCGTCCATGAAGGCGCCCACGAGAAAGTCGGTGAAGGCGACGCCGCGGCCGGCATCGCGGCGGCGGCTGGCGCGGTAGGCCTCCAGCACGGCCGGCGAGCCGGGATCTGCGCCCGGTTCGGCCGCGAGGATCGCGGCCAAGGCCGCGGCGTCGCGCAGGCCGATGTTGAGCCCCTGCCCGGCGATGGGGTGCATCGCCTGCGCGGCATTGCCGGCGATCACCGTCCGCAGCGCGACCGTCGTGTTGATCGTGCGCAGGCGCAACGGGAACGCGGCGAGCGGCCCGCTGGCGACGAAGCGCCCGGCCCGGTCGCCGAAGTGCGCCTGCAGCCCGGCGAGGAATGCGCCCTCGTCCATCGCGAGGAGGCGTTCCGCCTTCGCCGGCGTGGCCGTCCACACCAGCGCGTACCTGTCGTCCACCGGCAGGAGCGCGACCGGCCCCTCCGGGGTGAAGCGCTCGTAGGCGCGGCCGCGGTGGGGGCGATCGGTGCGCACCGGCCCGGTGACCGCGACCTGCCCGTAGTCCTTCTCGGCGTAGGCGAGGCCCGGGATGCGCCGGGCATTGGCGCCGCCGTCGGCCAGCACGAGGAGCCGCGCTTCCACCGCCTCGCCGCCGGCAAGGCGCAGCCTCGCGCCGTCCACGCCGAGGTCGATCTCCTCGCAAGCCGCGCCCCAGGACACCGCGGCGCCGAGCTGCGCGAGCCGGCGCCCGAGCGCCTCCTCGAGGCATGCGTAGGCCACGGTGTAGCCCAGCGCCGCGAGGCCCTGGTCGGCGGCGGTGATGAGCGTGCGGCCCGGGCCGCCCTTCTGGGAAACGTGGATGTCCGCGATCGCGGTCACGCCCGCGCCGGGCCAGCCGCCCGCCTGCCCGAGGCAGTCGCGGCTCGCCTGGGATAGCGCGAGCGTCCGCGCGTCGCGCGAGGGCGCCGCGCGCGCTTCCAGCACGCGCACGGAAAGCCCCGCGGGCACGAGCATCGCGGCGAGCGCGGCCCCGACGGGCCCTGCACCCACGATCGCGACGTCGACGCGGTCCATGCCGGCCTCGCGCGGCGCGCTAGCCGCGGACGGCGGCCTCGACGTCGGCCACGCGCTTAGGGCATTCCGCCGTGAGCACGTCGCGGCCCTTCGCGGTGACGAGCACGTCGTCCTCGATGCGCACGCCGATGTTCCAGAAGGCCTTCGGCACGTTGTCGGCCGGGCGGATGTAGCAGCCCGGCTCCACCGTGAGGACCATGCCCGGCTGGAGCTTGCGCCACTTGCCCTTGCGCATGTAGTCGCCGGCGTCGTGCACGTCGAGGCCCAGCCAGTGGCCGGTGCGGTGCATGTAGAACTGCTTGTAGGACTCGTCGGCCAGCACCTTGTCGACGCTGCCCTTGCAGAGCTTCAGGTCGATGAACCCGCGCACGAGCACCCGCGTGGCGGCGTCGTGGTAGTCGATGAACGAGGCGCCCGGCTTCACCGCCTTGATGGCGGCCTCCTGCGAGGCGAGCACGAGCTCGTAGATGTCCTTCTGCGCCGCGGTGAACTTCCCGTCGACCGGGAAGGTGCGCGTGATGTCGGCGGCGTAGCTGTCCAGCTCGCATCCGGCGTCGATGAGGAGGAGGTCGCCCTTGCGCAGCTCCGCCGTGTTCTCGCGGTAGTGCAGCACGCAGGCGTTGGCGCCGGCGGCGACGATGGAGCCGTAGGCGGCCGAGCGCGCGCCGTTGCTCACGAACTCGTGCAGCAGCTCCGCCTCGATCTCGTACTCTCGCCTGCCCGGGGCGGCCGCGCGCATCGCGCGCACGTGGGCGGCCGAGGAGATCTCGCCGGCCCGGCGCATGATGGCGATCTCGTGCGCGTCCTTCACGAGGCGCATGTCGTTCACCGCCGCGCGCACGTCGCGGATCTCGGCCGGGGCGGAGACGCCCGTGCGCACCTTCGCGCGCACGGCGTTGAGCCAGCCCGTCACGCGCGCGTCCCAGGCCGGGTCGGCGCCCACCGGGGTGTGGATGACCGGCTGGTCGGCGATGAGCTCGGGCAGCATTGCGTCGAGCTCGCCCACGGGGTGCGCGCGGTCGAAGCCGAACGCCTGCCGCGCGAGGTCGGGGCCGAAGCGGAAGCCGTCCCAGATCTCGCGCTCCAGGTTCTTCTCGCGGCAGAAGAGGATCTCGCGCGGCTTCCTGCCCAGCACGATCACGAGGACGGCTTCGGGCTCGCGGAAGCCCGTGAGGTAGTAGAAGCCGCTGTCCCACCGGTAGTCGTAGTGCGAGTCCGCGTTGCGCGTGCGTTCGGGCGCCGTCGGCAGGATGACAATGCCCTCGCCGAGCGTCCGGGCGAGGCTCGCGCGGCGGGCGCGGAAAGGCTTGGTGCGGTTGGGGTTTTCGAGCTTCATGGAGTGTCCGTGGGGGGCCCGCAGGCTGCGGGCCGCGAGGCCGCCGATTCTACCGGGATTCGGGGGCGTGCTCGCGCATGAGGGCGGCGAGTTCCGGCTGGCCCTCCCGCCCGAGCGCGGCGGCGACCCCGTCGATGTCCTCGGGCCGCCGGTTCTGCGAAAGCTTGAACTTTCCCTCCAGCCGCTCGACCGCCACCTCGAAGCCGACGATGGCCGGGAGCATCCTCGCCGTGTAGTCCGCCGGCAGGTCCGCCATGCGCCACGGCGACGGCCGCGCATCCTCGTAGGCGCGGGAGAGCCGGTCGAGCAGCCCCGGCAGCGCCTCCGGCGGCAGCAGCCGGGCGCGGCCGTGCGCGTGCACGACGGCGTAGTTCCAGGTCGGCACGCTCGGGTGGTTCGCGTACCACGACGGCGAGACGTAGGCGTGCGGTCCCGAAAAGACCACGAGGACCTCGCCCGCCCCCTCCAGCTCCTGCCAGTGCGCGTTGGCGCGCGCCACGTGGCCGAGCAGGCGCAGCCGCCCGTCGCCGCCGCGCTCGGGCAGGAACGGCAGGTGGCTCACCGAAAGGCCCGCGGCCCCGGCCGACACGAGGGTGCCGAAGGCGTTGGCGGCGACGAAGGCCTCGAGCGCCGCGGGGTCGTCGAGGCGGAAGTGGCGCGGCACGTAGAAGGTCATCGCGAAAGCCTCCGGTCGAGCTGGGCGAGCTGCGCGGGCGTGCCGATGTTGTCCCACGCGCCCGCGAAGCGTTCCCCCGTCACCCGCCCCTCGTCCACGAAGCGGTAGGCCCAGGGAAAGAGCCGCAGGTGCGTGCCCGCCGCGATGCCCGCGAAGAGCGACGGGTGGAAGACGCCGATGTTCGCATAGGTGAGGCGCGGGCCCTCGCGCCGCACGAGGCCGCCTTCGAGCGCCATGTCGCCCGCCGGGTGGAACGGGGGGTTGTCGACGAGCACGAGGTGCGCGGCGCGCCGCGCCGGGTCGCGCGCGACGTCGGCCGCCACGGCCGCCAGCCGCGAGAAATCGTATTCCGACCAGATGTCGCCGCTCGCGAGGATGAAGGGCTCCGGCCCGAGGAGCGGCAGCGCCTTCACGATGCCGCCGGCGGTCTCCAGGGCCTCGCCCTCGCGCGACCACGCCACCGAGAGCCCCCACCGCGAGCCGTCGCCCACCGCCGCCTCTAGCCTTTCGCCGAGGTGCGCGTGGTTGATCACGACGCGGCGCACGCCGCAGGCGGCGAGGCGCGCGAGCTGCCAGTCGATGAGCGGCCGCCCCCCCGCCTCGAGGAGCGGCTTCGGCACCGTGTCGGTGAGCGGTCGCATGCGCTCGCCGCGCCCCGCCGCGAGGATGAACGCGCACGGCATCATCGCGGCGCCCGCCACCGGCTCAGAACGTGTAGCCCACGGCCGGCTTCACGCCTTCCAGCCGGTCGAGGAGGCGCGCGAGCGGCGCGAGCTCGCCGTAGCGCGCGCACGCGTGGCGAACGTAGCCGAGGAAGCGCGGCGTGTCCTCGAGGTAGCCCGGCTTGCCGTCGCGGTAGTGGATGCGCGCGAAGATGCCCAGCACCTTGAGGTGGCGCTGCAGCCCCATCCACTCGACGTCGCGCCAGAAGTCGGCGAAATCGGCGCGCACGGGCAGCCCGCGCTTCCTCGCCGCCTCCCAGTAGCGGATGGTCCCGTCCAGCACGCGCTCCTCCTCCCAGCTCACGAAGGCGTCGCGCCACAGCGAGGCCACGTCGTAGCTGATCGGCCCGTGCACGGCGTCCTGGAAGTCGATCACGCCGGGATTGGGCTCCGACACCATGAGGTTGCGCGGCATGAAGTCGCGGTGGACGAAGACGCGCGGCTCGGCGAGGTTCACGGCGAGGATGCGCGCGAACACGCGCTCGAGGCCCTCGCGCTCGCCCTCCTCCAGCGTGACGCCCAGGTGCCGGCCGACGAACCACTCCGGGAAGAGCATCAGCTCGCGGCGCAGCAGCGCCTCGTCGTACGGTGGCAGCTCGCCATCGAGGCTCGCGGCCTGCCAGTCGACCAGCGCGCGCGTGGCGTCCCGGAAGAGCGCCTCCTCGTTGGTGCCGTCGAAGGCCTGGAGGTAGGTGCGCGTCCCGAGGTCGGAAAGCAGGAGGAACCCCTGCGCGAGGTCCTGCGCCGCGACCTCCGGCACGTGCAGCCCGGCCCCGCGCATGAGGGCCGCGACGCGCAGGAAAGGCCGGCAGTCCTCGCGCTCCGGCGGCGCATCCATGACGATCCAGGTGCGGCCCCCCGCGGTGACGCGGAAGTAGCGGCGGAAGCTCGCGTCGGCGCTCGCGGGCGCGAGCGCGAAGCCGTCGGGCCCGAGCGTGCTGCGAAGCCAGGCGTCGAGCGCCTCGAGGCGATCCATGGGGCGTGAAGCGGGGCGGGTTTCGCGTGTATTCTTGCCGATTCTAGCATCGCGCCCCACCGACATTCCCGATGTCCTGCCGCCGCCTCACGCTCGTCGTCGCCGGCGCGTTCGCCCTGCCGGCGGCCGGCGCCGGGGGCGTTCCCCTGCGACTCGAGCAGCGCCTCGCGCCGCCGCCGCCGCGCGTGGAGCGGGATGCCGTGCGCTTCCTCTCCGCGGACCGCATCACCGGCGACCAGTCGCGCAAGGTCGTCGCCACGGGCAGCGTGTCGCTTCGCCAGCGCGGCGCGGCCATCACTGCCGATCGCCTCGAGTACGACACCGAGACCGACACGGCCGTGGCCACCGGCAACGTCCTCCTCGAGCGCGCGGGCGACACGGCCAGCGGGCCCCGGCTCGTCTACCGGATCGCCGAGGGCACCGGCGAGATGGAGCGGCCCGTCTTCGCGATCCCCAAGACCGAGGACCGGCGCAGCGCCTCCCGCGGCGCCGCCGAGCGCGCCGTCCTCGAGGGCGAGGACCGCAGCCGGCTCGTCCGGGCGGAGTACACGACCTGCCCCGTCCCCCGCGACGACTGGGTGCTGCGCGTGGGCGAGCTGGAGATCGACGGCGCGCGCCAGGTGGGCACCGCCTGGAACTCGACCGTGTGGTTCCTGGGGGTGCCCATCCTCTACTCGCCGTGGCTCTCGTTCCCGATCGACAACGCGAGGAAGACCGGCTTCCTCGCGCCCACCCTCGGCTCGTCCGGCCGCGGCGGCTTCGAGCTCGCGCTGCCGTGGTACTGGAACATCGCCGAGAACCAGGACGCGACGATCACGCCGAAGCTCTTCTCGAAGCGAGGCCTGCAGCTGGGCGCCGAGTACCGCTACCTGCGGCCGGGCTACGGCGGCCAGGCGGACGTCGAGATCCTGCCCAACGACGCGATCGCCGAGCGCGACCGGTACTTCCTCGGCTTCCGGCACGCCCACCAGCTGCCGCGCGGCTGGCGCCTCGCGGTGAACGCGCAGGGCGTCTCCGACGACGACTACTTCCGCGACCTCTCCACGCGCGTGGCCGCCACCTCGCAGACGAACCTGCCGCGCGACGTGATCCTCGGCTACGGCGACGAGAACTGGTCGCTCTCGGCGCGCGCCATCGCCTACCAGACGCTGCAGGACCCGCTCGCCCCTGTGACCGTCCCCTACCGGCAGGTGCCGCAACTCGTCGTCTCGGGCATCCGGCAGAACGTGCTCGGCGTCGACTGGCGGCTCTCCGGCGAGCTCACCAACTACCGCCACCCGGACCTCGTGAACGGCCAGCGCCTCATCGTCTACCCGCAGGCCTCGCTCCCGATCCGCCGCTCGTGGGGCTACGTCACGCCGAAGCTGGGCTTCCACGCCACGCGCTACAACGTCTCGCCCAACGGCGAGGGCTTCGAGGACGCCACGCGCAGCGTCCCGCTCGCGAGCGTCGACGCGGGCCTCTTCTTCGATCGTCCCTGGGACTTCCGCGGCGAGCGCTTCCTGCAGACGCTCGAGCCGAGGCTCTTCTACGTGCGCGTGCCGTTCCGCGACCAGTCGCGCCTGCCCAACTTCTCGACCGCCGAGGTGGACTTCGGCGCCAACTCCCTCTTCCGCGAAAACCGCTTCATCGGCGGCGACCGCATCGGCGACGCGAACCAGGTCACGGCCGCCATCACCAGCCGCCTCGTCGAGTCCGCGACGGGCCGCGAGCGGCTCACCGCCACGCTGGGCCAGATCTACTACCTCGACCCGCAGCGCGTGACGCTCACGCCCGGCACCGCGCCGCGCGAGGACAACCGCTCCGACCTCGTGGCGCTCGTCTCGGGGCAGGTTTCGCCCGCGTTCTCGCTGGACGGCGGCCTCGAGTACAACGCGAGCCGCAACCGCGCCCGCCGCTTCGACCTCGCGGCGCGCTACAGCCCCGCGCCCGGCAAGCTCGTGAACGCGGCCTTCCGCTACACGCGCGACCCCATCCGCGAGCTGAACCTCGTGAAGCAGGTCGACCTGTCGGCGCAGTGGCCGGTGACGCCCTCCCTGTCGCTCGTGGGCCGCTGGAACTGGAGCCTCGAGGACAGGAAGCTCATCGAGGGCCTGGCGGGCTTCGAATATAATGCCGGCTGCTGGGAGATCCGCGCGGTCGCCCACCGCTTCATCACCGCGACGCAGCAGGTGTCGACTTCCTTCCAGATCCAGCTCGAGCTCTCGGGCCTCTCGCGGATCGGCATCAACCCGCTCGAGACGCTCAGGCAGAACATTCCCGGCTACCGCCGGTCCGACGAGATCCCGCGATGAACACGATCCGCCCCTTCCTGCGCCTCCTCGCCCTCGCGGCGGCGCTCGCCGCCGCCACCGCGGCCGCCCAGCAGGCGCCCGCCTCGAGGCTGGACACGCGCCTGGCCGCGCCGGCCGCCAAGGGCGCCGTGCCCGTCGACCGAATCGTGGCCGTCGTGAACGACGAGGTCATCACGGCCAACGAGCTCTCCGAGCGCACGCGGCTCGTCGCGGGGCAGCTGCGCAACGCCGGCGGCCAGGTGCCGCCGGCCGAGACGCTGCAGCGCCAGGTCCTCGAGCGCATGATCAACGACCTCGTGCAGGTCCAGCTCGCCAAGGAGACGGGCGTGCGCGTGGACGACGCCACGGTCGAGAAGACGATCCAGCGCATCGCCGACGACAACAACCTGTCGATGACGGCCTTCCGCCAGGCGCTCGAGCGCGACGGCATCCGCTACGCGCGCTTCCGCGAGGACATGAGGAACGAGCTCATCCTCGCGCGCCTGCGCGAGCGCGAGATCGAGAACGCCGTCGTCGTGACCGATGCCGAGGTCGAGACCGAGCTCGCCCGCGCGGCCAAGGAGCGCGGCGGGGACGCGGAGTTCAACCTGCAGCACATCCTCGTGCTGGTGCCGCAGCAGGCCACGCCGGAACAGATCGACACCCGGCGCCGCCGCGCGCTGCAGGCGCTCTCCGAATTGCGCAAGGGAACCGCCTTCGCGGAAGTCTCGGCCACCTTCTCGGAGGCCCCGGATGCGCTGCAGGGCGGCAACCTCGGCTGGCGCGCCGCGGGCCGGCTCCCCGCGCTCTTCCTCGAGGCGCTGGAAAAGCTCAAGCCCGGCGAGGCGAGCGACATCCTGAGGAGCCCCAACGGCTTCCATATCGTCAAGCTCCTCGAAAAGCGCAGCAAGGACAAGGCACCCGCCGTCACGCAGACGCGCGCGCGCCACATCCTCCTGCGCACCAAGGAAGGCGTGCCCGACGCGGAGGTGCGCGAGCGCCTCGCGCGGCTGCGCGCGCGCATCGCCGCCGGGGAGGATTTCGCCGAGCTCGCCCGCGTCCACTCCGAGGACGGCACCGCCCCGAAAGGCGGCGACCTCGGCTGGCTGTCGCCCGGCGAGACGGTTCCCGAATTCGAGCGGGCGATGAACGCGCTCAAGGACGGCGAGGTGAGCCAGCCCGTGCAGTCGCCCTTCGGCTGGCACGTGGTGCAGGTGCTGGAGCGCCGCTCGGAGGAGATGAGCGAGGAGCGCCGCAAGCTCGCCGCCCGCCAGACGGTGCGCGCCCGCAAGGCCGACGAGGCCTACCAGGACTGGCTGCGCCAGACGCGCGACCGCGCCTTCGTCGAGAACCGCCTCGACGAGCGATAGGCCGGCGCGGCGCCGCGGCGCGACATGCCCACCCTTCCCCGCATCGCCGTCACGGCCGGCGAGCCCGCGGGCATCGGGCCGGACCTCTGCGCCATCGCCGCGCTCGCCGGGCGCGCCGACGCCCGGCTGGTGTTCGTGGGCGACCGCGGCGTGATCCTCGGCCGCGCGCGCCTGCGCGGCCTCGCCGCCGACCTCCCCGACTACTTCCCCGGCTGCACCCTTCCCGCGAGCGTGCTGCACGTCGCCGCGCCCGCACCGGTCACCGCCGGCCGGCTGGACCCCGCCAACGGGCGCCATGTGCTCGCGCTGCTGGACCGCGCGCTGGACGGCTGCCGCGCGGGCGAGTTCGCGGCCATGGTGACCGCCCCGGTGCAGAAGTCCGCGATCAACGACGCGGGCGTGCCGTTCACGGGCCACACGGAGTACCTCGCCGAGCGCACCGGCACCCCGCGCGTCGTGATGATGCTGGCCGGCGGCGGCCTTCGCGTGGCGCTCGCCACCACGCACCTCGCGCTCGCGGACGTGCCCGCGGCCATCACCCGACCGCTCGTCGAGGAGGTGCTTCGCATCCTCGACCGCGACCTGCGCGCGCGCTTCGGCATCGCCCGGCCGCGCATCCTCGTCGCGGGCCTGAACCCGCACGCCGGCGAGTCGGGCCACCTGGGCCGGGAAGAGATCGAGCGGATCGTCCCGGCGCTCGAGACGCTGCGCCGCGAGGGGGTGGACGCGGTGGGGCCGCTGCCCGCCGACACGCTTTTCACCGCGCGCGTGCTGCAAGGGGCGGACGCGGTGCTCGCCATGTACCACGACCAGGGCCTGCCGGTGCTCAAGCACGCCTCGTTCGGGCACGCTGTCAACGTGACGCTGGGGCTGCCGGTCATCCGCACCTCCGTCGACCACGGCACCGCGCTCGACCTCGCGGGCTCGGGGGATGTCGACGCCGGCAGCCTCGGGGCCGCCATCGACATGGCGATCGACATGGCGCGCCGCTCGGCCGGCGCCTAGGGCCATGCTGCCGCGCCCGAAGAAGCGGCTGGGGCAGCACTTCCTCACCGACCGCCACTACCTCGACCGCATCGTCGCCGAGATCACGCCGTGCGCGGGCGAGGCGATGGTCGAGATCGGGCCGGGGCCCGGGGCGCTCACCGAGCGGCTCGCCGCGATCGTGCGGCCGCTCCACGTGGTGGAGATCGACTGCGACCTCGCCGCGGCGCTCCGCGCCCGCTTCCCCGCCGAGGCCGTGGTCGTCCACGAGGGCGACGCGCTCGAGTTCGACCTCGGCTCGCTGCCCGAGGGCCTTCGCGTCGTCGGCAACCTCCCCTACAACGTCTCCACGCCGCTTCTCTTCCACGTGGCCGCCTTCGCGCCGCGCATCCGCGACTGCGTCTTCATGTTGCAGAAGGAGGTCGTCGACCGCATGGTGGCCGCGCCCGGCACGGCGGACTACGGGCGGCTTTCGGTGATGCTCCAGTACCGGTTCGCGATGGCGCTCGCCTTCCGCGTGCCGCCCGGCGCCTTCACGCCGCCGCCGAAGGTGGATTCCGCCATCGTGCGCATGCAGCCGCTCGGCGAAGGGCGCCTGGCCGCGCGCGACGAGGCGCGCTTCGGGCAGGTGGTGGGGGCGGCTTTCTCGCAGCGCCGGAAGACCTTGCGCAACGCCCTGCGCGCGCTCGCGGACGAGGCGGCGTTCGCACGGGCCGGCGTCGACCCGCAGCGGCGCGGCGAGACGCTCTCCGTCGCCGAGTTCGTCGCGCTGGCCGACGCCGCCGGCGGCTGAGCCTTGCGGGGCGCGCCTCAGGCGCGCTGGATGAACTCGATCTTGTAGCCGTCCGGGTCCTCGACGAAGGCGATCACCGTGGAGCCGTGCTTCATGGGGCCCGCCGGCCGCGTCACCTTCCCGCCGCGCGCGGTCGCGTCCTCGCACGCCTTGTACGCGTCGGGCACGGCCACGGCGATGTGGCCGAAGCCGTTGCCGAGGTCGTAGCTCTTCGTGTCCCAGTTGTGCGTGAGCTCGATCACGGCGGTGTCGGCCTCGTCGCCGTAGCCCACGAAGGCGAGCGTGAACTTGCCGTCGGGGTAGTCCTTGCGGCGCAGCACCTTCATGCCGAGGACCTCGGTGTAGAAGCGGATGGAACGGTCCAGGTCGCCGACCCGGATCATCGTGTGCAGGATGCGCATCGTTTCACTCCTCAGAACGCACGGTAGAGATGGTCGTTGGCCTCGAGCTCCTCGCGCAGCGACCGGTAGTCGGGGCACAGGCGCGCGACCTCCGCCCAGAACTCGCGCGAATGGTTCATGTGCCGCAGGTGCGCGAGCTCGTGGCAGACGACGTAGTCGACGAGCGCCGGCCGGGCCTTGGCCAGGCGCCACGCGAGCCGCACCTCGCGGCGGCTGTTGCAGCTTCCCCAGCGCGAGTTGGCCGAGGAGAGCAGGACGCGCGGCGGCGGCAGGACCGCGAGCCGCGAGAAGAAGAAGGCGCGCTGCGCGAAGTGGACGAGCGCGTTGCGCCGGTACCACGCCACGACCGCCTTGCGGACGGGTTCCTCCGCGAAAGCCGGCACCGTGACGCGAAGCGCCGCGCCGTCGAGATGCGCGGACGCGCGCCGCCCCTCGTCCAGGCGCAGCACCAGCGATTCCCCCAGCCACGGCAGGGCCGCGCCGTCCTCCCAGCGCTGCACCGGCACCTGCCTTTCGCGCCAGACCGCGAGCTTGCCCAGCACCCACGACTCGCTTTCGAGCACCATCTTCTCGACGCGCGCGAGCGGCACCGACAGGGGGGCGCTCACGGTGAGGCCGGAGGCGTCCACCTTGAGCCCCACGCCGCGGCGGCCGCGGCGCCTCACCAGCGTGTAGTCGAGGGGTCCGTCCGCGAGGGCGAGGGTGCGCGGCTCGCGGGCCGGCGGGTCACGGCCGGGCATAGCGCTCGGGGTTCAGCTTCACCATCTCGCCTTCGATCCACTCCTCGACTTCCTTCGTGACCGAGACGGGGTCGCGCCCCGCCGTCTCGATGACGGGGCCGATCACCACCTGCACCGTGCCGGCGTGCTTGCGGAACGCGTAGCGCCCCCAGAACTCGCCCGCGTTGTGGGCCACGGGCAGGATCGGGGTGCCGGTGCGCGTGGCGAGCGTGGCGCCGCCGATGCCGTAGCGCCCGCGCCGGCCCACGGGCACGCGCGTGCCCTCCGGGAAGATCGTCACCCAAAGGCCCTCGCGGATGCGGCGGGCGCCCTGCTCGACGATCTGGTCGCGCGCGGCCATGCCGCTCTTGCGGTCGATGGCGATCGAGCGCACCGCGGCGAGCCCCCAGCCCACGAACGGCAGCCACAGCAGCTCGCGCTTGATGATCCAGCACTGGTAGGGGAACGTCGCCTCGAGGAAGAGCGTCTCCCACGCGGACTGGTGCTTGGCCATGATCACGACGGGGCCGGCCGGCACGTTCTCGCCGCCGTGGATCCGGTAGCGGATGCCGCAGGTCCACTCGGCGAGCTTCAGGACCCAGCGCGCCCATTCGCGCGCCATCCACAGCGCCGCCCGATGGCCCGCCAACCCCGAAACCGGCACGAGGATGCCGAACGCCACGGTCACCGGAACGGCGACCAGCAGGAACAGCACCGAGCGAAGCGCCGTCATTCGCCGGCCGCCACGAGGTGGCGGGAGACCTCCGCCAGGTCCGCGAAGACGAGCGTCTTGCGCGGGAGCCGCTCGTCCTCCTTCGTCTGCCGCCCCTTGCCGGTGAGGACGAGGATCGGTTGGCCGCCCACCGCCTCGGCCGCCTGCAGGTCGCGGATGGCGTCGCCCACGCAGGGCACGCCCTTGAGCTCCATGTGGTAGCGCGCCGCGATCTCCTCGAACATGCCCGTCCGGGGCTTGCGGCAATGGCAGTTCTCCGCGTCGGTGTGCGGGCAGAAGAAGAGCGCGTCGATGCGCCCGCCCTGCCGGAACACCATCTCCATCATCTTGTCGTTCATCGCGTTGAAGGTCGACATGTCGAAGAGGCCGCGCCCGATGCCCGACTGGTTGGTGGCCACGACGACGCGGAAGCCCCCCTGGTGCAGGCGCGCGATCGCCTCGATGGAGCCCGGGATGGGCTGCCACTCGGCCGGCGACTTGATGTACTTGTCGCTGTCGACGTTGATGACGCCGTCTCGGTCGAGGATGACGAGCTTCATGGGAGTCACGCCGCGAGCCTCGAGATGTCGGCCACGCGGTTGAGCAGCCGCTCCAGCCCCGTGAGGAGCGCGAGGCGGTTGCCGCGCACCGCGAGGTCCTCCGCGTTCACGAGGACCTTGTCGAAGAAGGCGTCGACGTCGGCGCGAACGCCGGCCAGCGCCACGAGCGCGGGTTCGAACTCCGAACGCTCGACCCTTTCTTGCACGACGGGGGCCAGCCTCGAGATTGCCTCCTGCAGACGCCGCTCCTCGTCCTGAAGGAAAAGCGAGGGATCGACTTCGGTAGACCGGCCGGACTTGTCGAGGATGTTCTTCACTCGCTTGTTGGCGGCAGCCAGTGCTTCAGCCTCGGGGAGTCGCGAGAACGCGACCACGGCCTCAAGTCTTGCTGGCACGAGGTCGAGCCGGGCGTCCTTCAGGGAAAGCACCGCTTCGACCTGGTTCGAGGAGTACCCGAGATCTCGCAAGTATCCCCTTAGCCTGTCAAACACGAACTCTTCCAGCTCGACGGGTGCCTGCGACTTGAAAGGCTCGAAGGCCAGCCGGACGAGGTTGTGGAAATCGAGCGCGAGCTTCCGCTCCACCAGGATGCGAATGACGCCCAGGGCCGCGCGGCGCAGGCCGAACGGGTCCTTGTCGCCGGTGGGCACCTGGCCGATGGAGAAGAGCCCGGCCAGCGCGTCGAGGCGGTCGGCGAGCGCCACCGCGATGCTCACGTCGGCCTCGGGCAGCTGGTCGCCGGCGAAGCGCGGCCAGTAGTGTTGCTCGATCGCGCGCACGACGGAGGGCTCCTCGTCGTCGGCGGCGGCGTAGTACTTGCCCATGATGCCCTGCAGCTCGGGGAACTCGCCCACCATGAGCGTCACGAGGTCCGCCTTGGCGAGGAGCGCCGCCCGGTCGGCGTAGGGCATGCCCACGGCGCCCCGCGGCAGGTTCATCTGGATGCGCGTGGCGAGCTTCCTCAGCCGCTCCACGCGCTCGAGCTGGGAGCCCAGCTTGCCGTGGTAGACGATCGACGCGAGCTGCGGGACGCGGTCGGCGAGCTTCGTGCGGCGGTCCGTCTCGAAGAAGAA
>Ga0154020_10002359_pt1 | contig 23014 bp, 19 predicted proteins | sample Klosneuvirus_201_FD_109709 | JGI IMG/M metagenome (GOLD analysis project Ga0154020, IMG submission 109709) | Active sludge microbial communities from wastewater, Klosterneuburg, Austria - Klosneuvirus_20160825_MG | ecosystem: Engineered > WWTP > Aerobic digester > Activated sludge | place...
CCGCCGACAGCACGGCCAGCAGCAGCCAGCCGTCGGCGGCCACCAGATGCCCGCCGCCTTTCCAGGCCGCGAAGGCCAGCACCAGCGCGCAGCCGCTCACCGCGCAGGCCCAGAAGGCGGCCGAGGGCCGCTGGCGCCAGACCCAGGCCGCCAGCAGCGCGGTGGCCAGCGGCAGCACGCCGGTGACGACGGCCGCATGCATGGCCTGCACCTCGCGCAGCGCGAGCGCGATGCCCAGCGGGAAGCCCACCACCGTGCCCGCGGCGCTGACGGCCAGCGCCGGCCACAGCGCCCGCGCCGGGCGCGGCGCGCGCACCGCCAGCAGGTAGAGCCCGCTCAGCAGCCCGGCCACCGCGGCGCGGCCGGCGGTGAGGAAGGCCGGCGGCAGCTGCGGCGCGCTGGCATCGCCCACGGCCAGGCGCGTCATCGGCAGCGTCATCGCGAAGATGGCCACGCCCAGCAGGCCCAGCAGCCAGCCACGGCGGACGGCGGCGGCCTCGTCGGCAGGGGCGGCGTGGGGTGGCATCGGCGCAGTCTAGTCGCCATCGACAGTACAGCGCCCATACACTCTGCTGCACAGCTGACTGCCCTGTATTGCCCGTGACGACCACACAGCCGGCCGACCTGCCGTTCGCTCCCGCGGCCAGCCTGACGCTGGTCGAGCAGCTGGCGGCGCGCTACACCGAGCGCATCGCGCAGCGCCTGCTGGCGCCCGGCGCGCGCCTGCCTTCGGTGCGCGAATGCGCACGGCGCCATGCCGTCAGCCCCAGCACCGTGGTCGGCGCCTACGACCTGCTGCAGGCCCGTGGCCTGGTGCAGGCGCGGCCGCAGCGCGGCTTCTTCGTGCGCGAGCACCCGGGCCCCGAACCCGGCGGCGCCCGGGCCGCGTCCGGCGCCCACCGCACGGCCCCGGCAGCCACGCCACGCCCGGCGCCGGTGGACGCCACGGCGCTCATCCGCAGCATGTTCCAGGCCCAGGGAGGCCTGCCCGCGCCCGGCATGGGCACGCTGCCCGAAGCCTGGCTCGACGCGCCGCTGCTGCAGCGGGCGCTGCGCCGCGTCTGCGCCGCACCCGCGGCCTGGCTGCGCTACGGCGAACCGGCCGGCGACGCGCGGCTGCGCGCCGCGCTGGCGCAGCGCCTGGCCGACATCGGCATCGCCGCCGCGCCGGGCCAGATCGTCACCACCGTGGGCGCCACGCACGCGCTCGACCTCGTCAGCCGCACGCTGCTGCAGCCGGGCGACGCGGTGCTGGTCGACGAACCGGGCTGGGCGGTGGAATACGCCCGTCTCACGCGCGCCGGCATGCGGCTGCTGCCGGTGCCCCGGGGTTCGACATACGGCAGCCAGGCCGACGGTGGCCCCGACCTGGTGGTGATGGAAGCGCTGCTGAAGGCGCACCGGCCGCGCCTGTACGTCACCGTCTCGGTGCTGCACAACCCCACCGGCGCGTCGCTGACGCCGGCCGCCGCGCACCAGGTGCTGCGGCTGGCCGAGGCCCACGACCTGACGATCGTCGAGGACGACAGCTACGCCTGGCTGGCGCCGCCGCACGCGCCGCGGCTGGCGCAGCTGGACGGGCTGCGGCGCACCGTCTACGTCTCGGGCTTCAGCAAGATCCTGGTGCCGCAGTGGCGCGTCGGCTTCGTCGCCGCGGCGCCGGCGCTGGCGGAAAGGCTCATCGACACCAAGCTCGTCGGCACGCTGTCCACGCCCGGCCCGCTGGAACAGGCGGTGGCGCTGTGCCTGGAACAGGGCAGCCTGCGCCGCCACGCCGAACGCGTGCTGGCGCAGCTGGACGCGGCGCGTGCCCGCACCGTGCGCCTGGCGCGCGACGCCGGCTGCCGCTTCGTGGCGCCGCCGGCGGGGCTGTTCGGCTGGGTCGACGTCGGCACCGACACCGAAGCCCTGGCGCAGGCGCTGCTGGACGAAGGCTGGCTCACCGCGCCCGGCACGCTGTTCCACGCCACGCCGCGGCCGACGACGCTGATGCGCGTGAACTTCGCCACCGCGCAGGACGCGCGCTTCTGGCGCCGGCTGCGGCAGCTCGTCGAAGGCACACGCCGTCACAGTTGAAACACCGCACCGGGCCGCGGGACATGGGCCTGCCCTTCCAATGGAGGCCGTGAACCCGAACCCACCCGACGAACCCGCACGCAGCTTCCCGGCCACGCAGCCGCTGGCCGACACGCCGCGCCGCCGCGTCGGCGACCGCCTGCGCGACCTGGCCCAGCGCAGCCGCCGCGGCGCGGCCGAAGCCGGCAGCACGCGGCTGGAGTCGCTGAACCCCTCGCTGCTGCAGGACCTGCAGCGTTTTGCGCCGAACTACCACCCCGACGCCGGGCTGGACCTGCTGGAGGTGCTGGCCGCGGCGCTGCGCCACCACAGCACGCTGCAGCTGCACCTGCAGGACGACGAGCGCCTGCTCACGCTGGCGGTGCTGCCGGCGCGCCGCCTGCTGCGCTGGGCGCTGCCGGCGCCGCCCTGGCAGGCGCTGGCGCTGGCCGAACTGCGCGTGCTGCGCGTCGCCGCGGCCGAAGACGGCGAGACCGCGGCCGAGGGCGCGCACGACTTCGACCTCAGCCGCATGCTGTGGGAACTGGCCCTGCACGGCGCCCGCGGCGCGCTGCTGCCCGAGATCGACGAACCGGCCACCTACCGCGTCACGCCCGGCGTCAACCTCGAACTGCTGGCGCCCACCAGCCCGCTGGCCGCGGCCGTGCAGCGCCTGCAGGGCACCACGACGCCGCTGCGCGAGATCGCGTCGTGGCCCGGTTTCGACCGCGACCGCGCCGTGCGGCTGCTGAACGCGCTCTACCTGCAGTCGGCGCTGATCGTCACGCGCTCGCACCCGGGGCACGTGCCGCGCTGAGCACCCCGCGGCTGCGCCCCGCCGCGACGCCGGGCTGCGGATCAAGGCCTTGCGCGGATCCGGCTCCGCCGGTCCGCAGCAAGAGCCCCCGCGGGGGCAGCAAACGCAGTGAGCGTGGGGGCGCCATTCAGCGCGAGCCCAGCGCTTCCCAGCGTTCCAGCGCCGCCAGGAGTTCGGCCTCGATGGTATCGTGGCGGTCCTGCAGCGCCGGCACCCGCTGCGGTTCACGGGTGTAGATCTCGGCACCGGCCAGTTCGGCGGCGATCGCGGCCTGCTCGGCTTCCAGCGCCTCGATGCGTGCCGGCAGGCCGTCGAGTTCACGCTGTTCCTTGTAGCTGAGCTTGGCCTTCGGGGCTTCGGCGCGCGCCGCGGGCTTGCTCGCGGCCAGCGGCGCGGCGGCCGGCTGCACCGCCGCCACGCGGCCACGTTCACGCTGCTGCTTCCAGTCCTCGTAGCCGCCTTCGTACTCGCGCCAGAAGCCGGGCTTGCCGCCATAGGCCGGGTCGCCTTCCCAGGCGATGGTGCTGGTGACCACGTTGTCGAGGAAACGGCGGTCGTGGCTGACCAGGAACACCGTGCCGGCGTAGGCCTGCAGCAGCTCTTCCAGCAGTTCCAGCGTGTCGATGTCGAGGTCGTTGGTGGGTTCGTCAAGCACCAGCACGTTGGCCGGCAACGCAAACAGGCGCGCCAGCAGCACGCGGTTGCGTTCGCCGCCCGACAGCGTGCGCACCGGCGAATTCGCGCGCTCGGGGCTGAACAGGAAGTCGGTGAGGTAGCTCATCACGTGCTTGCGCGAGCTGCCGGTTTCTATCCACTCGCTGCCCGGGCTGATGGTGTCGACCAGCGTCGCGTCGAGGTCGAGCCCGGCGCGCATCTGGTCGAAGTAGGCCACCTGCAGGCGTGTGCCCTGGCGCACGCTGCCGCGCGTGGGCTGCAGCTCGCCCAGGATCAGCTTCAGCAGCGTGGTCTTGCCGACCCCGTTGGGGCCGATGAGGCCGACCTTGTCGCCGCGCAGGAGGGTGGCGCTGAAGTCGTCGATGAGCACACGCTCGCCGTACTGCATCGAAACGTGCTTGAGTTCGGCGACGATCTTGCCCGGCGGCAGCCCGGCGTCGAGTTCCAGCTTCACGCGGCCGAGCTGCTCGCGCCGCGCCACGCGCTGCTCGCGCAGCTTCAGCAGCCGCTGCACGCGGCCCACGCTGCGTGTGCGGCGCGCCTCGACGCCCTTCCTCACCCACACCTCTTCCTGCGCCAGCAGCTTGTCGGCACGCGCACGTTCCAGCGCCTCGTCCTCCAGCTCGCGCAGCCTGGTCTTCTCGAAGGTGGCGAAGCTGCCGGGGTAGCTGCGCAGCTGGCCGCGGTCGAGCAGGGCGATGCGCGTGGCCACGGCGTCGATGAAGGCGCGGTCGTGCGAAACCAGCACCAGCGCGCCGCGGCGGTCGGTGAGCAGTTCCTGCAGCCACTCGATGGCGTCGATGTCGAGGTGGTTGGTCGGCTCGTCCAGCAGCAGCAGGTCGGGCTGCGCCACCAGCGCCTGGCCCAGCGCGACGCGCTTCTTCTGCCCGCCCGAGAGCGCGTCGACGCGGTCCGCACCGTCCAGCCGCAGCCGGTGCAGCACCTCGTCGACACGCTGCTCCCAGGTCCAGCCGCCCAGCGCTTCCAGGCGCGTCATCAGGGCGTCCAGGTCGTCGGCGGGGTCGTGGCGTTCGAAGCGCTCGCGCAGCGCGCGCGCCTCGGCCACGCCGACGCTGACAGCGTCGAAGACCGTGATGCCGGCATCGAACAACGGCTCCTGCGCGACGTAGACGCGGGACAGGCCGGTCTGCAGCTGCATCACGCCGTCGTCGGGCTTCTCCAGCCCGGCCAGGATCTTCAGCAGGCTGGACTTGCCGGCGCCGTTGCGGCCGATGAGCGCGATGCGCTCGCCGGCCTCCAGCGCCAGGGACGTGCCGTCGAGCAGGGGCACATGGCCGTAGGCGAGGTGGGCGTTCGAGAGGGTGAGCAGGGCCATCGGCTGATTGTCCCCTGCACCGCCGCGCGCGCGGTGGCGCCCCGCGTGCGGGCTCTCAGGCCAGCGCGCGCTCCAGCGCGTCGACGAACATCGCCGCCACGTCGAAGCCGGCCTGCGTCGTGATCTCGGCAAAACCCGTCGGGCTGGTGACGTTGATCTCGGTCAGGCAGCTGCCGATGATGTCCAGCCCCACCAGCAGCAGCCCGCGCGCGGCCAGCGCCGGGCCCAGCGCCTCGGCGATCTCGCGGTCACGTGCGCTCAGCGGCTGCGCCACGCCCTTGCCGCCGACAGCCAGATTGCCGCGGATCTCGCTGCCCTGCGGGATGCGCGCCAGCGCAAAGGGCACCGGCTGGCCGCCGATGACCAGCACGCGCTTGTCGCCCTGGGTGATCTCGGGCAGGTAACGCTGCACCATCAGCGTCTTCGCGCCGCCCTGGTTCAGCGTCTCGACGATGCTGCCGAGGTTCAGGCCGTCGGGCCCGACACGGAAGATGCCCATGCCGCCCATGCCGTCCAGCGGCTTGAGGATGATGTCGCGGTGCTCGGCGTGGAAACGTTTCACGTCGGCTTCGTCGCGCGTGACGAGCGTGGGGCCGATGAACTGCGGGAACTCGAGGATGGCCAGCTTCTCGGGGTGTTCACGCAGCGCCTGCGGGTGGTTGAAGACGCGCGCGCCCTCGCGTTCGGCCTGGCTCAGCAGGTGGGTGGCGTAGAAGTATTCGCTGTCGAAGGGCGGGTCCTTGCGCATCAGCACCGCGTCGACGCCGTTCAGCGGCTGCGGCCGTTCGTGCGGCGCGGCCTGTCCGGCGCGGAACCAGTCCTTCGCGTCGCCGGTGAGGGTGATGTCGCGCACGAAGGCGATGACGGGCTCGCCACGCTGCCAGCGCAGGTCCTGCGGCCCGCAGGCCATCAGCGTGTGGCCGCGGCGCGCGGCCTCGCGCATCATCGTGAAGGTGCTGTCCTTGGTGGTCTTGAACGACTCCAGCGGGTCGGCAACGAAGAGCAGTTTCACGCGGGGGCCTCCTGGCGGCAGTTCAGGGCCGCGACTGTGGCACAAGGCGCCCTTCTGCGTCGGCCGCGGGCCCGGCGGGCCTCAGTTCGTTCCGGCCGCCACCGGGCGCTCGGCCGTGCGCCATTCGGGCAGGCCGCCGCGGAACCAGTAGACCTTGCCGTGGCCGGCCTTCAGCGCCGCGTGGCTGGCCTTGTAGCTCTTCCAGCATTCGGCGCCGTTGCAGGCGAAGATCAGCGGCGCGGCCTTGTCGGGCGGCAGCTTCGTGGTGTCGAAGCTGTCGGCCTTGGCGTCGTAGTCGGTGTCCTTGGCGCTCTTCTCGACATAGGGCAGGAAACGCGCGCCGGGCACGTGGCCGGCCTTGAATTCGGTTTCGGTGCGGGTGTCGAAGTACAGCGCGCCCTCGCCCATCAGCCGCGCCACCGCCGGCGCGTCCACCACCGTGGCACCGGGCAGCGCACGCGGCGTGAAATAGCCCAGCGTGCTGACGTAGTCGAAATCGCCCTTGCTGATGTTCACGGGCTTGGCGATGCCGTTGCGCGCCAGCGCCGGCGCCGACAGCGTGCGCAGCAGCACCGGCTGCAGCGCGCGCACCGCCGGCGTGCCGGCCAGCGTGGCCCGCACCGCCACCGAGATGCCCGGCACCGGCTTGCTTTCCAGCAGCATCTTCACCGGCTCGCCGGCCGCCTTCCAGCGCTCGAAGACGGCGCGCTCGACGCCCACCACGTCGCATTCGCGGATCTGCAGGCAGACCAGCAGCGCGTCCTGGTAGCGCAGGTTCTTGACGCTGCGGAAGTGCGACTTCAGCGAGGTGTTGGCGGCGTTGAGCTCACCGCGCACGAGGTAGGTGACGACGCTGTCCTGCAGCGGCAGGCCCAGGCGCTGGCCGCTGGTGCCGGCCAGGTTGGCCGCGCTGTTGCCCTGCAGCGCCACCAGCACCGCCTGCACGCCCTGCGGGTTGCCGGCCAGCGGCACGTAGCCGTTGCGCAGCGCGCTGCCCACCACGTGGGCCGGCGCGATGTAGAAGTCGTCGAGCTGGGCGCGTGTGCTCGACAGGTCGGCCGTGGCGTCGGTGGACATGGCAGCGTTGGCCTCGCCGGCCTTGGCTTCGCGCAGCGCTTCGTTGAGCGCGGCGCTGATGGCCATGTAGCTGGCGTGGCGCGATTGTTCGCCGTGGTCGCCGGGGTTGACGCGCACGCTGAAGGTGGCGGCCTGCGCGGCGGCGGCCAGCAGCAGCGCCGCGCCGGTGGCCGGCACGGCGTGCCGCAGCAGGCGCAGCGCGCCGCGGCGCGGCGCCGCGGTCGTGGAGCGGGTCGGACGGATCATGGTGCGGCCTGGCCGGTGCAGCCCAACGCGCCCGGCCTGTAGTGGGTCCAGGCCGTGAATGTAGGGCAAGCCGCGGTCGCCCGGGCGCCAAGGGGCCGGGCTGCGCTCAGCCGCCGGCGACTTCGGCGGGCATCAGTTCCAGGTAGGCGTGTGCCAGCCCCACCGGCTGCACGCCGACGGCGCTGATGCCGATGCCGTCGAAGGCCTCGACCACCTCGCGCAGCGTGCCGGCGTGCGGCGCGTCGGGCAGCAGGCAGGCCAGCGCGCCGGCCCAGGCGCGCACCGGCCAGCCGCAGCGCGCGGCGCGGGCGCGGGCGGCGGCGATGTCGGTCGCCTGCAGGCTGGCCACCGCGCGCCCCGGCACGCGCATGCACAGCTCGGCCGGCGTGCCGCAGGCCGCCAGGCGGCCGCCGTGCATCAGGCCGACACGCGTGCACAGGCGTTCGGCCTCGGCCAGGTCGTGCGTGCTCATCAGCATCGTCATGCCGCCGCCGCGCAGTTCGTCGACCAGCGTCCACAGGCCGTGGCGGGCCTGCAGGTCGACGGCGGCGGTGGGTTCGTCCAGCACCAGCACGGAAGGCCCGTGCACCAGCGCCACGGCCAGGTTCAGGCGCTGCTGCCAGCCACCCGACAGGCGGCCCGCCGGCGTGCCCGCATGCGGCGTCAGCCCGAAGCGCTGCATCAGCGCGGGCACACGCTGCGCCCGCGCGCTGGCGGGCAGGCCGTGCAGCCGCGCGAAGAAATCCAGGTTCTCGGCCGGGTGCAGTTCGCGGTAGAGCGCCGGCCGCTGCGGGCACAGCCCCAGCCGCGGCCGCGTGCGCGCCGAGGCCGGCTCGCCGTCGATCAGGACCTGGCCGCCATCGGGCCGCAGCAGCTGGCTGGCGACGTGCAGCGCGGTGCTCTTGCCGCAGCCGTTGGGGCCGAGCAGGCCGAAGATTTCGCCGCGGCCCACGGCGAGGTCCAGGCCCTGCAGCACGGCCTGGCCCGCCCGCCGCTTGTGCGCCTGCTGCAGCTGCAGCACCGCAGGCGGCGCGCTCACGCCTCGGCCTCGTCGGCCAGCAGCCGGCGCCAGGACCACGCGCCCAGCAGCAGCGCCGCGGCACTGAAGGCGCCGAGGAAGAGCAGTTCTCCGGCGATGTCGTGCATGCCGGCGCCGCGCCCGGCCACGGCCTTCAGCGCCTCGCTCATGTGCAGCACGGGGTTGATGCGCGCCAGCGTCACCAGGAAGTCGGGCATCAGGCTCAGGGGGAAGAAGGTGCCGCCCAGCACCAGCAGCGGCACGCCGAAGGCGGCCAGCGGGCCGTTGAGGTCTTCGGCGCGGCGGGCGTAGCGCGCGGCGAAGACGAAGCCGATGCCGACGTAGCTGCACACGCTGAGCGCCACCACCAGGGCGCCCAGCGCCACGCTGCCCTGGTAGCGCGCGCCCAGCGGCCAGGCGGTGGCGAAGACCACCACCGCCTGCAGCACCGCCACCACGCCCAGCGCCAGCACGATGCCCACGAAGTAGGCCGCCGGGTGCAGCGGCGACACCAGCAGCCGCTGCAGCGTGCCGCGCTCGCGTTCACCCACCACGATGGCCATGGTGCCGCCCAGGCAGCTGAAGAACAGCGCCGCGCCGATGAGGATGCCCGCGGGCGTCGCGTCCAGGCCCACGCGCATCGCGGCGTCGTGGCCGTAGATGAGGCCGAAGAGCAGCATCATCAGCGCCGGGAACAGGCCCCAGAAGAAGAGCGTGCGCGGCTGCCGCGCCTGTTCGACGAGGATGCGGCGCGCGACGGCCAGGGTCTGTTGCAGCATCGGGAACGGGGCGTGGGGCACAGCTCGGCTTCGGGGGCGCCGCATGCTACGCCCGCGCCCCACCGGCCGGCGGCGTGCAGTGCCCGTCCCTACAATCCGCGCGATGCCCACGCACCACCCCTTTGTCCTCACGCTGGCCTGCCGCGACACCAAGGGCATCGTGCATGCGGTGTCGGGCCTGCTCTACCAGGCCGGCTGCAACATCATCGATTCGCAGCAGTTCGGCGACCTCGAAGGCGAAGACGCCACCGGCTGCTTCTTCATGCGCGTGCATTTCCAGGCACCGCCGCAGCTGGCCAGCGCCGGCACGCTGAACACGCTGTTCGAGCACACGCGCCAGCAGTTCGGCATGGACGTGCACTTCCACGCGCTGGAGCAGCGCCCGCGCCTGCTGCTGATGGTCAGCCAGCACGGCCACTGCCTGAACGACCTGCTGTTCCGCTGGAAGAGCGGTTCGCTGGCGGTGGACATCCCGGCCATCGTCAGCAACCACCGCAGCTTCGAGGACCTGGCGGCCAGCTACGGCATCCCCTTCCACCACCTGCCGCTGGTGGGTGGCAGCAGCGCAGAGACGAAACGCACGCAGGAGCAGCAGGTCGAGGCGCTGATCGAGCGCGAACGCATCGACCTCGTCGTGCTGGCGCGCTACATGCAGATCCTGAGCGCACCCTTCTGCCAGGCGCTGGCCGGCCGCGCCATCAACATCCACCACAGCTTCCTGCCCAGCTTCAAGGGTGGGCGGCCCTACCACCAGGCGCATGCGCGCGGCGTCAAGCTCATCGGCGCCACGGCGCATTACGTCACCGCCGACCTCGACGAGGGGCCCATCATCGAACAGGACGTACAGCGCGTGGACCACACGCTGTCGGCCGAGGACTTCACCGCCGTGGGCCGCGACATCGAATGCATGGTGCTGGCGCGCGCGGTGCGCTGGCATGTCGAGCACCGCGTGCTGGTCAACGGCCACAAGTGCGTGGTGTTCCGCTAGACCGCCCCGGCCGCGACCCATGGCTCGCCGCCCGCCGCCACCGCCGCCCGCCGACAGCGCCGACGAGGTCGAGGCGCAGTTCTACGAGGCGCTGCAGCAGGGCGCGCTCGAACGGCTGATGGCGCTGTGGGCCGACGACGACGAGATCGTCTGCGTGCACCCCGGCGGCGCGCGCGCCGTGGGCGCGGCCGCCATCCGCGCCAGCTTCGCCGCCATCTTCGCCAACGGCGGCATTCCGGTGCGGCCCGAACAGGTGCATCGCCTGCTGCAGCCGGGTCTGGCGCTGCACCACCTGGCCGAACGCATCGAGGTGACGGCCGAAGGCGGCACGCAGGTGGGCTGGGTGCTGGCCACCAACGTCTACGTGAAAGGCCCGCTGGGCTGGCGCATCGCCGCGCACCATGCCAGCCCGGCCCTGCCGGACGACGTCGGCCCGTCGGCCACCGCCGGGCCGGCCACGCTGCATTGACCATGGCCGGCGCCCCGCCCGCCCGGCACCCGTGAAGGCCTACCAGGCACCACCCTGGCTGCCCGGCGGCAATCTGCAGACCCTCTGGGCCGCCACACGTGCGCGGCGCCACCTCGGCCCGCCGCCGCGCTTCACGCGCGAGCGCTGGACGACACCCGACGGCGACTTCATCGACGTCGACCACCTGCTGCGCCCGGCGCCGACCGTGCCCGCCGCCGCGCCGCGGCACCTGGTGCTGTTCCACGGCCTGGAAGGCAGCAGCGCCAGCGCCTACGCGCAGGCTTTCGCCACCGTGGCGCGGCAGCGCGGCTGGGCCTACAGCGTGCCGCACTTCCGCGGCTGCTCGGGTGAACTCAACCTGGCGCCGCGGGCCTACCACTCGGGCGATTTCGAGGAGATCGGCTGGATCCTGCAGCGCCTGCGCGCCGGCAGCGCCTGGCCGCTGCTGGTGGTGGGCATCTCGCTGGGCGGCAACGCGCTGCTGCGCTGGGCGCAGGAGGCCGGCGACAGGGCCGCGGCCAGCGCCGCCGCGGTGGCCGCGGTGTGCTCGCCCATCGACCTGGCGGCGGCCGGCCACGCCATCGACCGCGGCTTCAACTGGCTCGTCTACTCACGCATGTTCCTGCGCACGATGAAGCCGCGCGCGCTGGCCAAGTGGCAGCAGCATCCGGGGCTGTTCGACCGGCGCAAGCTCGCCGCGGCGCGCACCTTGTATGCCTTCGACGATGTCTTCACCGCGCCGCTGCACGGTTTCCGCGACACGCGCGACTACTGGCAACGGGCGTCGGCCCAGCCGCACCTGGCGCGCATCCGCATCCCGGCGCTGGTGCTGAACGCCCGCAACGACCCCTTCGTGCCCGGCGTCTCGCTGCCCGGGCCGGCGCAGGTGGGCCGCCACGTCACGCTGTGGCAGCCGGCGCACGGCGGCCATGTCGGCTTTCCGCACGGGCGGCCGCCGGGGCATGTGCTGGGCATGCCGCAGGCGGTGGCCGCGTGGCTGGCGGAACACGCCTGAAGGCCTTAGCGTCGAGGCCATGGACGCCCTCGTCGAAGCCGCGCTGCGCAAGTGGCCGAACGTGCCGCACTGCCACGGCTGGCTGGCGCTGGACGCGCGCGGCAACTGGTTCATGCGCGACGAGCGCATCCAGGCCGCCGGGCCCTTTCCCCGGCCCAAGGGCAGCCGCATCGAGCACCCCAAGCTGCTGGCCTTCATCGAACGCAACTACGGCCACGACGACGCCGGCGCCTGGTTCTTCCAGAACGGGCCGCAGCGCGTCTATGTCGAGCTCGAGGCTGCGCCCTGGGTCTGGCGCGTGGACGCGCCCCGGGCCGGCGGCGCGCCCGCCTGGCCGGTGCACACCCACACCGGGCTGCCGGCAGCGGTGCAGGGCAGCTGGCTGGACGAGCACGGCCGGCTCTTCCTGGCCACCGACCTGGGTTACGGCATCGTGCACACGCTGGACATGGGCATCGCCGCGCAGGCCGTGGAAGCCGGTGTCTGGCAGCCCGAGGAACTGCCCTTTGCGTCGATGCCGGCGCGTTTCGGCTACATGCTGCGGCCGGCGCCGTGACGGCCGCGCGCGCAGGAAGGCCGCCCGCAGGCGGCCTGTGTGCAGCGGCGCCGCGGCGCCGAAATCACTTCGCGGCGCTGGCGGCGGCCTCGGGTGCCTTGGGCTCGTCGAACTTGGCGCCCGCCTTGTTGGCCATGTAGACCACCGCGCGGCCGATCTCGACGTCCTGGTAGGCGCCGCCGCCCTGGGCAGCCATCGCACCCTTGCCCTTGAGGGCCGAATTCAGCAGCGCCTCGTAGCCGGTCTTCAGGCGCGGCGCCCAGGCGGCCTCGTCACCGAGCTTGGGTGCCCCCACGACACCGGCCGCATGGCAGGCGCCACAGGCCGCGGTGTAGACCTGCTCGCCGCTGCGCAGCGCCCCGGGCACCAGGGCCTCGCCCAGCGTCACCCGCCCCACGGGCTGCAGGCGCAGCGCCACGGCCTGTTCGCTCATCGCGTCGCTGCCGGCGCCGGGCTTGGCGCCGAAGTCGACGTAGTTGGCCAGCAGCACGATGCCGACGATGGGCACGATGAACGAAGCCAGCACCGCCAGGATCAGTTGCTTGGGCGTCTTGATCGGCCCCTCGTGGTTGGGTTCGTGGGCGGTGTCGTGGGGGTCGCTCATGGGGGGCTCGGGTGCGGTCTGGAGGGAAGCGGCGCTTGCCCAGGCGGGCAAAAAACCGGCGGATTATAGGCAGGCGCCCCGGGGCCTTCCGCCTCGGACGCCGGGGTGCGCGGCGGGCCGTCCAACCCCCCGGCGCTAGAATGCGCACTGACCACGCGACCGTGGTGAAGTGGATATCATGCGGCCCTCCGAAGGCCACGTCGCAGGTTCGATTCCTGCCGGTCGCACCAGCGCGGTCCGCGTACCCGGTCCGATGTGAACCGGGCACCTTCCACCTTCCATCGGCGCTCCGCGCCATGCCGGACACCCCCGGCTCAGGGTGCTGAGGGCGTCGCCCTGACAAAAGCCCCAACTACGCGGCCGGCAGCTGCAGCTCGGCGAGGAACACGCCGTCGTCGAACAGCCGCGGCGCGGTGAACGCATAACCGTTGCCGCCGAAGCCGTAGAAGTGCATGCCGTAGAGCAGGCCCTGGCTGTCCACCAGCGCCGCGCCGCTGTCGCCGGGCCGCGTGGCGGCCTGGTATTCGATGACCTCGTCGAACACGAAGACACGGCCGGCCGTGCCGGCGTAGTCGAACTCGGTGCGCACCACGATGTATTGACGGAACTGCGCGCGCACCGGTTCGATGCGCGTTTCCGCCGGCCCGGCACCGCTGGCCGGCGCGACGCGGCGGCCCAGCACCCACAGCGGCCCGCGGTTGGGCAGGTCTTCGATGTCGAGGGCGCCGGCCCGCTGCGTGATGGCCAGGCCCCAGCACGAGACGGCGTCCAGCCCGGCAGCGTCGACGCTGACGAGCGCCGCGTCCACCGCGCGCGGCCCGCTGGCACTGGCGGCCTCGGCCAGCAGGCCGATGGCGCCACCGGCGTCGTCGGCCGCGTCCATGCCGGCCGGTATCGGCCGCTGCAGGTCGGGCACGAAGGCGTGGTAGCAGGTCAGCAGGTAGCGCTGGCCCGGCAGGCCGGCGTCTTCCACCAGGCAGCAGGCCGCAGCCAGGTCGTGCGGCTGGCCGTGGCTGCGCGTGGTGATGCCCTCGGTGAGGCTGCGCGCGGCCTGCGGCGCGCCGCGCTTGAATTCCGCCACGTCGGTGGGGATCAGCACACGCACTCGGCGCCCGCCCTGCACCGCCATCGCCGCCACGTGCGCAGGAATCTTCTGCGGCCGCCGGCGCGTGTCGGCCCACTTGCGGCTGACGCTGAAGCACAGGCAGACCTCGCGCACCAGTTCGTCCTGCGCCCCACGCAGCCGGAAGCCGGCGCCCACGCTGACGACGTTGTCGAACTGCCGCACCCAGCCCGGCCCGCGCCGGCGGGCCACGGCCAGTGCGGTGCGGAACTGGGTGCCGAGATCCAGCCCCGCCCAGCGGGCGTGCGCCCGGCTGTCCTTGTCGTCGACCATGGTCTTGCGTGGCCCGGGTTCAGAAGCGCACGTCGCCGTCGGCGACGACCACGCCTTCGGCCTTCAGCAACGGCAGCGCCAGCGCCTTCAGCTCGTCGGCGCTCATCGGCGTGGCGCGCGTGCCTGCCGGCGCGTTCGCCAGCTTCGTGAAGCTCAGCACCGGGGCGCCGCGGGCGGGGTCGCGGGCCAGCGTGGCACGGAAGCCGATCTTGCCGGTGCTGACGCATTCGGCCCGGGCGAGCTCGAGGTTCAGCTTGCGCGCAGCGCCGGCCAGCACATCGGCACCCTCGCCGCTGGCCGTGTCGCCGCCGGCCGGCCGGGGTGCCTGGACGGCGGCGCCGGTGCCGCCCCGCGCGGGCGCGGTGACATCGACGTACTGCTGGATGCGCAGCGCCGAGTCGCCGGTGCCGCGTGCGGCCTCGATGACGATCACGTCGTAGGTGTTGAAGGCGATGTGGGTCAGCGGCGGCACCGGCGCGAGGATGCGGCGTGCCTGCGCGGCGTCGAGCTTCACGTCGCGCGCTTCACCCGGCTTGAGCACCGGATACAGGCCCGGCGCGACGATGCGCACCCGCGTCACCTTCAGCGTCACCGGCGTGCCGCCGGCGAAGGTGGTGGCATTGGCCGCCGCGCTCTGCGCCCCAGCGCCGCCGGCGCCCGTCAGGGCGGCCAGCGGGGCCTCGATCCTGGCCGTCGCCAGCTTCTGCAGCGCACCCAGCGTGCCGCTGTAGAAGTCGAGCAGGGGCTTGGCGATCGCGCTGTTGTCGACCGTGGCCTCCAGCCCCTGCAGGCTCCAGCCCTGGCCGAAGCCCAGCACCACGCCGGCGTTGCCCAGCCCGGCCTTGGCGCTGACGACGTACTGCTCGTCGAAGTCGGGCAACCACAGGATGTTGAAGTAGCGCGGCTGCGGCGTCACCGCGAAGGCGGCGTTGTCGTTGGTCGCCTTGTAGTTCAACACCCCGCCGGCGATGGTCGGTGCGGCCACCGAGGCCGCCGAAGCCGCCGGCGCGGGCGCCGACGCCGCTGCGGCCGGGGCCGCCGCCGACTGCGCCCCACCCGTGGGCGCCGGCGCCACCTGCACGCGCGCGGCGTCGATGCTGAGCAGCCGACCCATGCCCTGGGCCTGGCCACCCTCGACGACGATGTCGGCCAGGCCCTTGGGCACCTCGGTCAGCAGCACATGCGCGCTGTCGGGCGACATCTCGCCGCGCGCCAGGTAGACCTCGCTGGCGACGATGAAGGGTTCGAACACCGAGACATAGGGCCTCGGCAGGTAGAAGCGCAGCCCCTCGGCCGAGTTCGGCACCACCTGGCCGGTGGCACGGTCGACCTTGTTCACCAGCACCTGCGCGCAACCGGCCAGCAGCAGCGCGGCGGCCAGCAGGGCCAGCGGCCGGCGGCATCGGGGAAGAGACTTCATGACATGCTCCTGTCGTGACGAGCGGCCTACCTGGCCGCGAACTTGAAACCGACGTAGGCGCCGCCGCTGATGCCCATCAGCGCCAGCGCGGTGGCCGGCAGGCTGGGCAGCAGGCCGGCGCCGAAGGTCTGCGCGACGTACACGAGGCCGAAGCCCAGCGTGAACAGCAGCGACTGCATGCGGTGCAGGCCGACGCCCTGGTCGAAGTCGGACATCAGGTCCTTCCACAGGCCGCCGGACCGCAGCGGCAGCGCACGCAGCGCGCTCTCGGCGTCGGCCAAGGCCTGGGCCTGGACGGCCGTGGCCGGCGCCGTGCGGGCCGCCTCCCAGGCCTTGAGCAGCGTGTCCACGCGCGCGGGCCGCACGGCCATCGCACCGGCGCCGGTGGCCAGGCTCACGCCCATCAGCACCAGCGCCGATTCGTCGATGGCCAGCCAGTTGCCGGTGGCGTGGCCGATGGTGAACAGGCTGACGAGGACGACGCCCGTCCACCACAGCATCTGGCAGCGCGCCAGGCTGAAGCTGCGCTCGGCCAGCGGCACCACCGCGTCGGGCACGCCGTCGTCGTCGCGCAGGAAGCGCCAGCGGCTCTGGCGGCCCGCCGCGGCCACCACGACGGCCAGCCCGAAGGCGAAGAGCACGGCGGCGCCCAGGCGCTGGTCGCGCGTGGGCAGGTCGAAGCGCAGCGTGGCGTCGGCCTCGGCGACGGCCCCCTTGTCGTCGGCCACGGCCACCCGGACCGGTGCGTCGGCGCCGAGGGCGCGGCGCAGCACCGCGGCCCAGGCCGCCTGCGCCTCGGGCGTGGTGGTGGCCGGCGGCAGCTGGAAGCTCAGGCTGCCGGCCCCCGGCGTCGTGACCACGTCGGGCGTCATGCCGGCCAGGCGCGTGCCGTCCAGCATCAGCTGCAGCCGGGTCGCGTCCACCTTGACGGCGTTCTTCCACGGCCCGAGATCGGGCACCTGCACCGTGACGCGGCTGCGCAGGCCGCAGGGCAGCTCGCCACAGCCGGCCTTGCCGATGGCCAGCGGCAGCGCGCCGCTGGTCCACATCGGCGCCACGTCGAGCTCGAACTCGGCCGGGAAACGCCGGCCCTTGCTGTCGACCATCACGACACGCACCGGCAGCACCCCGCGCGGCTCGGCGCGCAGCACCTGGCCCAGCGCCGTGCCCTGCGCCCGGTCGCGCAGCCGGGGCGCCAGCGCGTAGCTCAGCGTGGCGGCGGCGCTGGCGGCCGGGTCCTGGGCCTCCAGCGTCAGCGTCGCCGGCTGCTGCCGCGGCCCGATCTGCAGGCAGACACTGGTCAAGGGCAGCGCCGACGGGTCGGTGGGCTTGATGTCGAGCTGGTCGGTGCTGAGGCATGCGCTGCGCGCCGCGCAGGCCACGCTGTACGGGGCCTTGACGCTGGCGCCGACGGCGTCGCAGGCGCCGGCCGGCGCCTGGGCCATGGCCGCTGCGCTGCAGGCCCACACCAGCGCGGCCAGCCCGCCGCGGCGGACCCCTGCGGCGACCGACGCCCGTGCACCCCACCGCCGCTTGGCCATGTCCTTGCTCCCGGCGCCGCTGCCGGGCGCCTGGACGGCAGTGTCACCCAGCGCCCGGCCGCTGCGCCACCGCGTCATCCCCCCAACTGATCATGTGGCCGCTGCAGCGCGGCGGGGCGGGCGCGTTCAGGGGCCGTCGGGCCCGGGCGGCGGCGCGCCGGCCTCCATCGCCGACAGCAGGGCCTGCGTCTGCGCCGTCATGTGGTCGAGGAAGGCACGCACGCGCAGCGGCGTGAACTTGCGGCTGGGCAGCGCGGCGTAGACCGAAAGCCGGCCGACGATCCACGGCGCCAGCACCCGCACCAGCTCGCCGCGGTTCAGGTGCCGGGCGGCGATCTCCGCGCTGGTGGACGTGATGCCGGCACCGTCGAGCGCGGCACGCAGCAGGGCTTCGGCGTGATTGGTCCAGACGACGGGTTGCACGGGCACGTCGACCGCCTGTTCGCCGCCCTCGGCCGCGCGCGTCAGGCGCCAGCCCTTGGGCCGCAGCCCGGGCAGGCGCAGGCGCAGGCAGTCGTGCTGCGCCAGGTCTTCGGGGCGTTGCGGCACACCACGGCGGGCCAGGTAGGCCGGCGCGGCAACCAGCACGGCCTCGACGCTGAGGATGCGGCGCGCCACGATGCTGCCGTCGTAGCCCTCCTGGGTGGCCAGCAGCGTGAGGTCGTGGTGCTCGATCACCGGCGCGGCCCAGGCGTCGGTGTCGAGCTCGAAGCGGATGTTCGGGTGCTGGCGGCGGAAACCGGCGATCAGCGGCCCGACGAGGTAGGTGGCCAGCAGCGGCGGCGCCGCGATGTGCAGCTGGCCGCCGAGTTCCCGCGTCTGCGCGCCGACGCTGGTCTCGGCGTCGTCGATGTCGGCGAGGATGACGCGCAGGCGCTCGACGTAGGCCGCCCCCGCGTCGGTGACGGCCAGCCGCCGCGTCGTGCGCTGCAGCAGCCGCGTGCCCAGGTGGGCCTCCAGGTCGGCCACCAGCCGCGTCACGACCGCCGGCGAGAGGTCCAGCGCCCGCGCCGCCGCGGCAAAACTGCCTTCATCGATCACACGACGGAAGACGCGCATCGAAAGCAACCTGTCCATCTTGGTCTTCCCGTGTGGTCTGTCGGCCTATTGTTTCTGAATCAGCAACAAACAATTGATTTGCTGGTCGTTTTCAGATGCCAGATGAAATTCTAGAGTTCAGCCCATGGTTGCAGCGTGTGCTGTGCCACCGACCCACCACCCCGAAAGGACCCGAACCATGACGACCCGACTGATGACCGCCGCTGCCCTCGCCACCTGCCTGTTCGCTGCGGGCTCCGCGCTGGCTGCCGACACCGCACCGCAGAACCTGAAGACCGTGCAGGCCCTGTTCGACTTCGCCGACCAGAACCACGACGGCCGGCTGACGCGCGAAGAGGCCCGGGGCCACCTGCCTCTCACCTACGGCAGCTTCGACCGCGTCGACAGCGCCCGGCGCGGCTGGATCAGCTTCGAGCAGTTCGTCGCCTTCACGAACCAGCGCGCCGGCGGGCAGGCCGAAGAGGTGCTCAAGCTCGGTCAATGGCACTGAGCGGCCGGCGCGCCCGGGCGGGCGCACCCGCCGCCCCGCGCGTGGCCCCGCGGCGCCCCTGAACGGCGCCGCCTGCGGCGCCTTTGCCACAGTCCCCACGGGCGGTGGATGCGCGGCGGGTTACGGTCTGTCACAGTGTCGGCCAGACTTCCGCGGCCTCTGCCGCCCGCCTGGCGCGCCAGCATGACTTCCCTGCCCACGTTCTTCCGCGCCGCCGCCTGCGGTGTCGCCTTGCTGGCGGCGACGGCCGCCGCGGCGCAGACCCCGCCCGGCCAAACCCCGCCCGCCCCGGTGGGCGGGGTGCCGGCCACGTTGCCGCAGATCCAGCTGCCCGACCTGCGCGAGATCCAGGTCGACGTGCCACGCCCGGTGCGCGCCGCGCAGGCGGCCCTGGGCATGGGCCGGCAGCGCCTGGCGCTGGTGGTGGGCCTGGGCACCGTCGGTACACGCCAGGTGGTCGACAGCGCCGCGCGCGACACCCAGGCCGTGGCCGCGGCGCTGCGCAGCGGCGGCTTCGTCGTCATGCAGCGCAGCGACGTGAGCGCGGCCGAACTGCGGCGCGCGCTGCAGGAATTCCGCAGCCGGCTGCAGCCCGCCGGTGTCGGCTTCGTCTACCTCACGGGGCTGGGCGTCCAGATCGACGGCCGCAACCTGCTGCTGGCACGCGAAGCGCCACTAGACCCCGCGCTGCCCGCCGGCGCGCTGGCCGCGCAGCTGGGCTCCGCGGCCGTGCCGCTGGACGAGGTGACCGAGGCCCTGATCGGCCCCGTCGACAGCCCGCGCATGCTGGTCGTCGACGCCGCCTGGAAGCACCCCGTGCTGGGCCGGCTGCCCCAACCCGGCCTGGCCGAGCCGCGCCTGCCCGCGGGCACGATGGCGCTGTTCGGCCACGCGCTGGGCCATGTCCAGGAGGTGCCCTTCGTCGCGCCGCTGCCCATCCCTGCGCCCACCGACGCGGTGGCGCTGGCCGCCACGCCGTTTGCGCGCACGCTGGTGGCGGCGCTGCTGACGCCGCGCATCAGCGGCCCCGAGGCGCTGCGCCGCACGCGCCGTGCCATCGCCGAAGCCAGCCTGGGACAGGCCGGCCCGTGGCTGGGCGGCGACACCGAATCGCGCGAGGAATTCGCCGAGGCCACGCTGCTGGACGGCCTGGTGCCGCGCACCCCCGAAGAGATGGCGCGTGAAGGCCTGCGCCAGGGCACACGACTGGTGTCGCGGGCCGACGCGGCGCGCGCCGGCGAAATGCCGGTGAACGAAGTGCTGCAGCAGCGCAGCACGGTGGAGCCGCCGGCCGAGACCTCGCGCAAGCCCGCCGACAGCGCCCACAAGCTGCCCGAAGTGCCCGCCAACGCCGGCAGCCTGGGCAGCGTGGCCGGCAGCACCGCCAGCGTGCTGGGCGCGGCCACCGGCGTGGCGGCCACCGCGGCGGGCCTGGTGGCAACCGCAGGCGCGGTCGAGGCGGCGGTGGCCACCAGCGTGGCCGGCACCGCCGTCGGCGTGGTCGGCACGGCGGTCGGCACCGCCACATCGGTGCTGGGCAACGCCGGGGCGCTGGCGGCCCGCGCGACGGCGCCCGGCGTGCTGCCTACCGGCGGCGCCGCACGCCAGGCCGCAGCGGCAACGGCGACGCCCGGCGGCGCCGCACCCGCGGCCCTGCGTGCCGCCCGTCCTGCCGCCCCGCCTGCCGCACCGTCCGCCGCACCACCCGCCCCCCTGCCCGCGGCCCCCGCCACGGCCGCCACCCCCGCCGGTGCAACCGCCGGTGCAGCCGTGGCGTCGGTCGCACCCCCGACCCCCGTGCCGGTCGGCCCCGCCGCGGGCCAGGCAGCCGTCGAAGCCGGCGCCGCTGCCACGGCGGGCGGCCGCCCGGACCTGGCCCGCCGCGTCGCGTCCTCGGCACTCACGAACGCCGCCGAAGGCCCGGCGCAGGACGACGGCGCCGCGCGCCCGGCGGCCGCCAGCGACGGCCGCACCCGGCGCGCCCCCGAGGGCGGTGAACGCCCGCTTTTCACGCCGCGCATCAACCCCCACGGATATGCCGAAGGCGACACCTACACCTGGCAGGTCACCGACACCTGGAAGGGCGAGGTCGCCGGCGAATACACGACCGCGATCGAACAGGTGCTGGACGACGGCCGTTTGCTGGCCAACGGCCAGCAGGTGCAGCTGGACGCGCAGGGCCGGGTGACGCGGCACATCAACGCCGAAGGCGGCGTCTCGCAGTTCGAGCCGGCGCAGGCGCTGTGGTGGGCCAAGCCGGTGGCGGGCGAGCGGCGCACCGTCAAGTACCTCGAGAAGTTCCAGCGTGCCGACCGCGTGGCCGGCCAGACCGAGTGGAAAGGCTCGGCCCGTGTCGGCAGGCTGCGCCGGCTGCAGACGCCGGCCGGCGAGTTCGAGGTGCTGCCGGTGGAAAGCAGCGGCTGGTGGTACGAGAAGCTGGCCGACGGCACACGCAGCAGCGGCCAGTGGAGCCGCACCGCCTACTACGCGCCCAGGCTGGGCCACCCGGTGGCCATCGAGATCGAGAACGCCGACCACCTGGGCAAGCTGATGAAGCGCGAGCGCATCGACCTGCTGCAGGCCCAGACGGCGCGTGCAGCGCCCTGAGAGCCGGACCCAAGGGCCCGGAAGGGGCCTTGTGCGTGCCCAAGGCCCTAGGAGCGTGGGCTGAGGCCCGCACCGCCTTGCGCCCGCCGTGCGCACCCGCGTCGCCACACCACGAACCAGGCCAGGACGGACAAGACGGCGGCCCTGGCGAAAAATCCGGGCTTGGGGCAAAGCGGCCCGGTTGGCCACAATGGCCGTCGACGATGACGAGCCTGCCGCGAGCCAGCCACCCCCACCTCGCCACGCCAGTGCGGCTGGGCGCGGTGGCCGCCTTGCTGGTGCTGCTGGCCGGCTGCGCCAGCGGCCCGCGCGCCGGCCGCGACGGCCCGCCCGCGCGCCCGCCCGCGGGCCTGGAGCAGGTGCCCGACGCCGTGCCTCGCGTCGAGCCGCTGCGCGTCGGCGGGCCGAACAAGCCCTACGAGGTGCTGGGGCAGCGCCACGTGCCGCACACCGGCGACGTGCCGCTGCAGGAAAACGGCCTGGCCTCGTGGTACGGCACGAAGTTCCACGGCCAGCCCACGGCCAGCGGCGAGCCCTACGACATGTACGGCATGACGGCCGCCCACAAGACGATGCCCATTCCGAGCTACGCGCGAGTGCGCAACCCGGCCAACGGGCGCGAGGTGGTGGTGCGCATCAACGACCGCGGGCCGTTTGCCGCCGGGCGTGTCATCGACCTCAGCTATACGGCGGCGCTGAAGCTGGGCGTGCTGCGCGGCGTGACGCCGGTGCAGGTGCAGCGCCTGACCTTCGACGACATCCGCAGCGGCCGCTGGCGCCGCGCCGGCGACGAAGCGGTCGCGGCCGCGCCGCTGACGACACCGGTGCCGCAGGCGCCCGCCACCGGCCTGGTCGCGCTGCCGGGCGACGACCTGGCGCCTGGCGACGCCGCCCCGGGTGCCGCCAGCCCCACGGCCGGCTACTGGCTGCAGCTGGGCGCCTTCCGCACGCGCGACGCCGCGCTGCGCCTGCAGCAGCGGCTGCGCGACGAGGGCGACGCCAGCCTGGCTGCCGTGGCGGTATTCGAGGACGACGGCTGGTTCCGCGTCCAGGCCGGTCCCTACGCCACACGCGCGCAGGCGCAGCAGGCGGCCGACGCCGGCCTGCGTGCCAGCGGGCGCAGCGCGCTGGTGATCGAGCGCAAGGTCACACCGAGCCGGTAGCCGGCCGCATTTCTCGCCGGCCTCACCGGCCCGGGGCGCCACCCGTAGCGCGCGAATGTGGGGTTCCCGCTGAGCCCGCAGGGGCATACCGCCGCATCTGCGGGCGGCTGCGAACGGGTGTGGAGTGCCTGTGCAGGTCCCCGCAATCGACATCGCCAGCAAAGGCGGATCGTGATGCCCGAGCAACGTCCCCCGGCCTTCCAGCCCGTGGCCCTTGCCGTCCTGGCGGCCTGTGGCGTGGTCTTGGGCGCGCTGCTGTAACTGCCTACCGGGCCACAGCCCGAAGCGGATGTTGGCGGCAGCCAGCGCGCGAGCACGGTGCCCGCCGCGGCCCGGCCCTCGGCAGCACCATCGGACGCGGACCCGGCCTACGCCGCACCCCCGCAGCAGGCGGCCTCGGCGGCGCCAGCGCCGTCGGTTGCGCTGCAGCTGACGCCGGCAGGCCCGCCGCTGCCCGCCCCTGGCGCCGCGGCGGCGCGCGTTGCGGATGCGCCAACGCACGACCGGCCGGCCGCGCCCGCCGTGGTCTCCGTGCGCCGCAGCCTGCCCCCAGGTGCCGAGCCACCTGCCCCCGCGGCGGCGGGCCTGCCGTCCGGCCCGCCGGCGGGCGACGTGCTCGTCGCGGCCGACGGCGTGTTCGTGCGGCGCTCGCTGCCGCAGGCCGCCGACGGTGCGGCAGCAGCCCCGCCGA
>Ga0154020_10002360_pt1 | contig 22998 bp, 26 predicted proteins | sample Klosneuvirus_201_FD_109709 | JGI IMG/M metagenome (GOLD analysis project Ga0154020, IMG submission 109709) | Active sludge microbial communities from wastewater, Klosterneuburg, Austria - Klosneuvirus_20160825_MG | ecosystem: Engineered > WWTP > Aerobic digester > Activated sludge | place...
CCGTTTATCGATTTCTCTGACTGTCGCCATTTTCGCTCATCGATACAATAGCAGATTCTGGGACCATCTATCTCCCCCTTTATAAGTCCCGCATCCTTTAGTTCTTTTAGATGCTGGGAGACAGTCGCCTGTGAGAGTGGCAGCACATCCACTATATCCCCGCAGATACAAGCTCTCTTCTTTAACAGAAGCTTAATGATAGCGATGCGAGCGGGATGCGACAGTGCCTTGGCAATCCTAGCCAATTGCTTGTCCTTTAGTGAGAATTCATTTGCTTTGGAGTATCCCATATCTTTAATTTATCGCAAAGTTACGATAAACGATTGAATGAGACAAATTTATTTTAGACCTCGCACTACTTATAAGCAAAATGGATCAGAATAAAATATGGACTTAGTAAAGAACCTGAGTTAGCGCAGCCTTTTAGTACCGAGAACTTATAAGCGGAAAGTCTGCAGCTTAATGCAATAGCTGAATTTTTTCTTCTACCAGATCTCTGAAAGGTCGGTATTTGGCCGCGAGGTAGAAATCATTTTTATCAATGTACCACTTATGATGGAAAGCTCCTTTCTTATACTCCACATAGATACCGCCCCAGTCACCGGCATCCGGCTGACCTAATCTGGTGGAGTCCTGATCCAGGAGGACTTGTGGCACTTGTAAGAGCAGATCTTTCACTTTTTGAAATTGTGAGTCGCGAAGTGGCACGAAATTCCCTTCATTGAGACCCGGATAAGCATACTCATCGCGAGTGTCTTCAGATAAGTCACAGCAAGTAAGCTTGTAAGTCTCCACGCACTCCTCACCTACACACTCACCATAGAAGTGGCCAAATATGAGAAAGTCTGGCTCATTGCTGATCTTCTCTTTCGTGCAGGAAGTCAAAACACCCATACTGAGCAGGAGAAAGATTAAAATACGTGTCATAATTTATGAGTTGAATGTGTTTCCAATATATAACGCATGTAATCATAAAATAGCTGTTTGGGACCGGAACAAAATACTTCTAGTCTTTGGTCTTTGGGGCGCTGCACTTCGTAAGTGCTGCTGTAGCGGTATAGTCCTTAGCAATTAGTCTTTGGCTTTTGATTTCTCGAAGGATAGTTTTCTTTGCCTATTTACCTATTGCCTACAGCTTATAGTTTACAGTAATTATTTTCGTGTCACATGACACAGTCACTTGCTTCAATTTTGGCTGTTGCTTATAGCTACAGCAATTATTTTCCTGTTAGCATTAAATTCAATGAGCAGGTAATGAAAATGAAATACCAAACCGATTTTCTCATTTCTTATTCGGGCCAATCGGGCCTCATACCCCTGCGGCATACACTGATGAAGTCATATGAAACCAACTTCCTTCTTTTGGCATGATATAGCAAAGACTAAAAAGAAAATTGCAATTAGGTATATATCAATCATTAGAATTCAGGTAAATTTAGAACAATATGATTGAAAAGTAGGAATAGGCACACTAATCCTTTCTGATGAGCAGAAACTGTCTAATGAATTCTACTAAATGTACAGAGATACAAAATAAATAAGCCGATGGGACCTAATCCCTATTGAATTTAAAATATTCACTTAGTAAATGGTCCTTATTGCGCATCCAAGCTGACGCCATAGCCATACCTGCTACTGAGAATGTAATACCATTTCCTCCAAATCCAAGCACGAAATAAGTATTAGTAAAATGTTTGTGAGTACCTATATACGGCAAGCCATCCTTGGTCTCTCCAAATGTACCGGCCCAATTAAAGTCACGATAAAAGGGGTAGTCGGGCATGAACTTTCCAAGTGCCTTAAATAGCTCACCTTCCTTCCTGGAGATCATCGCATCACGCCGTGCGGCATTTTTATAATTTTCATCACCACCACCTACCAGCAGTCGATGGTCTGTTGTAGTACGCAGATACAGGTAAGGTTCATCTGTATTCCACACCAATAAGTTTTCCAGTCTTTTATATGCTTCCTCATTGGGCTCAGAAACTATAGCAAAAGTACTTTTCAGACTGACAAAATCATTCTTAATTAATTCCACAGCTTCATAACCCGGACAATATATTATTTTGCGCGCTACGATATTATGCCCTGAATCCGTAATAGCAATATTGTCGCTTTTCTGATATTTAACTCTCTTAATATTGCTCTTATCAAATACCCGCAGTCCCTTCTTAATGTTAAAGTCCAGCAAATCATGAGCCAACCTGAACGCATCTACACTGGCACCTTGCTGAGACAATATACCACTGTAAGTATTCTTAATCTGATACTCATCATATATCTCGGATGATTCCAACCAAGTGACCTCGAATCCCGCAGCACTTCGTGCTTTCAGTTCTTTTTGCAATAAGTTCCGATCTGATCTCCTGGAGGCGAAGTAGAGTGATTTTTTTCTTTCAAACCCCGCCTTGGAATTAATCTCTGTGGCTAACTCATCCAACTTGTCAATAGCATCATGACAGGCCTTGTAGCTCATAATAGCACCCACCTTGCCCACTTGATTTTCCAACTGAAAGAGTGGTACATCAATCTCATACTGCAGCATAGATGTAGTGACAGATGTGCTACCATTGCCTATTTCACGCCGGTCTATAAGCACAGTTTCATAGCCATCCTGAACCATCTGATGAGCGATAAGACTACCTGTAATGCCTCCCCCTACTACTAGAATATCACAGTTTATATCTTCTTTCAGGGAGGGGTAAGAAGAAATCAAACCATTCTTTACCAACCAAAATGGTTCATTTGACCGAATATCCATAAGTAGAAATTAAAACGATTATTTATATACAATTAAAGAAGACAACAATAAAAAGTTGTAAGCAACTTAAAAAAAACCGGCTTTGTAAAATTTACAAAGCCGGAACAACACTCAACATACTTAATTTTAAATTTTCATATTGTAAAAAATATATCTAAATCTTTAATTCTCCATCCACTCCACCATCATCCATCTTAGCTCCGGTTACCGCAGAGAATATCATTTTGATAGAAGCCCACAGTTTTCCATTTTTAGTATCCCAGTAATGCCCGCTTACAGGTGATACAGAAATAACTCTCACACGTGGATCATCCTTTCCTTCGAACCATGCATTTGCAAATTCTGTCCAGTGTGCTTCGATTGTAGCCTTATCCTGATGGATGCTAGCTAAACCGGTTAATTCCAGAAATTCGCTATTGGCATTGTTCTGAAAAGTTAAAAGCACCGTATGATTTTCCTTTATTTCATGGTTTTTATCACTTTCTGAGGAACTCAGAAACCACAAAGTACCGGCCTCATCCACTCCTTGCAACGCCATAGGTCTGCAATTAGAAACTGCATCTGTTGCTGTCCCTGAAGGAAAGGCAGTGTGAAAAAGACATATTCCACAGCGCTCTGCAAGTTCTTTAATTTTTGAAATAGCATCGGTTGAGGTCAAATCTTCCTTTGGTTGTTTATCCATGTCAGCCATAAGTAATATTATATTTATATGTTAGTTAATTATCCGTCTATTGCGTCTATATTAATCTCTGACTTTGCCAGTTTTGTCAGATTTTTATCGCAAGATTTTTCTTCATCTAGCGTCGCTAATAATAAATCAAGGGCATCTTTAAATCCGAGCGTTTTAGCATAAGTAGCTAATGTCCCATAGGTGGCAATCTCGTAGTGCTCTACTTTCTGCGAAGCAGCGATGATTGCAGCATCTCTCACTGCACCAGTGACGGTTTCCTCGAGAATACTGTCACCCTCTTTTAAGATACCTTCCATGGCCTCACATTTCACCGCCTTTGCTTTCTCTCCTATAGATTCAAATACCTGTTCTAGACGAGTGACCTGATTTTTTGTCTCCTCTAAATGATCGCCTATAGCTGCCTTCAGTTTTGCAGAGGTAGCATTTTTTTGCATTTTAGGCAATGCCTTTGTTAAGTGTTTTTCTGCCCAATAAATATCTTTCAAACCGTCGATAAAAAAATCTTTTAACTCTGTTGCTGCGTCTTTTTTTGCCGGTACCTTTTTTGTAGGCATCTTTTTATTTGTTGTTGATTGCATTATTATTATTTTTAGAATTTAAGTTTAAATTTATTCCTCATACAATGATTTCCCAAGTAGAAATATATGGCATTTTAATACACAGTGAATTACCTTCACCACCACCACACAGTGGAACTAGTATCTAAAAATTTAGATTCTGTAAAAAGAATATGCTATAAGAAATCCGGATCTAGACGCAAATTGAACTACTATAATTCATAACCCAATTTGAGATTAAAGAACAATAGATGATTGATTATTGTTTAAGTAAAATCAACTTTATTATATAAAATTCCAATGAAAGCACTTCAAAGCCCATAATCAACTAATAAACGTGCATAGATGTAATGATACCTAATGATGAAAAAGTAAAAGTAGAATATCATGGGGCACTATCTCAGGACTCAGCATGGGAGGGTAAACTTGCCTTCACTACCCTACCTATCGTAAGCCCTTGTACCAAAATACTGAATACGACCACGACATAAGTTACTACAAGGATCAACTCCTTTGTCTCAGAGTTGGGAATAGAGAGCGCCAGTGCTAATGAGAGGCCCCCACGGAGTCCACCCCACCAAATGATGGGCGCATCCTGGCGACTGATATTGACCAACCTCGGAATAATTAATATAGGAAGATACACTATCACTAATCGGGAAAACAAAACAATGGCGATAGTGATAAGCCCCAAAATAATATATAGCCAGTTAAACTCTATTACAAGTAGAACCAAGGCAATCAGAATAAATAAAATCGCATTAAGTATCACATCCACTAGTTCCCAAAATTTTGTCACATACTCCTGTGTAGTATCACTCATCGCTTCCCTTAGCCTGAAATTACCCACCATAAGTCCCATGACGACCATAGCCAGTGCGCCTGAGATGTGTATAAAGTTAAATACAGCAAAACCTGCCATAACAAACGCTAGAGTCAACAGAACTTCCGTCTCATAATGGTCAATCGACTTCAATAAGAGATGTAATATATAACCGAATAGAAGACCGAAGACGATACCGCCAACCGCCTCCTGAACAAAGAGTACCGTAAAATGTCCGGGCTCAAAAATCGAAGAACCTGATCGCACCATTTCCAACAAGGCGATAAACAGTACCACACCTATTCCATCATTAAAAAGACTCTCACCTACGATAGTGATTTCTGTTCTTTTGGGTACATTGGCTTTAGTCAGAATACCCAGTACTGCTATTGGATCAGTAGGTGAGATCAATGCACCGAAAAGCAAACAATACAAGAAATTAATGTCCAGACCTATTAATGAAGCTGCATAGAAAAATAATCCTGCGATAATCAAAGTAGAGAGTAACACACCGCCCAGTGCGAAAATACTAATGGCTCTCAACTGCCCTTTTATAGATGCCCAGTTGGTATGAAGAGAGCCTGCAAAAAGTAAAAACCCCAACAATACATTTAATATGATCTGATCAATATGAATCTTCTCAAGCTGTTCACTCAAGGCATCAATGGGGAAATCAAATATATTTCCCGCCGAAATAATGACTACAGATAGAATAGTAGATAACAAAAACAAGCCGATCACAAAAGGCAATTTTATCCAGCGCTGATTGATGTAAGCAAAAGCTGAAGAAAGAGATATCAGGAGAATCAGATATAGATAAGTTGTCATGGTCAATTTCTTTTATATACTTCTATAGTATCTACCTTAAGCTTCACCATAAGCCATCGTTGAAGACGACTAAAATCTGACTTTGACAATGGCTTGTCTGCACTATAAAATGCAGTCGGGGTAGTGTTCACAGTATCTGAAGCATTGTACACATGTTGATTAACTACTGATATTGATCGGATGGATGGAAAAATAGAATTTGCCTCTGGAAAAATATTATCCTTGCTGAGCCTGTAGCTCTGCAGCTCTGCACTTAACTGAGCGATGATTAATTTCTCTTTATTTTCATTGTTATTCTCTAAATCAGGCTTTATCTTTTTTTCTGCGAGAAATGCACTGTCCTGCCTGATGATGAGCCGTGTATTCTTCAAGTTGCATGAATCTAGTGATGAATTGAGTTTGGTAATTTCCTGTGTTGTAAACTTCCTTGATAAAAAGGCCAGCTCTATGAGCCGCGGTGATGTCTGATAATTAGTCTTCTGGAAGATGACGGTATTTCCTTTATTGTCAAACTCACGGGTGACAAAATCTTGGACAGATTTCTTAAATTGTTGCTCCTGATAAAAGTGGTAAGCAAAATAAATACTGGGCACTATTAACGCCATTGTAATAGCGGTCATCACCCAATGCAGACGGCGAGTCTGTCTTTCATCCAATTGTTTCGCTGCAGGATAATGCAAATATTTTACAATAATAAAAGTGGCAATACAGATAAATGTGCTGTTGATAGTATACAGGAACATGGCGCCGCCGAAATAAGTCCAATTTCCCACAGCCAGGCCATAACCCGCTGTACAAAGCGGTGGCATCAGTGCGGTGGCGATGGCCACTCCCGGTATGGGGTTACCTTTTTCCATTCTGGTAACAGCGATTACCCCAACCAGTACCCCAAAAAAAGCGATCATCACATCATAGAAATTGGGAGATGTCCGGGAGATCAACTCAGATAGTGGATCCTTAAAAGGGGTCAACCAGAAGTATATAAAGGATACAGAGAGACCGACTACTGTAGCGACGAGTAGGTGAGTGAGTGATCTTCGCAGTAGCGTAAAATCATACATTCCTAAAGCGAATCCTGCGCCTACAATAGGGCCCATCAGAGGAGAAATAAGCATGGCACCGATGATCACTGCTGTAGAGTTTATATTGAGACCTACTGAAGCTACCAATATAGCGCACATCAGAATCCACAGATTTGGGCCTCGAAAAGCTATGTTGCTTCTGATATTAGCCAATACCTTCATTTTATCCTCCTCACCATTACGAAGATTGAATAGCGATTTTAGGTAATTGCTCATTCCTTTAGATTAGTCGGTGGAGGTATAGAAGTTATAGCAATGGGGATAGATTGCTGTGTACCGTATAGCTTGATCTCATGAATATTTGCCGGCATATTGAGCCCATTGGCAATTATAGCATTTTTTACATTGCTCATCACCCGACTGCGAATCATCATAGCTTTCTTTTTATAATCTTCAGAATCTATCCAAAATAATATTTTCAGATTGACAGTGCTCACGTCTAGTAAATCAGCCACTACAAAAGGATGGTGCTCTTCATCAAGGAGTACATCTTTAGTTTTGATTACTGCTTCCAAGATTACTTTTTCTGCCCTAAGTATATCATCTGCATAATCAATGCCCACGATAAACTCCATGCGAAAAAATCCGTCCTCGGTGTAATTCAGCAAAGGTGTCTTGAGCAAAATACTATTCGGTACATACACGTCCTTGCCGTCAAAAGTTTTAATTTTCGTATACCGAAACTCCATCGAAACTACCTTACCGAAGATATCGCCACTCTGGATGGTATCATTTACATTGAAAGGCCTATTAAAGGATAAGATGATTCCAGAAATGAAATTCTCTCCGATATCTTTAAAAGCAAATCCAATAATAATAGCTGACGCGCCGGCTGCAGTTAGGAGTGTGTTAGCAATTCCTTGCAAGCCTGCGATGCGTAGCGCAAACATCACTGCGAGGATAACCAGGATTACCTTGATTGACTTAGACAGAAAATTGGTCATCAGTGGATCTCCTGTCTTCCTGGCAATTAGATTGCGCGATACCTGGGTTATTTTTTGAGCTATGAGAACGCCCAGTGCTACGATTAATATGGCGGTCAGATAACCGGGTACCTGAGTGAGAAAATTTAGCCAGGCTGCTCTAAAAGATTGAACTAAAAGAGAAGCATCGAGCTGTAAAAAAGTCAATAAAAACGACTGATTCATTATTGATCACTTTTGAGGTAAACCACTCGCTGAGGGAAGGGTATTTCAATCTGCTCCTGTTGAAAAGCTTCGAAAATCGCAATGCGTAAATCGCTTTTTAGCCCTTCTACGCGATATACATCTTGTACCCAAAAGTGCAAGGTAAAGTTGAGCGAAGAAGCCGCAAAATCATCCAGTCGTGTGAAAGGAGGATGCTCCGATGATATTCGATTATCTGCCTTAGCTATAGCTAGCAAAATCTCACTTACTTTACGAATATCAGAATTATATCCCACACCAACACTGACGTCAAATCTTGAAATAATGCGGTGGTGAGTCCAATTGATTAATTGATTTTTCGTGAGAATCGTATTTGGGACAATAATAAACTTTTCATCTCGGGTCAATACTGTGGTCGTGCGCAGATTGATTTCAGTAACCTTGCAAACCATATTATTTACCTCAATCACATCACCCACTTTGATAGATCCATCAACAAGAAGTATTATACCGGAGACAAAATCACTAAAGAGATTCTGCAGGCCCAATCCAATACCTACAAGTAAAGCTGCTGAACCCGCTAATAGTACGGTAAATTTAAATCCCAGTATATCAAATGCCAGCACAATGGCTACTACAGTCACTGTGTACTTGATCAGTGAGTAGAGCGCATATTTCTTAGACTCATCAAGTTTGTGAGACTTATAGATTAATTTTCTAAGTAAATACAGCAGAAATTTAATACCCACTATAAACAGTACCAAAAATAATACTGAAAATATCTCTATACTCACCGAGCCAATGGTGAATAACCTATAATTTAATATACTTTCGATATCCATAATTATTAATTGAATTCGTTAGATTTCTATCTACGCCACTACTTTATAGCTCAGAGATCAATGCGATGGGGAAATAAATGTACGTTATTTTGTGAAAAGTGGTATTACAGAGGCTTAAGAATATATGAAAATATTCTTAATCTCTCATTCCGAACGACTTAAGCGATATGGATCAAACACATAATATCAGCAGAAACCCCGTCTTAAACTTAATCAGTAACCACTTTAGTGAGGCTATAAAGGTCCCTTCGACGATCTTTGAGATTTCTTACACTGCCGTACTCGTGCAATTCATCTAATAGCCTCAAATCTACGTCGGCAATAAGTATCATCTCTGTATTGGGAGTCGCCTCACTCTTGATACCATTAGAAGGAAAGGCGAAGTCACTCGGTGTGAACACAGCGGACTGAGAATATTGAATATCCAGATTTTCCACTTGTGGCAGTGTGCCCACATTGCCGGTAATGGCCACGTAGCATTCATTTTCAATTGCCCTGGCCTCGGCACACTTGCGCACACGCATATATGCATTTTGAGTATCTGTCAAGAAAGGTACAAATAATATCTGCATGCCTTGATCAGCCAGCAATCGGGATAATTCGGGGAACTCAACATCATAACAAATCAATATTCCGACCTTACCTGCATCTGTTTCAAATACTTTAATTGTATCACCACCCTGAAGTCCCCAATATTTAATTTCATCCGGAGTGATGTGAATTTTTTCATATTGATCGATTTTACCATTACGATGGCATAGGAACCCGGTATTTCTCAGTACGCCATCGACATAAGAAGGCATACTACCGGCAACAATATTTACATTGTAGGAGACAGCCAGTTCTCTGAATCTTTGTTTAATCGCATCCGTATAGTTTGCTAATCCACGCATGGCCTCAGCTGAGTTTTTGTCATTCAGTCCAGCCATGAGTGGGCCGTTAAAATACTCCGGGAACATAGCAAAATCCGCTTTATAGCTGGAAATAGCATCGACAAAATATTCTGCCTGTTGAAATAATTCTTCCAGTGAATCGAACAGTCTCATCTTCCATTGAATCAAGCCCAGACGAATGTATTTAGTTTTATTTGAAATCTTCTTTTGATGTGGTTCGTACAGCACATTAATCCACTCCAGAAGTGCTCCATAAGTGTTGCTTTGAAAATCCTCCGGCAAGTAATTCTTGATTAATTTTTTCAAATGAAAATCATTGCTCAGTTGAAAATTCAATACAGGATCATGAATTTCCTTATCCTTCACTTTCTCAACATATTGCTTTGGTGTCAAATCATCTTTATAGTTGTGGTAGTTTGGCATCCTACCACCAAACAAAATATTCTCAAGATTTAACCGCTCACAGAGCGCCTTGCGAGTATCATACAGACGCCTGCCCAGTCTCAACCCTCTGAACTCAGGATCGATAAATACTTCTATACCATAGAGAGTATTGCCACTGTCTGTATGAGTACTAAAAGTATAATTTCCGGTCACCTCCTTATATGAATGGATGTCATCCAATACATCACCATCTATAATTATCGAGAGTGCACATCCGGCTATCTTATCATCGCATAGAATTACAAACTGACCTTCCGGAAATAATTTCAATAACCTCTGAATAGTAGCCAATTCCCAATATCCTCCCTGCCAGTCCGGATAGGAGGCTTTCATCACACTAAGTAATTGCTCGAATTGTTCAATAGTGAGGTTTTCTATTTTTATATTTTTTACCATTCTTTGATTTAACTAATTTTTATTTTAATTGAGTAATTTAAAGGCAGGAATATAGGTACTCCATTGTATCGAAAAGCGTGTGATATGAAGTAATGATATGACTCTAGAATTATAAACCTAACGCTGTTATTTAGATATAGTCCATAACCAATTCCAATAGGGCTAACCCAATATTAACATAAAATTAAAATTTATATATTATAAGTAAATTGAGAATATACTTTCAATTATATTCTGATTTTAGAACAATAAAATATATCCTAATTTGCTATTCTTTTGAAATTTTCGTCAAAGCAGAACCTTTGTGAGCTGCAATGTGATCAGTCTTATTGCTTTTGATCTCATACTGAGGATCATCTTCTGAAGCATGGTGTGTATACCCTTTGTATTGAAAGTCTTTAGTATAAACCTTTATAATATGCCCTGACACTCGGCCTGCCTCTGAGTTCCAGGATACGTCATCTCCAATTTTAAAATCCTTTGCCATTGTATATACTATTTTTTATTGATCTCATATTATTGAGTAACAAAAGAAATATGATAAAGATCATAAAATAATGAAAGATAAATTTGTCCTTAATTAGCAGACCAAACCTATCTTTGTGTCAAATTTTTGCATAAATGAATTATAAATTTCAATACTTTACGATGTCACGCCTACTTTCTATACTTACACTGTCGATTGCTTTTATGTACTCAGGAGGGTTGCTGCAGGCTCAGGATACACTATCTCCGGACAATAAATTCTTGCTGTCGGGACAGCTGCGTACCAGAGGAGAACTGCGAGATGGTACCTTCAGGCCAATAGAGGCGGATGAGAAACCGGCAGCTCTTATCAGTGATCGCATCCGACTGACTCTGGATTATAGCTTTCGGGATAAAATCCGAGTAAAAATATCACCTCAGAGCGTGGGTATCTGGGGTCAGTCTCCTCTAGTGCAGGGCGCAGAAAACAGCGGAAGCCAATTCTCGCTTTTTGAAGCTTGGGCCGGTTTTTCTCTGGGCAGTTACTGGAGTACACAGATCGGTCGTCAAATAATATCGCTGGATGACGAGCGCTTCTTTGGTGAACTGGACTGGGCACAGGGCGCTAGAGCACACGATGCGCTTGCAATTCACTTTGCAAAAAATAAATATGAAGCCAAAGCATTCTTCGCCTACAATCAGAATTATAAAACCTTGTATGGCAATAACCTCAGCAACCCGAGCGGAAATCTATATAGCACTAATGACGCTACACCATACAAATGGATGCAGACATTGTGGACCAAGCTTCCAATCAATGACCACAATAAAATGTCATTGCTGATCAATAATTTGGGATTTCAAGGAGCAACTACAAAGACAGATAGCGCAAAAACCTATTTTCAACAGACACTGGGTGCCAACTATTTTTATTCAGGCAGTAAACTTAATGCTAACATCTCCGCCTATTACCAAATGAATGACAATGCAGCAGGTAAAGCGACCAATGCCTATTTAATGGCAGGATACGCTGGGTATGCGGTCACACATCAGTGGAATATAGGTCTGGGAACAGACTTAGTGAGCGGAAACGATGTGGGTGAGCCACTGATTAAAAATAATTCTTTCACACCTTATTTTGGCACCAGCCATAAATTCTACGGATCGATGGATTATTATTACGCCGGTAGTGGGCACAAGGGTGCAGGACTTTCTGATAATTATTTAAAAATAGCTTTCAAGCCAAAATCAACACTTTTATTGTCTCTCGCCCTACATCAATTCTTTACCCCAAGCGTTATTAAGGATAATTCAACAGAATACAATAAAAACTTGGGACAGGAGCTCGATTTAGGATTCTCATATAAAATCAATAAATTTGCAGCAATAACCGGCGGTTATTCAGCATATCTGACCACACCAACCATCAATTACCTGAAAAACACTCCTTCTGCAAATAAATTGCAAAATTGGGTGTGGCTGGGACTGAACGTAACCCCTACTTTTTTTGAAACTAAATATTAATTATTCTTATATCTAAAAAACAAATTTAATATGAACAAGTATCTATTGTATTGCACCGTAGCCAGTCTCCTGACTTTCTTCGCCTGCAAGAACAACACTGATGGAAGTAAGAACGGAGGCGCTACTATCGATATGGTGACAGAGGGTAGTGCCGAGATTGCCGATATCACGGGCGCACCAAAAGTACCTGCACCGGTAGGCGACAGAGGTCCCAAAAAATGGATTGTAAACCTGGAAACTACAGAGATCGAAGGACCACTGGCAGATAGTGCCACTTATAAGTTCTGGACTTTCAATAATTTAGTACCGGGTAGCTTCATCCGTGTAAGAGAAGGTGATGAGATCGAATTACACCTGAAAAATGCGGCAAACAGTGTGATGCCCCACAATATTGACCTGCACGCAGTCAATGGCCCGGGAGGAGGCGCTGAAGCTACCTTTGCCGCACCTGGCAAGGAGGCAGTCTTTACTTTCAAAGCGCTCAATCCAGGCTTGTACGTATATCACTGTGCTGCACCGCCGGTACCCATGCACATAGCAAATGGTATGTATGGCCTTATCTTGGTAGAGCCCAGCGGTGGCTTGAAAAAAGTGGACCGTGAATATTACATCATGCAAGGTGAATTTTATACTAAGAATAAAACCGGAACCCCCGGTCTGCAAGAATTTGACAACGACAAGGGAAATACCGAAATCCCGGATTATGTGCTCTTCAATGGTAGAAAAGGCTCTATGTTAGGTGCCAATATGCTGGAAGCTAAAGTCGGTGAGACCATTCGATTATTCGTCGGAAATGGCGGACCAAATCTGGTTTCTTCATTTCACGTGATCGGTGAAATTTTCGACAATGTATATCAGGAAGGCGGATCTACTGTTACTCACAATGTTCAGACTACTCTTATTCCGGCAGGTGGAGCCGCTATTGTTGAATTTAAGGTAGATGTACCAGGTGAATACAATATCGTAGATCACTCAATCTTCCGTGCATTCAATAAAGGAGCAATAGGAAAAATAAAAGTTACAGGTGAAGAAAACCCTAAAGTTTTTAAACACGGAACGTTCTAACCCACAATTAATAAATTTCTCATGATACACAGGCTTTTCCCAGTACTTGCACTCCTATTTTTGTTGTCATCCTGTCAGAAGGAAGTACAGGAAAAGCCTGTTGCCATGGAGGTAGCTCCAGATACGATCCTATCCATAGTCACTCACACCAAAATGGTGCTGATCACCGGCGGGTCTTATAAACCGTTTTTCGGCACAGACTCGGCTATAGTCAATGTTACTCCCTTTCTGATGGATGAAAAACCGGTCACCAACCGCGAATTTTTGACTTTCGTAAAAGCCAATCCTCAATGGGGTAAATCGCAGATCAAACGACTGTTTGCCGATGAATCATACTTAAAGGAATGGGTATCGGATACCATTTTACCGCTCAATAGTAATCCTGATGCGCCCGTATGCAGTGTGTCCTGGTTTGCTGCCAAGGCCTATGCTGAGAGTGTGCAAAAGCGACTCCCTACTCTGGACGAATGGGAATATGTGGCCAGGGCAAATGAAAAAAAGGTAGATGCGCGCAAAGAAAAGGACTATTCCGATCGGATTATTGAACTGTATATGATTAAAGATCGGCAATATAATCCGGTAAAGCACAGCGTTCCAAATTATTGGGGTGTGTATGATATGTTTGACCTTATCTGGGAATGGACGGATGATTTTAATTCTGTACTGACCACCGGCGATTCACGAGAATCCTCTTATGACAATAAGGGTCTCTTCTGCGCCGGCGCTGCGACTAATGCCACTGATCTGATGAACTATGCAGCATTCATGCGCTTTGGGTTTAGAACAAGCCTGAAAGCAGATTATACAGTTAGCAATCTGGGGTTCAGATGTGCTAAAGACACCTTAAATTCAACAAAATGAATAAGATATTATTTTCCTTTCTCACTTGCTTATTTTTCTTGATCTCATGCAAAGATAACCCTAAGGCACCGGCTCCTTTGCCTTCCAATTCCATCTTTAATCTACAGACCACCTGGCAAAACCAGGACAATGAGTCACTAAAGCTCAATGACCTCAGAGGCAAGACACTCGTAGTGGTGATGATCTATACCAGTTGTCAGTTTGCCTGCCCGATGCTGGTGGCCAATATGAAAAAGATAGAAAAGAAAATAGATCCTTCCAACCTGTCTAAAGTATCTATGGTACTGGTTTCTATCGACCCTAAAACTGATACACCTGAGCGTCTTAAGTCATTTGCTAAAGACAATAATATGGATGATAAGCAATGGATATTCCTGCGGGGTGATGAAAAGAGCACTCAGGAATTTGCCAATGTTCTATCAATGAAGTACAAAAAGATCTCACCTATTGACTTTTCTCATTCCAACATCATTACCATCTTTAGCCCGGATGGCCAGATGCAAAGTCAAGAAGAAGGTCTGGATATCAATACAGCCAGCGTCGCTACTAAAGTGAACGATGTAGTCAAAAAGGGCTGATCAGCTTACCCGGCATTTTTTCTTACTAACGCTTGTTCGTATTCAAATTTTTCACATTCTGACTCAGGATTTACTGTTGGCACTTCAGTAGACTTCCCGCGATCATTTAGGCCTACGAAAGTAAAATAGGCATCACTGATTTCGTATATATTGGCAGACAGGTAATTACGAGCAGTAGCAGTAACTTTGATTTCCATAGAAGTACGGAAAGCACGGGTGATCTTCGCTCTGATAGTGATCACATCGCCCACCTTGGCAGCTTCGCGGAAAGAAACTTTATTGATCATCGCAGTGACACAGACTTTATCACTATGTATCTGTGCACATACTGCCGCGGCTACGTCCATCCATTCCACCAGTCTCCCACCCATCAGTATACCCACCGGATTAGTGTCATTGGGGCATACTATCTCTGTTTTGATGGTTTCGGATAGTGAAGGAGTCTTATTTTTAGTTCTATGCATGCTATATATTAATTAGTCCTGGTGTAATACTATCACCTCATGTGGTAATAAATTTTGTAAATTTACTAGTTAAAGATAGATTTGTCCTTATTTTACTTAATGAATTCCGGAAATATTAAAATTGGTCTTCTGCTCGTGCTGATTATTACGTTCCTTTGTTATTCAGGGATACTCTATACTCGTGTCGTGCAGCCGGTCGGTGCCTCATTTGCCAGAGCTGATGCCGGCAAGCACCTCTGGCAGTCTTACAACTGTCAGGCTTGCCATCAAGTGTATGGACTGGGTGGTTATCTGGGACCTGACCTGACGAATGAGTATTCTACAAGAGGGCCCGATCTAATTAAAGCTTTTTTAAAAAGCGGCACTAATGTGATGCCCGACTTCCATTTTACAGACGCAGAAATACAAGCACTTACAGACTACTTACAGTCAATAGATGCCACCGGAATCGCCGATCCTAAACATTTTAAAACAAATTATGACGGAACCATTCAATAGAGAAAGAAGTCTTCCCTCATACCTGATACTATTTGGTCTTGTGCTGATTATTCTGACGTTTAGTTTTGGTATTATTGGCGCACTGCAATATGTATTTCCGGGCCTACTGCGACAAAGCCTTTCATTCGAATATACGCGTCCACTGCACGTATCTTCTGCCGTATTCTGGATCATAATGTGCGCAAGCGGAGCCGTACTAACCTATATGCAAGAATATTCAAAGAAGGGACTTTATTCCATCAAACTGTTAAAGTGGCAAGTATTTCTATTTATTGGGACAGTGTGTCTAATTCTCATTTCCTATCTGATGGGTATCTTTGGAGGCAGAGAATACTGGGAATTTCATCCTGTGCTGGGCATACCCTTAGCTCTGGGCTGGACTTTTTTTCTGATTAATATTCTGGCTAGTATCCGTACACTACATCGTCAACCCGTATTTATCTGGATGTGGGCTACCGGTGTTATTTTTTTTCTATTTACCTATGGTGAAAGTTATCTGTGGCTCTTTCCAAGTATAAGGGAAAATGTAGTAAAGGATATGCTCATACAGTGGAAATCATATGGTTCGATGGTGGGTTCCTGGAATATGTTGATCTATGGATGCAGCATCTACCTCATGGACAAGATAAGTGGTACAGATACTTATAGCCGCTCTAAAATAGCCTTTGCACTATATTTTCTGGGTCTGTTCAATCTGATGTTTAATTGGGGACACCACATCTATACCTTGCCCGGCCCTAAATACGTCCAATATATCAGCTATGCGGTGAGCATGACCGAATTGATACTGCTCGGCAGAATTATTTTATTGTGGAAATCCTCGCTGAGTACAGCCAGAAAGCACTACAATATCTTGCCCTTCCGGTTCCTATGGGCTGCAGACATCTGGATACTACTCACCCTACTACTAGCAATCGGCATGTCCATTCCGGCCATTAATATCTATACGCATGGAACACACATTACAGTAGCACATACTATGGGCGCCACCATTGGAATTAATAGCTTTCTCCTACTCGCATTTGCCTTTGATATATTCAATAAGCAAGAAGAAAGACAGATGAAAACAGTTACGGTTGGGTTCTATCTTACTTTGATCTCACTCTTCATTTTCTGGGTGAGCCTGATTATTGCCGGAGTACTAAAAGCACGCTGGCAGATGTCAACTGACCAATTACCATTTAGTGTGATGATGGCCGGACTTAGACCCTGGTTTGTCGTCTTTCTGATCTCAGGAATAAGTCTTTCGACAGGACTTTTCTTGATAGTTCTTCCATTGCTCAGATATAGTTCACGAAATATAAAATCAGCCACCGTCGGCAATTAGACGGTAACCAGATAAATAAATATAATTATGTTCTCCAAAAGCACAGAATATGCCTTACGCGCTGTAATCTATATTGCTAAAAAATCAAATGATCAAAAAAAATTAGGTCTGGACATGATTGCCAAAGCAATTGATTCGCCAAAATCATATACAGCTAAAATATTACAGCAACTCACTACCGGTGAAAGAAATATTGTCTCCTCCATTAGTGGCCCGGGTGGCGGATTTTTTATGACGGAAAAGGATAAACAACGTGCTGTACGAGATATCCTCAGAGCTATGGGAGAAGATCAAATCTTAGATAAATGTGTACTGGGACTGTCAATCTGCTCTGATAAGAATCCATGTGCAATGCATCGTGATTATAAAGAAATCAAAAGTAATCTTATTCATTTATTCGAAGAGAAAACGATATCACAATTAGCCAATGATTATCCCGATCTTCATTTCAGACGATAAGAAATTTAATATCTTATATATTATCAGGATTTAAAAACATAAATCATCTATCCAATTCTGCCCTGCCGGCATCACTCATCATTTCAAAAGTCCAGGGTGGAGTAAAAGTCACATGTATATCTACTTCGTACCCGGGAAATTCCATCTCAAGCGCATTGGTCACACCATTAGTTATCGCTTCGCCCATGGGACAATGTGGAGTTGATAATGTCATCGTCACAAATATCAGCTGATCATCCTTAAATTCGACCTTATATATAAGGCCAAGATCCACCACATTCACAAATAATTCCGGATCTATAACTTTATAAAGCGCATTCAGCACTCTGCCCTTTTCAGCAAATAGAGGATCAGACAATGAAATTTCCATTATTCTAAATATTTAAAATGAAAATGAAGAGCATGTGTCAAAACTATGTGAAGTTAGATAGTTTAAAAAATGAATATAATTCTACTGAATTAAATATAAATTTCACAATGTGGTGTTTGTTTTGTGCATCAATACTTTAAAAACATTCCAGTTGTATAGCACAGCTACAACTATCCACAGACCCAAAGCAATCTGAATGATCCACAATTGATGAAAGATAATACCCACTGACAGAGAGACTAATGCTGCAATAGTACTCCTAAATTGCCAAGGCAATAATTTTTCATTATATAATTGCTTGGGGAGAGGCACTTTTACCTTGCCTGACAGCATCTTGTAGTGGTCATTCCACACGATAAACGGTAGTGTCTTAAAGGTCATCCCCAATATAATATTGGTAATCCATCCCAGAAAAAGTAAGGTTCCATACAGCAAGCTCCATTGAGTTCCCTTAGAAAAATAGACTACCGGGAGTAAACTTACAGATAGTAATAAACATAGAAAGGAGAAAAAAGTCTGCTTCATTAGCAACTCAATTTTTTTCCTTACCCTCTTCTTAAATGTATCATATAAGTAAAGCAACCAGCACACTATACCGATCAAAATAAGTGCCCCATAAATCAAAAATCTGGAGCTACTCCCAAGAAAATAACCATCAATTAAAAAAGCGGATAAGCCAATATTTTGCACAATAAATGCACAGTTAAGTAATTTGTCCTTACTTGATTTTCCCAATAAAAACATGGGAACGAGCTTGCTGCTCACTCCAATAATTAATTGCAGAAACCAACCCGCTAAGCCTGCGTGTGCATGTAGCTTCAATATTTCCATATGCGAACGCGCGAAAAATGGATGACTTAGATTGATCGCAAGTAATAATCCCACCACGACGGTAAATAGCAACCATAAAGCAGAACTAATGATAAACAATTTCTGAATAGAGTAACTTTGATAGATCCTGCTAGTCATGATCACATTGATCGCATAAAAGAGTACTGATAATACGATCAGGCTGCCACCAGCGATCATCATCCAGCCCACTCTAAAATTCCAAAATGAAAAAGCGAGCAACATCACTCCGGAAGTAAGTGTATAGAAACTAAAAGAGGCTAAGTTCACTTTGAACAAATCACGCTCACAAATCACCGGCAGTAATTGATGAGCAGCACCAAAGATGATCATTGTCCCCCAGCCCAAAGCAGCCGTATGTACCCACGTCAACGTATGCGGGCTGAAGTAATGCCCGGTAAAACTATCTGCCGAACTAAACAGCAATAGTGTCAAAACCAAAAAAGCTATTGCTCCTGTGGCATAGAAGGGAAGAATGGCGCTATTAGGCGGCGCCTTGCCTATTTGTAGATCAGCCATTGGCCTTTGAGAAAATCAACATTTTTACATTCCCTTCACCCTTGCTCAAGATATGAACTTCATAGTTCTTATCTGCGAGCTCTTCAAGCAGATAGACCGGGACTCTTTTGTGATGAATATATAGTCCATTATCAGCAGGAAGAGTCTTCAACTCAGATAATATCGCTTCCATCGGGCCGGGCATTTCAAGCTCACGTACATCTATCTCTCTACGGCGTTCTCCGCTGAACTGAGCGCAGACCTTGTCAAATCCTGCATCATCATCCATATAAAGGCGGTCATCGACTGTCTGTGCAAAATGGCCGAGAGGCTTGGATTTTTTCAGAAAATAGGTGTGATACTCTTTACTATTGATGGTTTCTACAAAACTGGCTTCAGCCTTTTCCTTCTCCAATAAATGAATGAGCGGGGTGGGCACAAAAGTGTTGATGATACACAGTATCTTTCCATCAGGCACTTGCTTGAACCTATGCAATATCTCTTTCAGCGGATCACTGCCATTATCTATAATAGGGCGGACATCATAGTAGTCGATATCATCTCCAGGTGCATCAGTAATCCAGTGTGGTTTAGCCTCTTGAATAGATTCGGTATTCACTTCCGAACCACTGAAAACAAAACCCAGTGGAGCGAGTGCTTTTTCAAAATCGGTCACTGTGCATCCACCCATCTTGGCAGCCTCAGCGATAGTCACTCTGGAAGCCATAATCTTACGTAGTATGGGGTTCTTAAGTTTTTCCAGTGGCTTAGCCAGAGCAGCGATTGCATCTATACTCTTTGCATTAGCCTTAATGAGCTCTGAAATTTTTGTATTCTTAGTTATACTTATCACTTGGAGTTATTTTTTGTAGACCAAAATTCGTCATCATATTCTTCTTTAGCAGTGTGCTCTTCCCGGTGTAGAGAGAGACCGATTTTAATTAATTCATTGTGATTAAATTTCTTTTCCAGGTGTGGAAACAATTCTCTCTCCTCATATCTGGTATGCTTATCGACCGTATCTGCCAGATGTAAAATATTTTCATAATCACCCATATCGGAAGTTAGTATATAGTCCACTTGTGATAGAATATCAAGATGATCCTTCAAGCCCTTTAGAATCTTAGGATCTGAATGATCTGTAAATAAATATTGTTCTTCGGTGCGGAAGTGAGCTAGCATATGATCATCATAAAACGACTTAACATATCGTGCAATTCGATCTAGACTTATTTCTTTCTTCACTCCTTGTCTCAACTTCCAACAAAACAACAATGTAGCATGATGTTCACGAGAAATAGGGACGAGATTTTCATTTCTTTTAATCGGCTTTCGTTCCATTCATTCTATTGTGGATTTATATTAATTAAAGGCAAAACAACAACTTAATTTTACCCTAAGATAACAATAATTATAGTGTAACAAATATCACCTACTGTAACAACTGCTGAAGTACTACAGCTTGATTGTGTGCTTCATCTCTGGCACCATAAAGTAAAGTGATGTGTTTGTGCGCCTTAATTAAATCTTTTAGGTTTTCAAACTCCGGGTTGGCTCTGATTTCTGCTGCATACTTCTCTGAAAATTCTTTCCATTTCTTAGGATCATGACCGAACCATCGTCTCAGTTCAGTAGAAGGTGCGATTTCTTTCATCCACACATCATAATGCACTTCAGTCTTAGTCAGTCCACGTGGCCACAATCGATCCACCAGCACTCTATAACTATCGGAGGTCGAAGACTCTCCATATACTCGCCTTATATTTACTTTATTCATAAATTAAAAAAAAGGCCCATGATTCAGTCTTAGTGATTCACAGGCCTATCATCAATTAAACTTGTTCTAATTTTTTATCTAATTCCAAGGCTTTGGGAAATAGAATATTATTCTCAAGGTGGATATGTTGATGTAAATCATTCTCAAACTCTTTCATTTTTTCAAACAAATAAGTGTAAGAATTACAGGCATCTTCAGGTAGAGTATAGTCATTAGTGAGTTTGCGGAAATAGGTCATATCCTCTCCCGCTATAGCGTGCTCTTTCTGCATCATCAGTATGGGTTGCTTGATGAAGCCCGGCCGATATTCGGTAGCAGCTTCAGGGTTTTGCTGATGTTGTACTCCCGCTTTAATTGCTGGAAATAATATTTGTTCCTCCTTTGCTAAATGATTTAATAGATCCTGTAAGAAATTGTGTGTGCTCTGAGCCATTTTATTGAGCTCAGGATGATTGGCGCCATGATGCTGTGCTACCTTGACCGCCATACCGTACAGTGGCTCGGCACTATCCTTGATATATCGATGATGAGTATTTACGATATAATCAATCAAGAAATCGAGATTCCACTTATTGTAATCCTGAGAAGGAGCTACCGGTTTATCTCCTACAGCAAGAAGTGCTTCTTGAAGTTCGGACTCACTGATGCCCACTTCCTCACTAGCTTCTTTCAAAGACTTTCCACCTCCACAACAAAAATCAATTCCTTTTGCCTTAAAAACTTCTGCTTTGCGGATATCTTTTGCTGCGATCTCACCGACAGTCTCACCACTACTCTCATTGCCCTTTTTGGCTATGCGCACTTTCCACCATTGAGGTCCATTCTCCAGGTATTCCCAAGTAAAGATATTACCACGCTCTCCCAACAGTTGGTAATAAAGTGGTTTTGGATCGTGATCATTGTCAATAACAAATGCTTCACCTGCATCCAGTGCATCAAAATGTTTAAAAATAGTCGGATGTTTGAGCTTAGGCTCTATCTTAGTTACATCCAATGTCTCTGCTGTAATCATACTTTTCTGTAATTTATATTTAAAAAATAGTGCTAAAAATTATTTCTCTCAATGGATAAATTGCCGATATTCATATCTTTTTATCTGATTATACTCTAAAAAAATCAAATCCGCTTCAATACTGCACCTGTGCAATTCTCCGCTCTAAACTTTGACAATTTTGTCTCTCTATACACCTTGTACATTTCATCCCTCACTTTCTTATATTCATGGTGAACGGGGCAAGGATTCTTAGACGAACAATAGTCCAATCCCAAACCACAACCCTTGAAAACCTTGTCGCCATCAATTGCAATCACAATATCTGCCAATGAATTCCGGGCGGCCTTATCATCAATGTAGAATCCACCATAGCGACCCTTGGAGGATAACAAGAAGCCCTTCTTACTCAGACCCTGTAATATCTTCCCAATGAACAACTCTGGTGAATTGATCTTTGCAGCTATCTCTTTGATATTGATCATCTCACCCTCGCGGGAATGCTGAGCCACATAGATCATAGCCCGCAGCGCATATTCACACGTTTTTGATAGCATAACTGACTGCAAAGTTAGTCTTTAATTTTAATTCAGACAAATTTATCCTATTATATTTTATCGCACTGATCTCTATCCCTCGGCTTGTAAGAACTAACTGACCTAGACTGCTCTTGTATCACAGTGTTCGACGGAATTTATGAGGTTGCGATCGTTAGAGGAGCGACTTAATTTGATGCGGGAGGGAACTGCGAGGCTATGCGAGCAGCCTCCGTGAGTTTAGGTTCGGTGTTGGAACGGCGAGGCTACGCGAGCAGCCTCCGCGAGTTTA
>Ga0154020_10002361_pt1 | contig 22993 bp, 41 predicted proteins | sample Klosneuvirus_201_FD_109709 | JGI IMG/M metagenome (GOLD analysis project Ga0154020, IMG submission 109709) | Active sludge microbial communities from wastewater, Klosterneuburg, Austria - Klosneuvirus_20160825_MG | ecosystem: Engineered > WWTP > Aerobic digester > Activated sludge | place...
CTAATAATGAATCGCGTTTCTCAATTGGTTTTCATTTAGTCCAGTTTTTTAAATTTATTATTGACTACCAAATCCTTATAATATAACCTTTATGCTGTACAGCCGCACTTGTTGCAGTGCCGTAGCCACTCTCTGTCAAGAGATGGCGACGACACATGCTAATGGCCAACATAGCTCAGATAAAGGTTCGCCGCGTCATTTTCTCTAATAAACATTGTTGCAATCTCCTCAAAACTAAGATACATTGTATGTATAGAGGAGATAAAACAATGGCTAACATCAACGGCACTCAAGGTGACGATCCAATCCACCCCGTAATTGTCGACGGCAGGGGAGACGAGGGACTCACCAAACGCGAGCACTTCGCCATTCAAATCATGACAGGCATGACATCAAACCTTGCCGGTCTCGAGAGTAAAGAGATAACTGACGCGGTAGCGTGGTCCGTTTGGGCTGCTGACGCTCTAATCAGAGAGTTAAATAAATGACACAGCTAGACCGCTTTCTAGAGCAAGAGCGCGCTGAGATGTTTCGAGACCTAACTCGAATCGTTCGCAATCTCAAAGGGCAGATGAAACATGATTTGAATGAATATATTGAAGCGGGAACGGATGATCCTTCAATTGACATCCGGCTTTGTGTTGATCGATACGAGACCAAGCCGTCACTTCCACCGTATTACTCTTGGTGTTTTAGGACAGGGTTAGTTGACTTCGATCCCTCCCATTCAACCTATTGTGCCGCTTCTAGTGTTGGACTTGAGACCGATGTCGAGACGCTGCTCACAGACTTAGTGAAGGACTTGGATCATGGATAGATTTAAAGTTACGCTAACGCCGATTGACGGGGCATTCCCGGTGCCACCGATTGATGTGTTGATGCCTTCACAGGTAAACGCACGCGAGACGCTTACAGTCTTGAGAGCGGCGGGGCTTACAGTGCCTAGGACTTCAGACGTATTTTGGCTTAATAGTAAATATTTAGAAGTGAGTGATCACACTGGAATGGTCATAATAAGAGGAGAACAGATAAATGGGTAAATATAAGAATTGGCATGAAACGCTGCTTACAGAGAGTGTGAGCACAGATGAGACGCGGTATCACCTAAACGGTGTTGCTTTCGACGCTGAAGGTAAACACTGGTTTTCGACCGATGGTCATAGACTCGCTGTGGTTGAGAGCGGTGGTATTGGTGGGTTTTTAGGGACTAAAGAGGTTAACCGTATCTATGAGATTAATGCTTTCAAGGCTCAGGGACTTGTACCGATTGAAGGTGAGCCGATCAATTGGAAACAATTCGTTCCTGATACGACTACGGACAGTAGCTCATGGACTGCGCTCACACTCACCGTTCCCATGTGGTTTAAGCTTTTAAAGGGTAATAAACCGGCGATCATGGGTATCACTTCAAGTGGGCATTTTACGACTGACACCAAATCGGCGCTTGTTGCTCTAAATTGCTGCTATTTACGGGTCTTTGCCGATATGGAAGTGAGTGTGAGCATTAAAGACCACCTATCGCCGATAGTGGTAAGACCGACTAAAGGGACTGACTGGACTTATGTCGTCATGCCGGTGCGCAAATGAACGCACCACACTTGAGCATTATCTATTCTAGCTATTTGAACGTTAACGGTAGCGGTTTTATAAAGCTTACGACTGCTGACGTGAAGTTTGAGACCAAAACTTCAGTCAAGATTCCCTATGACCACCGGATAGGTGACGTGCTGAAACAGACCGAAGCGATTTTGAAACACAACGGATTTAAAATTATCGGGTTCAACCAATCGCTGACATCGGGTTACATTGTCGTGTGTGAGTTTGATCGCAATAAACTAGAGGAGTTTTTCACATGAGTGAGTTTAGACATTATGATGGATGTAGGAATAAAGATCCGGACAATTGCGGCGCTTGCGCGTTAACGACAATCGTGGACGTTGACGGCAAACCTGGGATTAATTACACCGCTTGGCCTCTATCGTATATTAAGAACAATCGAGTCATTCCCCGTGCTTTCAGAGCTTTTTTAAGTGAAGAGTTTTTGAGTGATAACACGGCTTACGTCAATAACTTAAAAAAGCAAATTGCCGATAAGGGCATATTGATTGAAGGAATCGGTCGAGTTACGTCATGGATGCTGGTGAAGTAATGGAACCAACAGCACAGGAGATAAGAGACGCTCTCCAATGGGCGCATGACAAGTACCATGTGGAAGGCGAGTTAGAAGTCGAGACGGCGGAAATGCTTCCCGATAACGTAAGCCTAGACAGTCAAATCAGTGCCATACCGGACTGGAAAGATAACGGCGGGTTCTACGTCAAAGCTTGGTTGTGGGTGCCTTATGAATAAGTACACAGTTATCGTTCAAGACGCGGGGATTAACTTCCGCTATTGGGTCAATTCAAAGGACCCAGGTGAAGCCAAAGACGCGGCTATAGGGATTCACGGCTATGAGTGGGGCGTGCCGCTTACAGAGCTAGAAGCGGAATATGTTTTTGCGGGTCACTTGGAAAACTTAGTGGGGTCAAACGAATGAAAACATTTAAAGTCGTAGTCACAAGATCATTTAGAGAAGAAGAAGAAGTCATGGTTGAGGTTGAGGCGAAAACACCACATGAAGCGGTGGATTTGGCTATTGAGAGAGTCGCTGAACACAATCAAACGGTCGACGATGCTCCGGTGCCTTGGGAATCGGTAACAGATGACTATTATCGCTATGACGGTGAGGTGATTAATGGATGACATACTAGAATGGTTTAAGCAGAACTGTTACGGCAATATGAATCAGGATCAAATAAAGAGCGTTATTTCCGCGCTAATTCGTCAAGTCGATGAACTCAAAGAGCGCGTTTACGAATTGGAAAACGATAAACTGAGGGGGGAATAATGGCGCGTGAAGGTGAATTCAACCCAAATAACCCTTATAGATCGTGGAAAGTATGGTGTCCGAAGTCGCTGGACACGAAGCTCAAAGAGATATCGAAGCGCACAGGGATTCCGGTATCTCATTTGGTCATGATCGCGGTGGACAATGAACTAGACGCACCGGCACCGTTTGCGTACCCTTGCGAGCTGCCTTCGAGCGTTTACATTGAAGGTGCTTACATGGATGAGGCGCAACGGATCGCAACGTTTCTAACCAAGTTCAAAAAGGGTATTGATCGCAAGACCATGATGTATTTTAGGCGTGACGTTGGCATCGATAACAGAGAGACGCTAATGCTTGCGATCAGAGAGCTGATGGAAGTCGGTGTTTTGATCGAAGTGCCACCGCCGGTAGGACACCGCTTTAGGTACTCCGAGGGACATAAGTTTTTGCGGTTGAAACACATCGATAAGAGCAAAGAGCTTACAATGAAAAAGCGACTCGCTAAGAAGCTGCAAGAGGAAATCGAGCAGGAAGAGGCATTGATTACAGCCAAGGAAAAAGAATACAAAGGGGAAATGGAATGACACCGGCACAGTTAAATGAGTTTTTAAACCGTCACGCGATGAGCGCGGGGCAATTGGCTACTGTGATCGGCGTTACACCGATGGCGATCAACCATTGGCTTTTTGGACGCCGATCTGTATCGTTGACAGTCGCTCGACTTTTGCGCACATTCGATAAATATCCGGGTCTAATAAAGGAGTTTGGTGTATGAAGCGTAAGAAACGACTAGGCAGCAAGCCTGTGACTTCAAACAAGTACATGACTGAAGTGATAACTGAGAGCGGTACCAGGATCAGCTATTGGTATCACGGCAGTTTTAAGGAGACGGTGGAGTTTATGAAATCCGTTGGTTCCGGGTATCATATCCGAGTGTTCCGCATGGACTACACTTTGACCCGAGTGATGACCAAATGACCTCCCTCCCCGACAAGCTGCGAGCGCTGGCCGCGTTTGATGAATCTGCGCGCGTGGCACACCTCGAATCGATAGGCGTTTCGCGGGCCGACGCAGAGTGGGCCGCGCAATTAATCGCGACCGAGTACGCGCAACTCCTCCCGCTCATCGAAGCTCTCGTGCGAGTCGCGGGGGCGGCGGAAGTGGTAGCGCAATACGGATACCCGTCGCGCATACATGGGACGCGAGAGAGTTTAGCGGCGGTTGTTGACGAATGGGTAACGGATACGCGCGACGCCCTCGCCGAACTCGAGCGCTTGGTGGAGGGGCAGTGTCCGCCAACGGCGGATGATTCATCCGCTACGCGGACTATGCCGGTGGAGGGGGAGAAGTGAGTAAGGAAAACGCGAAGCGTGTAGTCGGACCTCGGTACGATATGGAAATAGGTACGACAAAAGACGGGCTGCTTTTAAAGTTCTTTCGCGACAAGGTTGGTAACGCGAGTTTCGCATACTGGAAAAGTGGCGAAGGTTTCAAGTCCGAAGGTGAAATTTCATTGAAGCAATTAAAGAAAATCCATATTTGGATTGGTCGACTAATTCAGTATTTGGAGCGCCCATGACCCGCCTCGAAGCTATTCGTCAGAGATTGAAGAACGCGACGCCTGGGCCGTGGCGCTCAAGCGTGGAGGGGCCATACGAGATGCGCGTGGCTGAGACCGATACGATGAATGTGTACGCGAGCGTTAAGGTCGAAATCGATATGCAGACCGACGACGCCGAACTCATCGCCCACGCTCCCGACGACTTGCGCACCCTCCTCGCCTGCGTAGACGAGATGCGCGGGGCGCTTAAAGAAATTAGCAGCGTATCGACATACTACGATAACACATTACACATGTGCGTAACCGCAACCGAAACGCTCACCAGCATAGAGGAGAAGTTGAGATGATCGAGTTAGACTTAGAAGACCTTGGCGGTGAAGAAATCGCCGAGGACTTTACGAAAGCTTTAGTCAGAGTCATTGAAGAAAAGCGATCATCGGTCATGAGCTACGACGTTGGTCATGGTGTGTACATTCAAATCATAGTGCAATCGTTGACCGAAAAAGAATTTGATAGGGCGCGTGATAAATGACCCAAATCATAAGCTGGGAGAGACTAATGGATCATACCGGGCGCAGTCGCGAGACGCTGCGCCGTTGGATCACACTCTATGGATTCCCAAAGGGTCACACCGTTAAGAACTATCGCGGTCGCATGACAGCCGCTTGGCAGCAATACGAAATTGATAATTGGATGAAAGCTAACCCGGATCTTTTAAAACGACCGGCAATGGGACATAGGAGTTTAATTTGATCACCGCGACTTGCCCGACATGCAACGGAACCGGATCTATACCTTGCGACCTGGGCGGTATTGCAAGGAAGTGCTACGCTTGCGCGCCACGCTGCTCTCACAGAGTCACCAAGTCATTGGTTCGGCGTGGTCGATTGGTCTTACAGTGTCAACACTGTGGACACGAGACGGTAGCGCCTAGAGTGGCAAAGACTGCTCAAGGCTAACGGAAGCGACGGCGGCGCATGTACGACTGGATCAATTCACCACCGCTAGGCGTGCTAATGATCAACCCGCCGTCATTGGGATGCCAATACGTTCCAGCGAAATAAGTCTTAGCGAAGAAGCCCGCCGGAAACATTACTCGTCCCCTACGTTGTGAGTGACCGCGGTTCTGTTGCCGTTTGAATCGACCGTCGCTGTGATGCGATTTGACCCGTCAGTCGCGCTTCGAATAGTAATTGTAGATGTGCCGCCGCCTGAAACTTTGCCGGCGACTGCCGCAAGCACTAAGCGCAAGGCCTCTCTGAGTGAATAACCCGTCTCAATGTCTTGGTTATCTAAAAGCTCTTCCGACAAACCTTGCGGACTCAGTTCCGGCGCTCCACCAATGTCCGCACTTAGGTTGACTAAGTTCGTAATCGAGTTCGCAAGCGTACCGCTCGCAGAGAGCGAAGCGATAAGGCCAACGATTACATTTAAGTCTGCGGTCGTTAGCGTCCCGCCTGCCGATAGCGCAGACTCAAGCAGTAAGATAATCGCCATGTTGGCGTCTGTGAGCTGACCGCTCGCAGAGAGCGCCGCCTCTAGCGCTACGATCAAGGCCAGAGCTGCGTCGGTGGTTACGAGAGACGCCGATAATGAGGCATCAACGTTTATCCCTAGAGCAAGCTCCGCATCCGGCTCACTAATCTGCGCCGATAGTTGACGATAGCTTGCAAGGCCGCCCGAGACTTGAGCGCTTGCCCATGAATACGGATGTACGTACCCGTTAGGGATCGCCGAGAATTTCGGCATACCGAGTCCCTGATCACCCGCGAATCGATTTCGAAAGGGACCTGACTTATTAAAATTGTATCTATCACCGCTCGCAACAGTGCCCGAGAGGAATCTCCCCGGCGACTTATGTAATACGGAATAGTTACCGATTATGCCCATCCAATATCCAAGTGTCCGTAGATTGAGGAGTTAACCGGAGTGTTCACGCCTGAGTACATAAGCCAAACGAGACATGCACCGTCTTGGATCTGTGGCATAGACGGAAGTTGATTCACAAGGTCACGCTCTGCCGCAACGCCTAGAGTGGTGATCGGAAGAGTGAGCAGTGGCTTACAAAGACCGACTGCGTATTCACCGGACACATACGAGGTTGAGTTTTGAATTGTTTGAACGGATCTTATCCCTGCGTCACCCGCCTGAAGTGGCACGAAGGGGCCAAACTTTCCAAGTCCAGTTCCCGAGTACAAAATCAAACCATTCGCGGCGGCAGTCTTCCCGATGGGAAGCGTTGTCGGTGTAGCCCTTGACGCTGTACCTGCACTGTTGGTGTAACCTAGTGACAAGTTCGGAGTCGCAGCCCCCATTGCTGTAGTGTTCGTATTCCACATGAACGCCTGAACACCTGCACCGTCAGTGTATCTTGGGAGCGTTACAGTGTTGTCCGTCGCCTGTGCCGTTGTTGTCGTGACCGAAGTCACACGATACCAGCCCAGAAGATCGATCAGCATGAGAATGCAAGGCGCGGTTGTCGCCGCCGCCGTAAAAGCCGATGCATTTAAAATGTGCTTTGTAGCCGGAGAGACGTTACCGCCATGCTGAATACTGCCCGAGTTAGCTAGTGATTCGCTCGCGGCCTGAAAGGCTAAGTTCGTTCCGGAGTTGTAAATAGATCCGGTCGCCGGATTTCCTGTGCCTTTAACTAAGCAGTGCCATTCACCGGCAACAGCGGCAGTCGTTGGCAGAAAACTCTTGTTCCAGTCAATGCGCATGAACTGGCCATCCGTCGAAACCTTAGAAATCAAATCATCCATGCTAGTAAAGCCCATCGATCAACCCCATGCCGTTGTGATCTCGCCGTGAAGTGCAGTCGCGGCAAGCGTGCCCACTGGGCAACAAATAAAATTTAAATATGCATCGTCTTCAATTACTGGAAGCCCAGAGAAATCCTTTAGGTAATCCACTTCGACCGGAGCATCGTTCCCGCGTAAGCTCATCTGAGCGAGCGGCTTGACCAGAACCAGAGTCATTAGTCCCACGTCAGATCCAGACATAGTGAGGCCCTGAATTGATCGAACACCGGAGTCACCAGACTGAAGCGGAATAAAAGGACCCGCACACCCAGCAGTTGCCCGGTTCGTTGAAATGATAGTGCCGTTTACAAATTGGTTGTTTAATGTAACGGGCGTAGACACCCGGCCAGAAACACCGTCTTGATTTGTGTAATTGATTGTGAATGTTTGAGTCAGTCCCGTTGCATGTCCCGCCACAACAACGGCCATAACTTGAACGCCTTTGCCGTCAGTGTACCGTGTGAGACCTACAGAGTTATCCATAAGCTGTTCTTCACCGTCGAGTGACTCATCGATGAATGGATAGTAGAGCAAGTAATCCAGCACGTGCATGTTCATAGGAAGCGCCGTTGCAGTCGTTGTCATCGCCAAGACTTTGCGCAACACCTTCTTTGAAGGCGAAACACTTGGACCGTGATTGAGTCCGCCGTTTGAAGACCTGGACATTGGAACCGCAACAAGCGGGGAAGATGCATAGTAAAACGGAGCGGGGTTCCCCGGAGAGAGCGCAAGGTCAAACCACACGCCGGAGCCCGTCGCCTGAGTTGGCGACTTTCTCCACGTAGAATAGTGAGACTGACCGGAGTCAACCTCACTATCTATTAAATCTCTAGTTGAATTAAAACCCGCCATTGTTTCCTTAGTCGAGAGTGAAGACTAAATCGCCCGCGCTGAATTGCGGCTGGTTTCCGGTCACAATCGTTTGCGAGGCGTTGAGCGCTCCGCTTGCGATGATTGTTCCCGCGCCCGACGACGTGGTGACAATCGAAACGTGCGTGACTGTAGACGAACCGCCCGTTGAAATCGGAAACTGCACAAGAGCTGCGTTCTCGACCGTTGCGCCCGACACTGTGAAGCCCGTGGCGCGGCTAACTGCTACGCGAGCATAAGACGTATATGCAGATTCGTTTGTTGTCGCCGTACCCGCTTCGCCCGGATCAGCAGTGTGAAGCGCAAGCCAGAGGTCAGTGTTCGCATTCCAGGCGACGTCTGTACCTACGAAGATATATGTATTGATTGCCGTCTCAGCCGTGTTTGAAAATGACATATTAGTTCACCTTCTTACGAATCATTTCGATCTGCGAATTCAAATCCTGAAGTGCTGCTTGCTTCTTAGCAATCTCTTCAACGACTGCATTCAGATCGCCTTTGACCTTAGCCGCTTCTTTCTCGACTTGATCTTTGGCAGCTAACGCTTCGGAAATCATGATGCGCGCTTCTTCTTTTGCGGCGTCGAGTAAACCTTGGACTTCCGACTTGGTGTTTGAATACATGCGATCGGCAGCTTCCTTAGCGTTCGCACTCACTGCGCGAGCTTCGTTGTACGCGGATTCTAGATCGCATTCGGCTTTCGATTTCAACTCAAGGGCTTTCGCCTCTTCGGCTTTCCAGGCATCCAAACGTTGCACAGTTTCGCGTATCGCTTGCTCCATAGACCCGAGTGATTCCAAATCATCAGCAAGTGCGACTATTCCCTTTAAGGATTTCGCCAACTTTTTGATGTCCTCAACGGCTTTTAACTTGTCGCTCATTTTTTCCCCTTATTTTTTAACTAGCATGGAAACAGTTAGGCTAGTTGATCCGTCGCCGGCTGTGATGTGCGGGCGAATGTAAGCAACCAATTCCATAACGAGTTCAATTTTAGCGGCGGTGAAAACAAGGTTGTTACCTTGGGGATCTGTCAACGGTCGGTAATTCACACCGTCGTTCGATCCTTCGATAGTGCAGCTTCCGCCGGCACCAAAAGTACCCTCGACCTGGACTGATCGATCCGATGATCCAGGCATTGCGATCGGCACTCCGGTGTCACCGTTTGCCATGTTGGCCCAACTGTGAATGTGAGCTTGGTCGCCCATAGTTCTAACTCTGGTGGCGATGACACTTATTTCTGCCATAGGGTAACTCCTTCATTTTGTCGCATCCCTTAATTACGGCGTTTTTGACGCAAAAAAGCAAGGCCTGGTCTTGACGGATGACTCATTGCTCCTTTATATGCTGGACTCCGTACTTCAGGACCTTAAAATCCTTGCCTAAACTCGACTCAGGCGTCACGATTTAGCTTTAAAAGGTGGTTCTATGAACTTTCTCATCGCTTTGGTGTTGGTGCTCTCCTCGGTCAGTTACGCTTCAACGAAAGGCAAAGACACGCCTTCAAGCGCCGCTGGATTCCAGGCGATCTACCCCGGCACCGTCACTAAGATCACAGTCACCGGCACAACGGCGCGCATGGGAGCGGGAGTAGGTACCGCGGTCACGATCTTCCGAGTGATATGCACCGAAGACTCTTACATCAAGGTCGGCAATTCGACTGTGAACGCGACGACGAATGATGTTTACTTACCTGCCGATACGGTTGAATACTTCGGAATCCAGCCGGGACAATACGTCGCTGCGATCCGCGATACTGTAAGCGGGACTTGTCACATAGCCGAAGGTCAGTAATGACCAGGCTCATATTCTTGATCGCATTCTTGATTCCGTTCTCGGCCGGCGCAATGTTTGGTGTTGGCCGCGGAATGGCACCGACTAAGAAAATTGTCACAGGCGATCCGTCACCGCCGGCACTTCCGTACACGACCAATCTAGTTGTTCATTTCGATATGGCTTACTCCCCGTATACAGATACCGGTTTAACTACTCGTGCGACTGCCGATGGTGCCGATGTTCGAGGACTAAAGGACTTCTCAGGTCAGAACAACCATGCAACAAATGCGGGCGCGGATTTTCCAAACTTAAAAACTAACGCAGTCAATTCGCTTCCTTCTTTGTTGTTCGTTCTCGGTGAGAAGATCAGTTTTGGTTCCGCTTTCGACTTCAACGTGGTCACAGTCTTCATCGTGATTAAAAACACCAATGCTTCCGGGTCGGTTTCCATTGGTAGCACCGCTAGTACATCACACTACATGTACCATTCCTCCGGCGTTGGTTTCCGCTTTACTGTCGCATCAAATCAATATGCCGACTCTGCCGCTGGCATAGCAGACAGCACTTGGTATTTAGGTGCCGGGCGCACAGATGGTTCAGTAGTGACTTCTTTCTTAAACGGAGCAGTAGGAACCGGAAACACGACCCCTGGCAACTGGCAGCCAGACAACATCGGGCAGTATTTCACGAGTGGTGCAAACGATATGGTCGGAGAGATTGCGGAAATTATCATCTACAACGAAGCACTCAACGGAACTAACCGCCAAGCGATCGAGTCGTTCCTCAATACAAAGTACTCTCTAGGTTTCTAGTTCTCTTTCCCATCGATATCAGTGATAACATACGCCCGGTCTTTGACAGTCTGATCCGGGTTATCGATCGACTTGATCTTCTCACCCATGTAACCACCGTATTCGAGCATCTTGATTGCGCGCTTGACCTTGGCTTCTGAGATGGGATTCCCTGAGAACATAAAGTGCGCGACAATGACTGCCGCGGTAGGGTACTTCTCGGCATCGCGTTCTTCTTTGATGAACGTAAACACTCGTTGAATGTCTGACTGTTCCTTCTCAATCTCTTTGGCTTTTACGTCGGACAATGTTTTGCGCGAGAACAAGTAACCGTCGCGCAAGATTAGAAACGGCTTGTTGTATAGAGGAGAACCGTCCGTAAATTTGTTCACGTTGCACATCATCGCTGATTGCTTGTCGGTTAATGATTCCCCCGTCAATTCTGTGTATTCCTCCTCGAACACGGGTCTCAGCACACGACTCACACGCGCATTGGAAGGTAACCCCGAACCTCCCCTGCCAGCAAACTGACTCATGTCCTTGTTGGCGGAAGACTGTTTCCCCATATGATTTATCATCTCTACGCACGCGCCACTCCTTTCAGCGAGTTCACTCATAAACTTTGTAACCGCTTTGTTCATGTCATTCAGCGCAGCTTCACTACCCCAAAAGGAACTGATCGGATCGAAGACAATCATCTTTGGCTTTACGTCATCCACCGCTTCGAGTAGTTTCCTCATCGCATCGCTCGATGGATGTAGGAAGTTGTTCCGGTCTTTGACAATCAAACACAAGTCCGCGTCCTTCTTAACTACAATGGAATCGATCACCGTTTGTATACGTTCATTGTTGCCGGGAGTGTTCTCAAAGAGACCCATTTGGCGAACGATCGCACCGATCATAGCCCCAAGTTTTGCAGCAGTATCTTCACCTGTGATGAAGAGAGTCTTGCCTTGTTGTATGTTATTGAATCCCAAGAACCTAAGACCGAGTGCAAGACAGATAGCTTCGTACAATTTAAGAGTAGTCTTCCCTGTCCCGCCGTCAGCGGTTGTGATGTGAATGTCTTCGGTGGACCAGTCTTGGAAAAGTTGCGGTCGCTTAAGATTCGCTGTCGACATAAGATCATGACGAGTGAAATGAGGCGGCGTCCAACGGGCAGGCGTCGGAACCTCGGGTAGAGCAAAGTTCGCGACTGGTGCTTCATTGCCAAATGGTGAGACCATTGGCTTCGAAGACCCGCCGTTAAGTCCCGATGTGATCGTGGCTCTCGCTTCGTAGTCAGGCTTGCCGCGCTCTTTAGCCGCGCGGAATAGCGCGCTTTCCGCATATTCCCTTGTAATCGAGCCGGACGCCACGAGTTGACCGACCTTGAATGACTCAACATTGAGAACATTGTTTGACTCTCCTTCAGGGGCTTCTCGGATCTTTTCTAAGCACTGAGTTATTATCGCTTCGGCGATCGTCGGATCGACTTTGATTGACTCGCCTGTGGCCTCGACTCTTGCTTGTTGTGCAATGTGTTCGAGCAACCAACCGGGAGCGTCAGCAATTGGTGTGTTTGGATCTGTGAATCCGTAGTAGGCAATCCATCCACCTTCACCGCGTACATCGAGTCCGGGTAGGAATTTGACTTTGTTCCCGTAGTGCCGCCCGTCTTGCGGGTACTTGAAGATGAAGTGAATTCCCCCGGAAATTGTGCGTTGAGAAAGAGTCTCAGGGATTTGGAGAGTTTTGATCGTTTCAAGTCCACCATCCTTAACGTCAACATCGAGCACCAAGAGACCATTCGTTGGTCCAGTCGGGATTCCGAAAAACTTCAAGCGATCACGATAGAGTTCCTGCCAAAGCTTGTGCGCTTCGGGGTCAGTCGTCGCAGATTCTTTCCACCCTTTAATGAGCGGAATCTTGCGACCGTCGTGAAGAGTTGCCGGAAAGCATTTGAACATCAGACGCCTAAGATCTTTCTAAAGCTCTCGACACTGTTTGCAAAGCCAGCGAATCCACCTTTGGCTTTCACCCAGTCGAGGAACGCACGTTGCGAGTGTTCACGCTTATCGTTACCGGGCTTCCATGCGGGTTCTTTCACTTCAACGGCTGTGAAGACCGCGATAGTTTTCCCGACCATCTCCGGTGTGATCACAACTTGAGTGAAGCCGATCAGATCAGAAGACTTCGTTCCTTGCTTTGGTGAAACGTTCCCGAGACCGAACCGCACATAGTTTCCGTCAGTACCTTTCATTGCACCCGAGTTGTTGCGCATGAGATTGCAGCGATAGTTCATCGCATCGATTTGAATAAGTTGTTGAATGTCTGATTCAGAAGTCCCCATAAACCCTCGATTTCTTCCCCAAAATTTCGAATCCAATTGCCTCATACTGTCGAAGCTTGTCGCGTGTTCTCGCTCGCCATTCTCCAGGCGTAAGCTTCGGCGGCAGCTTTTTGACCACTACTTTTGGACCTTCCTTATCCTTTGGCTTCCCCACTCTAACTCCCCCGTTATGTCATCGATACGCCGTTGCATCCCCTCACGCGGTTCCCCAAGCGCCTGAGTGATGGTCATGTCATGTCTTAAGTAAAATTCTTTATGAATTCGTCTGTCACTGTATCCCTCATCGCGGAGTTTACCCGCCCAGTTTGCGATCACTTTTACTAACTCGCTTTGAGTCTTTATTCTCTCTGCTTGATTCTTCATTGCGCGAATGCCGGCGGCGGCACTGACGGCAGCAGAGACCCGTTTACCGATCGAGACCGGATCTTCTAGCTGGGATGATTTTTCAAGCTGTCTTAAGGTATCAGCATCGAGCAGCTCCAAATCACCGTCAACCTCTTTTGGTCCGGGTCGAAGGGTCCTGCTACCTCCGTAATTCGTTATCGCTTCCGTATTGCACCAAGGGCATTCACTCAGCGTGCGATCGTAGGGAGCGTTGCATTCAACGTTAGAACAGATACGGATGAAGTTGGTCTTGTCCCGGCGCTTAACAGTGCGGTCCAGTGTCCAAAACCTTGACGAGTCAGGCAGGCCGTGATTGGTCACGTTACCCACATGATCGATGATAATCAGGAACTCTTTGCCGGCGGCAGGTCTTAAGCCCCGGCCGATCATCTGAAGGAACTTGGATAAGCTCATCGTTGGACGTGCCATAATGACGCACTCGATACCTGGAACGTCTAGACCTTCGTCGAAAAGATCCACGTTGAGCAGCACTTGAATCTTTTTTTCTTTGTAATCAATCAGTGCATCGAGTCTGATCTTGTCCGGTGTTTCCGCGGTGAGAAGCTTCGCTTTGATCCCAGCCTCTTTAAATCGAGCTTCCATTTTGTGACCAGTCTCTACGTCCGTCGCAAAGAGAATCGCTTGCTTTCCATCGGCAAACTTCTGATAGTTCTTAACCACGTCGCCCACGATTTGTGAACGCTGCGAAGCTTGGGTCATGACGGCTTTGGAGTAATCACTTCCTTCCGAAGCTTGTCCCAAAAAGTGCCGGTAATCGCTAGTTGGGATTGCGATTTTGTACTTGCAGAGAAATCCATTATCAAGCATCCATCGAGTGTTTGGACCTTGAACCATTGTGTCGAATATTCCGTCTGCATGAGAACCAAGACCTTTCTTATCAAGTCTTTGCGGAGTCGCAGTGACTCCGAGTCCGATCGCATTGGGAAAATACGAACACGCGCGCCCCCATTTGTTATTCTTAAGGACATGCGCAGCTTCGTCGGTGATCCAGAGTTTGATTCCTTTTGCCCAGGATTCATGTCGTTTGTGCCTCGCATTCAGTGTGTCTACACTCACCACCGTTATCGGTGACTGGTAGTTGTAGAACTGTTTCTTAAACAGTCGCCTTTGGGCTGCAACGATACCATTTATGACGTTAGTCGGTGCTATAATATTATGAGTGATTTCTTCTTCGGCGAGCGTTAACGAAATTTGCTGAACCAATTCCTTACGATGGACCATTATAGCCGTTGGATATTTGGGACCGTTAACACTCATATCTATTGTAATCGAACAGAACGTAACCGTCTTACCTCCACCTGTGGGCAGAACCAATAGGACGTTCTTGAAGCTTTGGTTCCAGGCATCGTAAACCTGGGCTTTCATCTGTTCTTGATAAGGTCTGAGTCTTTTACGCATTGACTTCATATCTGACTGATCGGTAAGACAAGTGTCAACACTGAAAGATTTAATTATTTAATTGATTCTACCGAGTGTTAACATTAGAACAAGGAAACAGGAGAACAAACAATGTCCAATGCGTATCCAATGAAGTTAATGATTTCCGGCAAGTCGATTGCCGAACTAGCCACAAATGCCCGTAAGTTTTTGGAAGAGATTGAGGGGACCAAGGCTGTCACCCAAAGTCAAGGCAGCACTGAGCAGGTAGAAGATTATGAAGACGTTGAGACATCGACGGTAGCTGATCTTCCTACATATTCTCAGAGTGAGAACACAGCGGTAGGGCAACTAGACTCCCGCGGGTTCCCTTGGGATGCGCGTATCCATGCGTCATCGCGAGCGTTAACAGCCAAAGGTGCTTGGCGTTATCGTCGCGGTATTGAAGACCATGAGATTTCACAGATCGAGCAAGAGCTTGCGACCAAATCGAAGCAGATCCAGAGCGCTCCTACATATCCGTCGCCGGCACTTCCTGAAGTTGCTCCGGTGATTGCCAGTCCTGCCGTGGTGGTACCCTTACCAGTCGTATTACCTCCAGTGAGCCCAATGGGAAACGCGCTCCCTCAGGCAGCAAGCCCTGCGCCTGTGGCACCTATGACACCTTCGGTCCCCTCGATGGTTCCCCAACCTACTGCTTCGGTTGCCCCGCCGCTCCCGGCCGCACCGGAACCCGTAACGTTCTCACACTCAGTTGAGACTTTCCGGTCTAAGTTTTTGGTAACACTCGCGGAATTGGTGAATCAGGGAAAGCTTACGAAGCCTTACGTTCAGCAGTTGTGTCAGTTTTTTCAAGTCGATGAGATTCACAAGATCAACGACCAGCAAAAAGATCAGTTGTTCGACCAATTCGTGCAGCATGGTCTCTTGAACAGGATTGGATAATGATAACCGAGATTAGAGCATCGAAGCTTGCGCGCCCAATGGTGTGCGCCGGCTTCACTTCATTCGAGAATTTGCCAGAGCAAGACACGAATGACGCTGCCAAAGAGGGAACGGCGGCAGGGGAATACCTTGCCAAGCTTCTGCTCAGTCCGGGCGTGAGCGTTAAACCAGAAGGTCAAGCGTCCAACGGTGTTTACTTCGATAGTGACATGGATTTCTATTTGCGTCCGATTGCGGATCACATCGGAGAGCGTGCGCAGTCGCAGATCTTGTGTGAACAACGGATCGACTTCATGACTCGTAGTGGGATTCGAATCCGCGGAAGCTACGATGCGAGCTATGTTCACAACGGGAACCTGTACATCGATGACTTGAAATATGGCTGGGGCATCGTTGAAGTGAAAGAGAATTGGCAGCTTATTGCGTATGCGATCGGCGAAGTTATTCGTCGCCAAATGGTGTTCCCTGAGATTATCCTTCGTATCCTTCAACCGCGCCCACATCATGAAGACGGACCTATCCGCGAATGGCGTCTGACTTACAACCAGTTGCTTGAATATAAAGAGCGCATCGAAGTGCGAATGGAATTGATCGCTTCGGGGTTTAAAGAGCTTCAGACAGGTAAGCAGTGTAAGTACTGCGCAGCCGCTCCCGAAGCTTGCCCCGCGTTTAATCGTCTGTTCTATCGTTCATTAGAAGTGACGACAGAATTCGTTCAAGACTCGATCACCGATGCGGAGTTAGCAAGGCAGTTAGATCAAGTCGCGCGTGCGGAAGATGCGATCAAGATCAAGAGCACGTCACTCAAAGAGTTGGCTGTGAATCGGATCAAAGGTGGAAAGATCGTTCCGGGCTGGATGACTGAGACCAATTACGGTGATCGTAAATGGAAACCCGGCATCAGTCCTGAAACGATCGAAGTGCTCACAGGTAAAAAGATCGTTGAGCAGAAAATGCTCTCGCCGGCACAAGCCGAGAAGATCGGCGTATCTAAGGATTTGGTCAACGGACTTGTCGATCGACACTTCCTTGGTCAAAAGCTGGTACGCAAAGACGCGGGGAAATTGGCAGACAATGTGTTTGGAAAAGATAAACCAAAAGGAGATAAGTAATGCAGCAACAAAATAATGGAAGAACCGTCATTGTAGACGGTCGAATTGTTTGGGGAGTCGGATCTGACTTGTTCAAGGGTCGGATCAAGACCGACATGCAAACACGTCAACCGATCCCCGATAAGACGACGGGTCAACCCGTAGTTGAATACGGATTCGGTCTAGCCGTACCAAAAGCATCGCTTCAACTCACAGCGCCGCAACAACCCGGCGAAGTGTGGGCAGCGATGCACGAAGAAGCGTACACATTGTTTCCGACACGTCAGATCCCGCCAAGCTTCGCGATGAAGTACAAAGACGGTGACAGTGTTGACGATAAAGGTGTGTTGTTCTCACAGCGCGAAGGCTACGGTGGACATATCGTTTTGGCACTCACCACTCGCATTCCGATCAAATGGTTCAAGTTCGAACCGGGCGTCGGCAACGTGCTTGTGAATGAAGGTATCAAGATCGGTGACTACGTGCGGGTTCAGCTCATGGTCAAAGCTCACGGCGCAGTTGGGCAAGGTAAAGCAGGTCTGTACCTCAACCCGCTGATGGTTCAGTTCCTCGGATACGGCAAAGAGATTATCAACACGCCGTCAGGTGACGCAGTGTTTGGTAATGCAGCGCCACCGTTACCGCCGGGCGCAATGGCAATGCCGATGGCTCCGCAAGGTGCGATGTTCCCGCCGGCCGCTCCTACGTTCCAAGGTGCGCCTGCCGCTCCAGCATACCAGCAACCACCGGCCGCGCAGCCACAGCCCCATTACGGAGTTGTACCGCCACAGCACCAGCCGCCGCAACAACCGGGAAACGTCGGATATGCGGGGCAGGGCATACCGGCTACTGGCCCGATTCCTGGCCCGACTGCACCGACGACTGCATACCCTTCTGACCAGCAACAGCCCGCAATGCCCGCAATGCCACCTTATCAACAACGCTAAAGGAGAATGAAATGGTCAAGATCCACAGGCTCAAAAGGCCAATGAAAACATCCGGCTTCCCCCTGGAAGCTGGAAAGAAAACAACGGTTCGCGGATTAACTATCATCAACCAAAACAGCTTCACTGTTCACGTTGATAAGTTCACTCGCAAGCCAGCTAAGGTTCGCAAAGCTAAGAAGAAATAACCCACTCACAGTTGGTTTGCCCCGGTCGCCGTCCGTCAACGGCGGCTGGGGATTTTTAGGAGCACAATGATTCATTACATTTGGGATTTAGAAACGTTCCCTAACTGCTTTCTCTTCTCCGGCAAGTTCGAAGATGCACCGGAAGTGCAAACGTTCGAGATGTCTTTCCGCATGAACCAACGTTCTGAAATTCTGTCTTGGGTTTCGTATGTCCAGAACACTGGTGCGTACATGACGGGATTTAACAACATTGGTTTCGATTACGAAATCCTTCACGACCTTCTCACTCAACCGTACACATTCACGGAGTTGCACGCCTACAACAAAGCACAGCAGATCATCACGACCAATGCCCGCGGGTTTGGTGGTGTGAGACCAAATGATCGCATCATTCCCCAGGTTGACCTTTACAAGATCAACCACTTCGACAACCCGGCGAAAGCTACGGGTCTCAAAGCTTTAGAGTTCGCAATGCGAATGGACTCAGTGGAAGACATGCCGGTTGAACCCGGCACATATCTCACGTCTGAACAAATCGATCAGCTCCGTCACTACAACGTTCACGATCTTGTAGCTACAGAGTTATTCCTGAAGAAGAACAAAGGATTTATCGCTATCCGCAAGGAGCTTCTCGACAATGGGATCATCACGGGCGACGTTCTCAATTATTCGGACGTTAAAATTGGAACAGAATACCTTATTAAAAAGATTGGGCGAGCCAAGTGTTTCGTGTCTGGTTCAAAACCAAAGCAAACTTTGCGTGACCGTGTTGAGTTTAAATCAATTATTCTTCCGAAAGTATCGTTTCGAACGCCACACTTCCAGGCCGTATGTGATTGGTTTCGAGAACAAACAGTGTGGATCGGTGGAGAAAACAAAATTGCCCTTGAGACTCAACTCGCGGGGCTACCCTTTCACTTCGGACTTGGTGGAGTTCATGCTTCAGTCAAATCCAAAGCTTACGCGACTAGCGAAACGCACGCGATCCTCGATGTGGACGTTGCCGGTATGTATCCTGCTGTTGCAGATGTTAATGGTTTCTGCCCTGAGCACCTTGGTGATGATTTTGTTAAAGCATATCGTCAACTAAGACTCGATCGTAACCAATACGCCAAGGGTACGTCGATGAACTTGGTCCTCAAGCTCGCCGGCAACGGTGCCTCGGGTAACTTTGAGAACATGTATTCACCGCTCTACGATCCCAAGTGCGCGTACAGTGTTCGCATTAACGGTCAGTTGCTTCTCATAATGCTCGCTGAATTGTTATCACTCGTACCCGGTGTTGAGATGATTCAAGCCAACACTGACGGTATTACAGCGTATGTTCCAAAGAACCTTATCGACTTCTGGAACCTTTGGTGCAACGAATGGGAAGCGATCACTGGACTAAAACTTGAGCACAACGAGTACGATCGCATGTTCATCAGAGACGTGAACAACTACATCGCGATCGACACCAAAGGGAAGATCAAACGCAAAGGTGCTTATTGGTATCCTATCACTGAAGATGACTACCAGGGTTCAAGCGGTTCGAATTGGAACAAAAACTTCTCGAACATCGCAAGCCAAAAAGCGGCCGAGTATGTGATGGTCGACGGAATGGATATCGAAGCTGCGACTCGTTGCCTATCGAATCCGTTCGACTTCATGCTCAGATACAAAACAACCGGCGGCGCAAAGCTATACATCGGTGACACTCCACAGTTAAAGACCGTGCGCTACTATGTTTCCAAGTCCGGCGGCGCGATGAAAAAGGTGTCCACACCCAAAGGTGAGATCGGCGCTTGGAAACGTCGTAACGGTTTGAAGGACTCAGAGTTTGAGAAGATCCTAGCGACCATTCCGGCCGGCGCTTGGGATGAGCGCATTCACACCAAAAACAAGTCACGCTATGAAATGGTGTCCACGTCGGTTGAGTCCGGATGGAAGGTCAAGCAGTGTAACCACATCAGAGATTTCGACTGGAACGATGTGGACTATGATTACTATGTCGAGGAAGCGAAGAAGTTGGTGATAGATGAAACACGATGAATTCTTAAATCGCGCAATGGTTACCGCTTGGACTATTATTGTGATGTTGATTGTTTACAGAGTTCTTGCTGGATGAGCTGGCAAGAATACCCCGGATGCGTTTTATAACGGTTTCAACATCCGGGGTTTTTGAAATTAAACGTCTACCGGTTCGCCTGCTGCCATTTCGACAACTTCAGCGTCTCCAGCCAAGACTTCAACTTCCAACGTGCCAAGGATTTCTTTTACGCCTTCGCCGAGGTCAGCGTCGACTTTACCTTGGAGAGTCACGATTCCAGCTTTGCCGCTGGGAATAAACTCAGCCGACATTTCGCCAGTCGAGCTGATGGTCCCCATCGACTCGTCGCTCAGTGCGAACTGAGCTGCGCCGTCAACTTTCGCCATGTTGCCGAACTTATCTTTAGCCACGATCGAAACAGGTAGCTTCTGCGTTGCCTTTAGAAACATGTGGAATACCCTCACTTTTTGCCCGTTGATTATTGTGTAGAACTCGATAAACCCTGCTTCTTCTTTAACGGGTTGAACAAGAAGAATGATTTGGTCGAGCTTTTTCTGCATTCGTTGATGAGAACGGAAAACCATAACTAGATAGACAATCAGGAATAAGAGCGAATAAGTAAATAAGATCATGGTCTCCCCTTCGGTTAAACTGAACGGATTGCGATCAAATTCCCAGCACTATAGTTTTTGTAAGTCACAGCATCGCCTTGGTTTCCGCCAAGCAAGTAGATGTACTTGTCACCTTTCTTGTAAGGCTTCGCGATGAATCCTACGTGACCACCGCCGGCACGAGTGAACACAGCGATGTCACCAACTGCACCCGTACCTCTCCTGCCATACGTTGCATAGTCCTTCGCGCGAGCAGATGCAGTGTGCTTGAGTCCAGCCGTTGCGAGCACCCAGCAAACAAACGATGCACACCAAGGGACTTCATCTTCAGTCGCTTTCAGTGTTGTCTTTGAGTGATACTCTGTAATGCGCGCATTCGTTTTACCTTTGCCCACTTTCTCACGAGTACCAATCTCTTTGACTGCGATCGCAAACGCACGCTCTGCCTTGTGGCGATCGTCAACTTCCTGGGCGCTCTTAACAAACTCATGAATTTTAGCGACTCGAAGTGCCAATGTTGTAGTAGGTCCAACAATGCCGTCCACTTTGAGATTGTTCTTGGCTTGAAATTCTTTAACAACCGCTTCCGTCTTTGGTCCAAACCATCCGTCGATCGAGCCTGGTTGAAATCCCAATTCGTTCAAACGCTGTTGCAAGGCTTTTACTTGAGCGCCTTTATGACCCAATTTAATAACTGCTTCCACTTATCACCTCTTAGGTTTAATCATTTGCCTAGCTATGTCGTCCAACAAGCGAATCAGCTTGTCAACGGATTCCACTTGAGCGGTACAGCCGTTCTTGTCGCGTGCGTACCGACATGCTTCGTACCACTGATTCTTGATCGACGTCCAACCTTCCGGATCTAGCGCAATCCAATACGGTATCTTCTCAGCCGTCTGTTTGGTGTTGAGCCATCCCTCTTTATGAGTGAGTGAATCAACGAACACCGCTTCCGGACATTCATATACTACACCGTTTGCAGTCGCACATTTGAAAGGAATTGGTTTGTAAACGCGAACGTTAGGGATTTTTGTCGCGCACGCCGAAACGACCAAAGTCGCGAATAGCATCAAGATACTGTTTACGAATCTCAACTTTCTCCTCCTCAGTGTACACTCTCGCAGTCGCTCGATCGTGAGCGGCCTTTGCAAGTTCTTTAAATTTCTCTTCTTGCATACCGAGTTTGATCGAATACATCGTCAGATCGATGAGCAAGATGCCTCTTTCGACAATATCACTCAGGAACCACGATGCGATCGGAGAGATGAAATTCGCAAACCATCCTGTAATACCCCAAGAGGCGAGCCAAAGGCTCACCCCTAGTTGCACAACGAACAGATTCTTCACTTATTGAAGTCGAGCTTAACCGCGGTCGGTGCCGGCTCAACACCAATGAGCTTGAACAAATATTGGCCCGCCAAGTCCCAGATGAGAGCAGCAACACCGGAAGTGATGAACGCGGTCTTTAGAGCCGGACCAATGTCCACACCTTCGTTAGTCATCGCAAGTCCTGCGAATGCTAATGCTGTGATCGCAGCCATTGCGAGACGGAATTGATCCGCGGTGAGCTTCCATTTGGGAACAAGGTATTGGCGCACGGCTACCATTCCAACCATCAGAACAACACCGCCGATAACTTTGAAGTCGCCGTTACCGATCGCGGTGATCAGTTGACCGATGTACTTCATAGCTTCTTCCATTGTGTTGGGAGGAACTTGTTCCTGTGCCCAAGACATGATCGAGAAAAACGCGAACGAGAACAGTAGCGATATACGCAAAAACATGAATCCCCCTTGATATTAAGTTAACAAATGATTATGAGCACACTTGCCCGGTCGAATCACGCGAAAAGTGTCAGTGGGCTTAACGCGGTCCAGATCCCCAAACCTTAGTCTAAGACCCACACCCTCGATGTATCCACCCTCACAGATTTCAGCCAGGACTTCGGAACAGTTGATCTTGGACTTGCCATTCCTAAACAACCAGGCTACCAGCGGCCAATCGAAGAACGTTGGATGCACCGCCGCTATGTTCTGGGAATGCGAATAAGGTGTTCCTTTGCGAGCTTGTAAGTAACCTCTAAGCTCGCTAGTGTTCCAGCGAGTAGTAACAGTGCGGCAGTAGCGCACAACACAGCCGGCAAGTGCGCTCTCGATAGGTTCATTGCAGAAGCCGTCATATTTCGGGTCGTCTGAGATTGTCCCATGCCAAACTTCTCCCTCGAAAATAAAAGCGTTGTGAGAGTAATTGGTTTTCAAAATTCGCTGAATGATTGAACTGAAAGTGTCGGGCTTTTTCTCACCCACCCATAATGCGATGACAACGGCTCTCGCTTCCATGCGATTTACCTCTCGTATTGACGTTTGCGTCTCAATTCCAATTCGTGGTTGAGTTGTCTAATTTCAC
>Ga0154020_10002362_pt1 | contig 22986 bp, 20 predicted proteins | sample Klosneuvirus_201_FD_109709 | JGI IMG/M metagenome (GOLD analysis project Ga0154020, IMG submission 109709) | Active sludge microbial communities from wastewater, Klosterneuburg, Austria - Klosneuvirus_20160825_MG | ecosystem: Engineered > WWTP > Aerobic digester > Activated sludge | place...
CCAATCCCCCACGCTTCCATCCCGATAAAACACCCGCTGGAGCACTTCCTGCTCAAACGGATGCTTGCGAACTTCGTCTTCGTTGATCGTCACACCCAAACCGGGCCTCGTATTCGGAGTCACCGTGCGCGTGGCTTTGTCGATCGAAAATCCTTCTTCGACAACTTCGGCTCGCCACGGGACATCATTGTGGACGGACTCACAAATGATGTAACTCGGCTGCGAAAATCCAAACTCGATCGACGCCGCTGTGCTCACCGGTCCCTGAGGATTATGCGGTGCCAATGCGATCCGATACGCATCAGCCAGCGCGGCGATGCGTCGAGCTTCGCTGAACCCGCCGCAGTGTGTGATGTCCATTTGACAGATCTCGCAGCCCCGCTTAGCGAACAAGTCTCGGAACGCGGCGAGGTGCGTCACACGTTCACCGGTCGCGATGGGGGTCGTCACTGCGGCGTTGATTGCGGCGAGTCCTTCGATGCTTTCCGGCCAGCACGGTTCTTCCAGGAAGTACAGCCCGTAAGGATCGAGCGCCTTCGCAAACTGCATCCCCATCGCCGGAGACGGCCGCGCGTGGCAGTCAACCATGATGTCGATATTGTCACCGACCGCTTCTCGCATTGCGGCGACACAGGCTTCCGCAGATTTGATCGGCTTGAGCCCTTCGATGGGCATCGTGGACGGCACCGCCATGGACTTGAACGCCGTAAAACCATCGGCGACCGCCTGTTGAGCCAGCTCGGCAAATCGTTTGGCGTTATCGACCGGAGTCTCATAGAAACTCTCCATGTCACCGCCGCCAAGGTGACAGTACAGCCGAATCGAATCCCGCACCGGCCCGCCCCACAGCTTATGACACGGAACGCCATGCAGCTTGCCAACGATATCCCACAGCGCCAGATCGATTCCCGCAATGGCCGTCGATCGCACGATCCCGCTGCCGTGCCAGAAATGTTGTCGCCACATCATTTGCCACAGATGTTCGACGCGCGTTGGGTCTTCGCCAATAAGCAACTGCGACAAATCCTCAATTGCTCCTACGACGCCCCGTGTATGCCATTCCAGCGTTGCCTCACCCCAGCCAAACAGACCTGGTTGATCCGTGACAACTTTCACAAACACCCAATTGCGCATCCGAGCGTGACAGACGAGTGTTTCAATCGCGGTGATCTTCATGTGGCTAATGTTCCTTCTCTCCCGAGGAGATCGTCCAGCTTCGCTTTACCATCCTTGTTACACGGCACGCAGACATGGCTGACACATTTTCATTTGTCATCACGGATGAACAAGCAGTCTCGTTTGACCCGACCCAACGGGGAGGCATTTCCGCAGTTCTCGCTGCGTCCACCTCGCCGTTGGCGTCGGGTCAAACAATTCATTTACCACCGCGTGCGGTATAGTGAGGAGAGTCGAGCGACAACAAGGGGAGGTATACTCGTTTCAAACAAGAAAGCAATTCTCTGCCGCGCACTCACCTGACCCCATCTGTTCCGTGGTCCTTCGCGGCCAGCGAGAGTTCATAGTAATCGCCCGATTTTGGCCGCTGCGTTGTGTCTCCATCAGCGTCTGCGTATCATGACCGCCAGCCCGCCTGTATTCCCTCTATTCCGGATCATAAGGAGAACCTCATGTCTTCAGTCAATCGAAACGACCGCACCTGCGGAGACTGCAATCCAGTCAATCGACGAACTTTTGTGAAAGCCGTCGCAGGCGCTTCGGCCCTTGCAGCACTGTCAACACGAGCACTGAGTGCCGGATTGTTCTCAGGACCATCGCTGAATAGCGCCGCAGAAACCGGTGTGAGTGAATTCTTCAAGTCGCTCACCGATGAACAGAAGAATGCGCTCTGTTTTCCGTTCGAACATGAACTGCGACGTCGCATCAGCGCGAACTGGCACGTTACCAAGCCGACACTTGGCGAGACCTTTTATACATCCCCGCAGCGTGAGATGATCAGTCGCATCGTGAAGGGGCTGTGCAGTGAAGAGGGCCATGAACGCCTGCAAAAGCAAATGGACGACGATGCGGGCGGCCTGCATGAATTCAGTGTGGCGGTCTTTGGTGAACCAGGCAACGGGGCGTTTGAGTTCATGCTCACCGGCCGCCACCTGACTCTGCGAGCCGACGGCAACAGCGTGGACAAAGCCGCGTTCGGTGGCCCGATTGTCTACGGACACGATCAGGTCGAAAAAGATGCCTCAAAGAATATCTACTTCTATCAGACGCAGCAAACGGACAAAGTCTTCCGGTCAATGACCGAAGATCAGGCGTCCAAAGCTCTGCTCGCGCAGGCACCCAAAGAAGATGCAGTCCAGATTCAGGGCGAATCCGGAAAATTCCATGGTATCAAAGTCGCGGAACTCAGCGGCGAACAGAAATCTGAAGTGGAAAAAACACTGGGTGTCCTGCTGGCTCCGTATCGTAAAGAGGACATCGAAGAAGTCATGGACATCCTGAAGGAAGCGGGCGGTGTCGATCATCTGCACATGGCGTTCTACCAACAGGGCGACATCGGCGGCGATAAGACCTGGGACATCTGGCGTGTGGAAGGCCCCTCGTTCGTATGGCACTTCCGCGGCGCTCCGCACGTTCACGCCTACATCAACATCGGGCACGTAAAGAAAGCCTGAGGCTGGTCACTCCCCGAGGCTTAACGATCGATCGAGAATTCAGTAGGACAGGCTTCCAGCCTGTCTTCTGTAAATCGACAGGCTGGAAGCCTGTCCTACGACCCCAAAGAGGACTTGTGCCGTGTCGCTGCGTTTACTCGACGCCGGTCGGGACAAACCCGCCGGAAAACTTAAATCCCTACTGAACTTCATTTGCCACCCGCACCACGACAGGAACTACGTCACATGCAGCCAGACGACAAAGCCCGTGAACTCGGCCTGAATCTCGAATCGCAACCGCCAGGTTACTTGAATCTCTGTATCCGCTCCGGCGAGCAACTGATCACATCGGGCCATGTAAGCGACCTTAAGGGCGTTCTCGGAAAAAGCCTCACGGTCGAACAGGGCTACGAAGCCGCCAAAGACTGCGCAAAGAAGTTACTGCGATCCGTCTATAACGGTCACGGCACACTGAATGGCCTGCGAGTCATCAAAGTTCTTGGATGCGTCTACTCAACGGGAGATTTCACGGACCAGCACCTCGTCATCAACGGCTGCTCTGACCTGCTCCACGAAATTTTTGGCAAAACCACGAACGGCTTTCACGCCCGCAGCGCTCTCGGCTTCGCGGCACTTCCAACGGGAGCAGCGGTCGAGGTCGAAGCAGTGTTTGAAGTCATAGCTGAGAAAAAGTAGGTCCCGCCGGAAGTGACATTCCGACCTCGAAAGCGTTGGTCCTGAAGGCAAAGACGGTTATCCTTCCGCAGCCTGCATGTGGCTCAACAACCTGCGGGTGATTCGACGAACAAAGTCGAGTCGATTTCTCAATTTACAACGCGAAGAGATGATTGCAGACTGATCATGGGACTGTTCGACAAACTTAGACGCGGCCTGGAAAAGACGAAACAGATTCTGCGGACGGACGTCCGTGACCTGTTCAAGTCCGGCCAGATTCTGGACGACACGCTGCTGCAGGATTTCGAAGCGAGAATGATCCGGACGGATATGGGTGTTTCCGCCGCCAATCAAATTGTGCAGCGGATCAGGACGGATCACGGTGGTCGAACGATCGACGTCGATGCCGTCTGGAAAACCATTCATGACGAGATGGTAGACTTGCTGAAGGGCAAAGACGATGTTCACTGGGACTTGAGTAATCCGCTGTCCCCGCTGGCCAAAGCGGCCTCCGGGCCAACAGTTATTCTTGTCGCCGGAGTGAACGGCGTGGGCAAGACAACATCCATCGCCAAGCTGGCGCACCTGTTGCAGTCGAATGGCATGAAAGTCGTACTCGCGGCCGGCGATACGTTTCGCGCCGCTGCAGTCGAGCAGCTGACCTTGTGGAGCGATCGATTGGGTTGCACGATTGTGCGCAAGGAGAGCAATTCGGACCCCGCCGCTGTCGCTTACGAAGGCGTACAAAAGGCGGTCGAATTGGGAGCCGATTATCTGATCATGGATACGGCCGGTCGTTTGCAGACTCAGAAAAATCTGATGGACGAGCTGGAAAAGATTCGCCGCGTGATGCAGAAGATCATCCCCGACGCGCCGCACGAAAGTCTGCTGGTGCTCGACGCCACGACCGGACAAAATGGACTCAGCCAGGCGAAGAGTTTTTCTCAGACCATCGGCTGCACGGGACTCATCCTGGCAAAACTCGACGGCACCGCTCGCGGCGGCGTGGCGATTGCCATTCGCCAGGCGATGGGATTTCCGGTGAAGTACATTGGCGTCGGCGAACAGATCGATGACCTGGAGATTTTCGATCCCAACGGGTTTGTGGATGCGCTGTTTGCGAAGTAGTGATTTTGCATTCTCGTTCCGAGGCTCCAGCCTCGGAACGCACTGCTAGGAGGCTCTGCCTCCTTAGTCACTTCGCAGACGTCGTTTTGAAACAGACATTTATCCCTTGGAGGCAGGAGCCTCCGGGGCAGTGTGTTCCAGGGCTGGAGCCCTGGAACAAGGAGAAGACAGCGCGATGACAAGCAATCCCTATGCAAGTCCCGAGTCTCTGGAGATCAGCCCGCCGGGAAAACGTCCGTGGAGAAAGCAAGTTTTGTCCGTCCTTGTCATCGGTGCAATCTTGCTGGTGCTGGCTGCTTTGTTCCTGCCAGCGACTCGGCGCGCTCCACAAGCATCTCGACGCACGCAGTGCAAGAACAACCTCAAACAAATCGCGATGGCGTTATTCAATTACCAGGATGTCTACGGCGTGCTGCCTCCGGCCTGCATCGTAGACGCAGAGGGCAGGCCACTGCACAGCTGGCGAACATTGATCCTGCCGTATCTGGACGAGCAAGAGCTTTACAAATCGATCGATCTTTCGAAGGCATGGAACGATCCGGCGAACGCAACGGCCTTCAAGACCGTGCTGTCGATCTATCAATGTCCCAGCGCAGACCTGTTGCCCGGCAACACCACATACCTGGCGGTCGCTGGAACGGACTGCTGTTTGTCCCCGACAGCGCCCAGGCACTTCTCCGAAATAACCGATGACCGGACAAATACACTGATGGTATTCGAGGTCGGAAGCGGAAATGCCGTGCCTTGGATGTCCCCGCAGGACGCCGACGAGCCGATGGTGATGAGCTTACTAAAAACGAGTGACAATTCGCATACTGGAGGAACTCAGGCAGCCATGGCGGATGGCAAAATTGTATTCCTCTCGAAAAACATGGACTCAAACACGCTGCGAGCATTGACGACAATTGCGGGAAACGAAGTGATCGGTGAGTATTAGCAGTGTAGACCAATTGTCCTCGATAGTTCCTGTGTCCCTTCTCCCCCTGGCCAGGGGGAGAAGGTGGCCGACAGGCCGGATGAGAGGGCTGACCTGGAGTTCATATGATGAACCAGAAAACAGTTGATTCTTCCCCCTCACTCTACCCCTCTCCCCCCGTGGAAAACGTGTCCAGTTGGGGTTTTCGGAACGGCGAATTACACCGCGATGTTTCGCAACTGCTGGCTCGACCAGCCTATGACCTGAGCCCTGGTCAGATGACATATCAGCTTCGACATCTTCGCCTGCGCGGGCAGATCACACGCATTCCCGGAACGCAACGCTACGAAGCGACCGACTCCGGGCAACGCATGGCTCTGTTCTGGCTGGGCTGCATGTCAAAAACCATCCGACCTCTGGCCATCGGACTTCGAAGACATTCAGGATTTGGTGACAAAAGACTGGAGTATTACTAAGCGGTGGCAGCTCAATCCGGATTTCCCACCAGTCCGATACGATCGAACGGAGTGTCCTCGAACGTCGGTAGCTCGTGCCTCAAACGAGAAACTTTTCGCAACTGAAAATTATGAGCCGCCAGGTCCGGCAAGCTGGATCACAAATGGCTGGACAGCCTGCCAGTTGTCGCTCGTAGCGTTTCACAACGCCGCCCTGCCAATACAGGAGAGTTCCCTTTCCCTGTTGCTTCGAAAGATCTTCAATTTTTGTAGTCGCTGATCACGAACGGCAGATTTGCCGTCATCTCCAGCGGCTAGCGCCTTGCCGCTCATTTTGCGTTAGAGTAGCCGTCACTCTCTGAGTGACGAATGCCAAAGGCCGTGTTTTATGGCCTGCCTCACCCGGAGAGTGAGGTCTACGATTTAACAGAAATCATGCAATGTCAGCAACCGTTGACGCTCCACCGCGACCGATTTTTTTCGCTCAGAATGTGACCAAGGTCTATCAAATGGGCGAGGTGAAAGTTCATGCGCTGCGAGGGGCGACGCTGGAGTTGTTTCGGGGGGAGTTGGTGGTGTTGCTCGGGCCATCGGGCAGCGGCAAGTCCACGCTTCTGAACATCCTTGGAGGACTGGATACACCGACGACTGGTAAAGTCATGTTTCAGGATGAAGATCTGACCGTGGGAAGCGATACGCAGTTGACTCGTTTTCGTCGAGAGCATGTGGGGTTTGTATTTCAGTTTTACAACCTGATCCCCAGCCTGACGGCTCGGGAGAACGTCGCGCTCGTGACCGAAATTGCGTCAAATCCGCTCGACCCTGCTGAGGCTCTGGAGCTGGTGGAACTCGGCAATCGGCTGGACCATTTTCCATCACAGATGTCTGGTGGTGAACAACAGCGAGTCGCGATCGCCCGGGCGATCGCCAAACGCCCGGAAGTGCTGCTGTGCGACGAACCGACCGGAGCCCTTGATGCTAAAACCGGCGTCATCGTGCTGGAAGTGCTGGAACGTATCAATCGCGAAATGGGCACGACGACCGCCGTGATCACGCACAACGCCATGATCGCGGAGATGGCCGATCGCGTGATTTATCTGTCCGATGGAAGGATTTCGGAAGTGCGCAGCAATGATAGAAAGAAATCGGCGGGGGAAATTGTGTGGTGATTGCCACAGCGACCAATACCACTTGGCCATTCGAAATGAATCCGTACTTAAAAGTGACTTAGTGAGCGGCAAGGCGTTCGACTTTCCAAAGTAGACCTCACTCTCCGAGTGAGGCAGGCCGTAAACCACGGCCTTTGGCATTCGTCACTCGGAGAGTGACGGCTACTATAATCGCAAATCCAGTCGCAAGCAGTTCTCGCAAAATGAAAGCCATCAACCGCAAACTGATTCGCAACGTGCTGGCGATGAAAGGCCAGGCGTTTGCGATTGCGCTGGTGATCGCATCCGGCGTTGCCATGTCGGTCATGTCGCTCAGCACACTCCGGTCGCTCGATGGAACTCGGGCCGCCTACTATGAACGCTATCGGTTTGCTCAGGTGTTTGCGGGATTCAAGCGAGGCCCGCTGACACTGGAATCTCGCGTGGAACAGATTTCCGGTGTGGCGCGCGTTCAAACGCGGATCGTTGAAAACGTCAATCTGATTGTTCCCGGTATGAGAGAACCGGCGGTTGGCAAACTGATCTCCATTCCGGATCATGGTCAGCCGGAACTGAATCAACTGTATCTGCGGCGAGGACGGATGCCGGAACCGGGGCGGCTGGAAGTTCTGGTCGGTGAATCCTTCGCTGACGAGCACAAATTCCAGCCAGGTGATTCGGTCGAAGCCATTCTGAACGGACGCCTGCGCAAACTCAAAATGGTCGGCATCGTGCTGTCTCCTGAATACATTGTTGAGGCGAATCCGGGCGACTTGCTGCCGGACTTCAAACGCTTCGGTCTGTTTTGGGTTCCAAAGACAGAGATGGAAGCGGCCTTCGATATGGAAGGGGCCTGCAACGACATTTCGCTGACTCTGATGCGCGGAGCCAATGAAGCGGACGTCATCCGAAGGCTCGACAATCTGCTCGGCCCCTGGGGCGGCGTTGGCAGCTATGGTCGCGACGATCACATGTCGCATCGATTCATCACGGATGAAATGGCAGGACTGAAAGCAATGGGGCTGGTGACGCCCGTCATCTTCATGGCAGTCGCCGTGTTTCTGCTGAACATGGTGATGACGCGCGTGATTGCCATGCAACGGGAACAGATCGCGGCCTTGAAAGCGTTTGGCTACTACAATCTTGAGGTCGGCTGGCACTACGGGAAGATGGTGAGTCTCATTGTCGCGGCTGGAGTTCTGAGCGGGACGGCGGTTGGTGTCTGGATGGGCCATGGACTGGCGACGTTGTACGCAACCTTCTTCAAGTTTCCGCTCTTCTATTTCGAATTTGATTTGAGCACGGCTGTCATCACGGGAACGTTGAGTATTGTGGCGGCGCTGCTCGGAACGTTGAATTCGCTGCGTGCTGCCAGTCGATTGCCGCCCGCCGAAGCCATGCGTCCGGCCCCTCCGGGACACTATTCGAAGTCGTGGTTCGAGCACTTCGGACTGCAGAAAGTGCTCCCGCAAACCTGGCGGATGATTCTGCGACAACTGCAGCGACAACCGCTGAAGGCCGTGTTTTCAATTATGGGCATTGCGGCAGCCGTCGGAGTTCTCGTGCTGGGAAGCTTCAGTACGGATGCGTTTGAATTCCTGATCGACTTTCAGTTCCGCCAGGCGCAGCGTCAGGACTTGTGGGTCAATTTGATCGAACCAACTTCGACCGATGTTGTCAATAACTTCCGCAACATGAAAGGTGTTCGACAGGTAGAATCTTTTCGCGGACTGGCCGTGCGACTTCGACACGGTGCCAGATCGCATCGCGGTTCTATCATGGGACTCGGCGAACAACGCGAAGTCTACCGCGTCGTGAATCAGGCCGGTGTCGATCAGGATTTGACCGACAGCGGTCTGGTGGTTTCGGAGTTACTGACGGGAAAGCTGGATGTCGAAGTTGGCGACGAAGTGATCGTAGAAGTTCTGGAAGGCAAACGTCCCGTGACAACAGCTCGAATTGTCGGCACCATCGACGATCTGTCCGGAACGAACATGTATGCGACTCAGCCGCTGGTCAATCGCATTGCTCGCGAAGGTCCGAAAATCACAGGCGTCTGGATGACAGTTGATAAAGCACACCTGGATGACACCTACGCAAAGTTGAAAGAGACACCTCATGTTGTCGGCGTGGTGGCGCGGGAAGCGACCATCGAAAGCTTCACGAAAACCGTCGCTGAAAGCCAGTTGCAGATGCAGGCGTTTGTGATTGGATTTGCCGTCGTGATCGCAGCGGGCGTCGTGTATAACACCGCTCGCATTACGCTGTCAGAACGGGATCGCGAACTGGCCACGATGCGAGTTCTGGGTTTCACTCATGGCGAAGTGTCGGTCGTACTTCTGGGTGAGTTGGCGATTCTGACATTAGCCGCGATTCCATTGGGGCTGGCATTTGGATATGGCATGGCATGGCTGACGACGGTTTCACTGCAGACTGACTTGTTTCGCTTTCCTCTGATCATTCGCCCGGCGACTTATGCCAATGCGTCAATGATTGTTTTGTTTTCTGCAATCGTCTCCGGCTGGCTGGTCCGGCGACGGCTCTGTCATCTGGATCTGTTCGCTGTGCTCAAAGGAAAAGAATAAAGTTGATCCACTTGTTCCGAGGCTCCTGCCTCGGAACACACTGCCATGGAGGCTCCTGCCTCCACTGTCGTCCCGGAAGGCTGGAGCCTTCGGGGCAGTGCGTTCCAGGGCTGGAGCCCTGGAACGAGAATTGAGATCCACTTTTCCAGCAGCGCGAAGAATCAAAAGAAATTCCAACTATGACCTGGTTACGCCGCCTTTTTTTCTTACTTGTCATCGGTGGCGTCATTGCCGCTCTAGCACTGGCGATGATGCCGAAGCCCGTGCTGGTTGATACTGCTGTCATTGAACGCGGGCCGCTCGTCGTCACGATCAGCGACGATGGACGGACACGCATTCGAGAACGTTATGTCGTGTCGGCTCCGCTGGGCGGGCGACTGGTGCGGATCTCACTGGATCCAGGCGACCAGGTCATCGCCAAAGAAACGCTTCTCACGACGATCGAACCCACTGACCCGGCATTGCTCGATCCTCGCGCCGCTGCTCAGGCAGCGGCGCTTGTCAAGGCGGCCGAAGCACGCGTGAGTCTGGCGAACCCGCGTCTTGCATCGGCCCGCGAGGCTATGAATCTGCAGGAAACGGAATTTGGTCGCCTGCAGAAACTGGCCGAGAAGAAAGCCGTGGCCACACAAGAGCTTGACAAACAGGAGGTTGCGTTTCATCAGGCGGAGAACGACTACAGCGCTGCCAAGTTTGAAGTGGAAATCGCGGAATTCGAACTGGAACAAGCCAAAGCAGCGATGTTGCGGACCAGCAGCACGGACACGACCACGACTCCAGATTCCCCCACTGAAACTGCGGAATGGAGTTTCCCAATCAAGTCGCCTGTTTCCGGTCGTGTGTTGCGAGTCTTCCAGGAAAGTGCCACGATCGTCAGTGCGGGTGATCGCATTCTGGAATTGGGCGATCCCACCGATCTGGAAGTCGAAGTGGATGTGCTTTCGACCGATGCCGTACGAATTCCTGCTGGTGCGCGCGTCATGTTGAAGGAATGGGGCGGAGATCAGCCGCTGGCCGCCCGTGTTCGGCTTGTCGAACCCGCTGCCTTCACCAAGATCTCTGCACTGGGAATTGAAGAACAAAGAGTCAACGTCATCATTGATTTCATTGATCCGCCAGAGTCGCGCCCATTGCTCGGCGACGCCTTCCGTGTCGAAGCCGACATTGTTCGCTGGGAGTCCGATGATGTCCTGACTGTTTCAACTGGTGCGTTGTTCCGCGAAGCAGACCAATGGGCTGTGTTTGTAATTTTCGAGGACAAAGCGACACTTCGGCAAGTGGAACTCGGCCACCGCAACGACGACAACGCTGAAATCCTTTCGGGACTTCAGCAAGGCGACAGCGTTATTCTGTATCCCGGCGATCGCGTGGCGGCAGGAACCATTGTGCAGCAGCGAGGATCGTGATTGTAATTCATTTTGATGCCGCCGCCAGGTTTCTTTTCGCAGGCGTTCTGATTGACAGGTTGGCGTGAGCAGTGAGATGAAATCTCTGGACAGTTGAACCTTCACTGACCCAGCACTTCGATACCTTTTGTCTGCAGAGTAAGATTGACTTCCGTCGTTTCCCCGAGGCCGTCTGCGGTTCGGTGATACATCCCGATAATTCCACCTGGCCCCGGTGCCAGCGCCATGTTTGGCGACATATAAACCATCGCTTGTTCGACTGGCTGTCCCTGTGCATCGACCACGGTCAGTTCACACGTTGCAGTTGGCTCCATTTCAAGAACAAGGGGCCGAGGAACGTCTTGAGCAAACGATTGTGCGATGACGATCGTGTCGTGTATATTCTGAGCATGCTCTCTCGATGTGACGTACGGAAATCGGCCTGGAATTTCCTCCGACGGGGCCGATGTCGAAACCCAGTTTTCATTGACAGCCGTCAGTTGAATGTCCGCGCCGCGTGGAACAGATTTGAATTCAAACGCACCAGTTGGTGTGATCGATGTGTAGTCGGACCACAAAATACAGTTTTCATAGTTCGGCTGCGCGTCGAATGTCAACGAGACCCCGAGGCCTACGCATCCTGCACCAACTGGTCGCGTGACATTGTCGCTTAATCGGCCCGTGACCCGTTCGCCCGGTGACATCGCAACGTTGACTATCTCGGCATGTTCATCGGAATAGTCATCAAGGTTGATCAGATCGCTGAACAGTGCGGGCTGCCCTTCGCGCACGCACACGATCAACAAGGTTCGAACTTCAGGTGCCACCGCGTTGGACGAGAGTGTCCCGCCTTCTGTTCTCGTCCAGACTTCCTGTCCACTTCGACCGGGCAGCAGCCCATAGAGCACTTCTTTGATGGGATCGCCTGTCGCAGAGTCAATCGCAGTCACTGTCAATCGGCGACCGGCATCAAGTCGAATCTCAATGCGTGTGTCTATCCCGTGATCACCGTGATTCAGTACGAAATCAGGATGCGTTACTGTGATGATCAGTTGTCCGGTCGCCATTTCCTCGTAGACATATTTTGGATAACTGATATCAGCAACACCTTGAGCATCCGTTATCCCTTTTGTCAACAGCCTGTTTCCGTACGCACTCGCAGATTCCCTCGCAGCCCGCAGCCCATCCACTCGCACCTCGGCCGCATCGACCGGATTTCCATTTGCGTCGATTACCGTGACCTGGATCATTTCGATGGCATCACGATCGACAGCACCAAAGAATCCATCGCCGTCGGAACATCCATTGATTTCAGCTGTGCCCACGACGCTCAATCCCAATATCATGATCGCGGCCACACATCGCCGTCTGAATGTCCGTTGATCGTCCTTTGCTCCTGATTGCACCCGGCGAATCCGATGGAGAGTTTCAGACTTCGTCAGAAACGCAAGACTCATGCAAGACTGTGGCTTTGCACAAATGGTCAGAGCCATCTGAGCCAGCATAGCTCCATAGGCCGAAACATCCCGACCTGCAGCGGCAATGTCGCATCGAAGATCACACGCCAGGCGGTGAGTTGCCGGAAGCCGCCACACCAGTGGATGCGGCCACAGACCAATCCGCACGATCCCAATCAACATCGACCACCAAAGATCCCCATTTACAAGATGGCTGCATTCGTGCCCAATCACAAAGTCCTGCTGACGAGTCGTCAGTTGATCGACCATTCCGGCGGGCAGCGCGATCACTGGTCTTAGCAAGCCTGTTGCCAGTGGTCCGAAGATCTCACCCGACACGACCACCTTTGGAACACGCCTGAGCCCGGCCTGCCCGGCGATCCGGATCGTGCCATACCGGTCGCAGTTGCAGAACTCGTCTTTGTTGACGTTTCCACCGGCGATGAGTCACGCAGGGGCGATGAGGAAACCAATAACTCTTGCCGGGCTTCACGTGATTCATCCGCAGGCGACGTTTCTTTCTGGGCGATTACCGCAGGAGGCAACTCGACACGGAATCGCAGTGAATCGCCGATTTTGAAACCCCATCCTGCCACCAACCTCGAATTCATGAATATCTTTTCTGCTGTATTCCTCGATTCTGAATCTGCCGGTGTCCAGTGTTTTGAATGTTCAGAATACGACGATGCCGTCGCATGGCTGGACCATGCGTCAAGGTTCCGGCGTACGCTTTGCTATTCATTTTTTGCCGGATGGCGGTGTTGTCTGCCTGCATCTTCTTTTGTCAATAATTGAAAGACATAAATAATGAACAGTCAGGATACTACACTTCGGATTCGCACTGTCGATGGCGAGGTTCATGAATTTACAATGCCATCATCGGCGGGCAACGGACTCGACTACACGATCGGCTCAAGACTCGAAAAGCTGCTCAATCAACGAAGTATCGCGCTCGAAGTTGAAGACCGATTGCTGATTATCCCAATGGAACAGATTCGATCGATCGAAGTGTTTCCATTGGCAGGCAAGTTGCCTGAAGCAGTCGTTCCGTCCGTTAAGACAATTCGCTCGCCATTGACAGCGGCGGTGCCCGTTGTCACACAGAAGCGTAGTCGGCTGGTGCCGCAGGAAGTCTGTACCTGGCGTCGCCGGAACAGCACTGCGTTCGGTTCGTACTACGTCGATTCTTCGCTGAATTCGACGCCGTTGTAAACAGTGGCAAGTTCCAGAGTCACGTTGATGTCAGGCATCACGATACGGTCGCTGATGTCCGAATGGACTCGGCGTTTGAAACCGGGTTCGCCGCGTTCGTAGACGATTGCGGCCGGGGAACTCTGTTCAAGGAGGATGTAATGCGTCAAGGTTGGTATGGTTAGATACGCATCGCGTTTTTCACCGTCGTCAATTCGGCGAGTGGACTCAGACAGCACTTCCACAATGACAGACGGCTGATCCTGAAACACGTCAGACTGAGCGTTCGGATGGCAGATGATCGAAACATCGGGGTAATAGAAACGAGTCTGGTTGGTCAAACGTACCCGGATCTTTGTGTCCGAGTTGAACACCCGGCATTTGTGTCCTCGAAGTTGGCCAAACAGTGTGCCCTGCACATTACTGGCGATCATGTTATGGGCGTTCCGAGCCCCGACCATGGCATACACAACTCCGCCGAGGTATTCATGTTTGATCGTCGATTCCTGCTCCCCCGAGAGATAGTCATCGATAGTAATCAGATTCAATCGCCGTGCTGTACTCATTCCAGTCTCCACATTCCGAACCAATCGCCCTCGAATCGCGTATGATAACGTCCGTGCGCCACATGCCAACGCTTTTCAGTCTATGATTGTTGTTGGACGAAACGTACGTCAGGCTTTCCAGCCTGACATGCAGCAGAACAAGTCAGGCTGGCAAGGCTGACTTACTTTGATACGGAACAGTTCCTTCTCCGGCTTCCGGCTTGATCGAATTCTCAACGATTGTGCGGTCATCGGCGGAAATTGCCGAAGACACACGAGCCGCCACCAGTTTCTCAATGTTGTCTTGACCTGAACGTCAGGCGTGTTGTAAACCCCGAAGTAGGACGGGCGCGTCCGTATTATCGCTCGTCTGCGGCGGATTGTAGTGAGAATGGCGGAACCGATACGAGTTAATACACGTTTGCCAGTGTCACAGATCGATAAATGGTGTTGAATAGCGAATGGCCCTTTACTGGTTTCGATAGAAACAAACGAAGCCAGAGTCTCGCTGATTGTAACGATTAAGTCGTGTGATTGAAGGCAAAAGCTGTCAGAAACGGTTTTCTGAAACACCGCGTTTTCGGTTTGGTTTCCAGATTGCAAATCACACACTCCAGTCCTCGACGTGCAGTGCGGAGCGCACCTCGTCACGGTCCTCGTCACGGTCCTCGTCAAGTTGCTGTTGTTCAGAGTTCATGAGTGCGGATTCCTTAGCGAGTCCAGGCCAGCCATTTTCTGAACAGTGTTTTCACCAGCGGCGTGAGTCTGGTTCGACTGTATTGATCGCCGAGTCTGCGGATGGCTTCGGCCTGCGTGGGATACGGATGAATCGTGCTGCCGATTTTTGACAGACCGAGTCCATGTGTCATGGCCAGCGTGATCTCGGAGATCAAATCACCGGCGCTACGGGCCACGATCGTCGCTCCTACGATCTGGTCCGTGCCTTTTTTCACGTGGACTTTTGCAAAGCCCTCATCTTCGCCTTCGAGGATCGCGCGATCCACGTCACTGAAGCGCTGCACGTACGTGTCGATCTCGATGCCTTTGTCCTTCGCTTCATTTTCGTAGAGTCCCACGTGAGCAATTTCGGGCGATGTGTAAGTACACCAGGGAATTGTGAGTGCGCTGGATTTTTTGCGGCCTTTGAACAAGGCATTCTGGATGACAATGCGCGCCATGAAGTCGGCGGCATGAGTGAACTGATACGGAGAACAGATGTCGCCAGCGGCGTAGATCATCGGATTCGTCGTTTGCATTTTTTCGTTGACCTTGACCCCTTTCTTGTCGAGTGCGACTCCGACGCCTTCAAGGTTCAGGTTTTCAACATTGGGTGCCCGTCCAACGGCAATCAGTAATTTGTCGATTGGCTGGTTGTAACACGTCCCGTGACTCTGGCCAGTCAGTCTGATGGCATCGCCACTCTTGACTTCCACCGAATGTCCGAGGGGCAGCATTTTCACGCCATCGCGGATCATGGAGTTGCGGACGATTTCTGCAGCGTCTCGATCTTCGCGTGGCAGGATTCCGCGATCCGTCTCGACGAGAAATACTTCGGAGCCAAGTTGCGCAAACGCTTGTGCCAACTCGCAGCCAATGGGACCGGCACCGATGATGCCGAATCGCCGTGGCAGTTCTGTCAGCGAGAATACGCTTTCGTTGGTCAGATACTCGACGCCGTCCAGGCCTGCAATCGGCGGCGCGGCGGCTCGTGCTCCAGTCGCGATGACCGCACGCTTGAAGTTGAGCGTCGTGCCATCGACGTCGATCGAGTTAGAATCAATAAAGCGTCCTTGTCCAAAGTAGACATCAATACCAAGAGCGCGAAACCGCGCGGCCGAGTCGTTCGGGCTGATGCGTGCCCGCAGCTTTCGCATTCGCTCCATCGTGGCGGCAAAGTTGATGTGTACGCCATTCGGAACTTCAACGCCGAATTCACCAGCATTCTTGACTGCCGCTGCCACACGCGCCGCACTGATCACGCCCTTTGACGGGACGCAGCCGACGTTCAGACAATCACCGCCCATCAAACTGCGTTCGATCAGGGCGACCTTCGCGCCGAGTCCGGCGGCACCAGCGGCCGTTACCAATCCAGCGGTTCCGGCCCCGATCACGACCAGGTTGTAACGACCAGTTGGAGTCGGGTTGCTCCAGTCTGGCGGATGGACGTTGGCCTCGAGTGCTTGATTGTGTTCGTCCCTGGGCTGCAATTGGATTAGCGTGGTCATTGATATCCTTGTGCTCTTGTAAGTGTTGGCGAATTCAAACTTGAAATGTATTTTGAGTACTCGCTGAACGGAGTCGCTGCATCACTTTCTTTAGGATCAGCGGAAAGATGCCCAACAGCACGAAGGCCACAATCAATTGCGGAGTCAAGATTCCGCCGACTCCCTTTTCCGCGAGCGTCGTCAGGTTCGGAACGCTCGAACCAGCGTATACGAAAACCGCCGTACCGGGCAGCATGCCGAGTTGGCTGACCCACCAGTAGGTTCGCGGTCGAATCGGCGTCAGGCCCATGACCACGTTAATGACGAAGAAGGGAACGGCCGGTATCAGCCGCAGTGTGAACAGGTAGAAGGCACCTTCCTGTTCGAGCGACTTGTTGAACGCGGCCAACCGGTCGCCGAAGCGATTTTGAATTGTGTCGCGGAACAAGTAGCGGCTGAGGAAGAACGCCAGCGTCGCCCCAGTTGTGGAGGCAAAGCTAACCAGCACGAGACCACGCCAGAATCCAAAATACCATCCGAACAACAATGTCAAACCCGCAGCGCCAGGCAGGGATAATCCCGTTACGGTCACATAGATCAGAAGCGCAATGCCGTAGACCAGGACCGGGTAATTTGCTTGATACTGCCGCAACTCCGCCTCACGACTTGCCAGGCTGCCGAGCGATAAAGAATCGCCAAACATCCATAGTCCGATTGCCAGTGAACTGAGAAACACAGCCAACACCACGATTCGAGGTACGACCGAATTCTTCGCTGGTTGCGGGGGATCAGTGATGTCCGGAGCCGGATCATTGAAATCCGGAGCCTTGTACGGTGATTCTATCATCGGGAGATTCTTTCATTCCTTTGCGCTCAACAACCCTCACAGTCGTCGTTTGCTGTAACGCGGGGAGTTTTTGACTGCGCCAAAGTAGCCATCACTCTCTGAGTGATGAATGCCCGGTGGCGTGGTAATGGAGAAGCAAGGACACGCCGTATCCTCATCATCCCAATCAGATCAAGGGCTCTCGTCACTCAGAGAGTGACGGCTACTATAGCATTCACAGGCTCAACAGTTGTCCTCATCGCTTGCCGCTACCAGCCTTTGCTCTTCCTGGAGCACTCGTCGTTCGAGCGGCCTTCTGTTCGTTGATCGACCAGTTGTATTCCTGAAACGTCACTTTTGCACGAGGAGTGGCTGCCAGTCGTTGAGCGTCTTCCGGAAGATAATTCTGCAGGAATGTCAACTGAGCCTGCTGAGTTGCTCCAAAGTCTGGTTCTTCGCCGAACCAGTCCAGAATCGCGATCATATGCATCGTGCCATTGGAGTCCACATGGAAGTTCTGCGAACGGCTGAAGAAGTCTCGCGAATTCATCGCCAGTTGTTCCTCAAGTCGATCGGGAACATAGGCGTCATTCAATAATCGAGGACATCCGACCGACGCACACACGATGGCAAAGTGAATACGCGGCTCACCCATTTTCCTGAGAACCTGATGTTCAATCGCCTCCAGTGAATGCGGCTTGCCGCCAACCAACAATGGAAGGTCTTTCCAAATATTGTAGCCGGCAATCTTTGCCGTGTGATTTCGGATACTGGAAGTGGGGTATTCCTGAAGCATGCCTTCGAGCGTCGTCGCATTGTAGGCGTTGATCCAAAATGCAAGTTGACCTTCGCGGCTTGACTTGATCGAAGGAGAAGCCTGACTGAGCTGTACCAGGTACTGGCCGAGGAGCTTTCGATCTGCTGAGTTCCGTTGCTACGCGGCGTAATTGACCATTCCGTTCTTCTCGACATATTTTTGCAGCAGCGCGTCATAGGACGAGTGATCAATCTGATCCATCGACACATACCGTCCGTTCGGCCACTGTTTCCCAAGTGGCTCTTTTGCAGATGCTTGCGTATTCGATATCAACAATCCGGCAATTGCGGCTGCAGCGGCAAAGAATCCACCCATTGATAATCCCATCATCATTCTTCGTGTGGCCATAGTGTACTCCTGAGTTTTGTGTTGAAAGACTTGTACGTCGTAATTCCTCACTGACGTTGATGGAGTATCGACGGCGCAACATTCTGCGTCTGTGAGGCGTCGCACAGTTGACAATATATTTTGAAAATTCTGTGCGGGGATCGCCCGCAACCGAGGTCCGCAATTGGTAGTCGCTCTCCATCCGACCCTGCAGGCTGTCGATTTAGTCGATAGGCAGCTTACGTGGAACTATAACCTCTGGGTTCTGCTAGACTCCCGTCAAACGATCCCCTCTGAAACGCCCGGAAATCACGGACGCAGGCAAATGTCGCAGAAATCGGTCAATGGAAGCTACTGGCAGACGCCGCCAAGGGCGAGAAATCAGATACTCCTCATACCAATCAGCCTCGAAGAAAGAATCCCCGACAAGCATCCCGTCCGGCTGCTCGATAAGATCCTCGACCGGCTCGACTGGACCGCATGGGAAAACACGTACAATCGTAAACTCGGCCAGCCGCCGATCCACCCCAGCATCCTGTGCAAAGTTTTGCTGTTCGTGATGATTCGCCGCATCCGCATCCGCAGTTCGCGAGTCATCGAATACCAGATCGAACATTCATCTCGGGACTGGAAGAGCGCGGCCTCGAATTTCTGTCGCCACTTTCAGAGCTGAAGTGTGAAAATAATCCGGCTCTGCGCGACGATCCGACGGTGCCGGTGGCGGCGGAAGATGTCAAACGATTGCCCATCAATCCGCAGTCCAAACGGTTCGACAGGTCGGCGTTTGTGTACGATGCCGAGGTGGCTCGTGATGAACACGACGAGGCTCGCGAACGCCACCGCGATCGCATGAACACACCTGAATCAGCGAACCGTTACAAGCAGCGTCAAAACTACCGCTCTCAGCCAACGACCATTCTTCCATGCAAAACCGCAGGCAATGACCGTGATGACCAAGCCAACACTTAGCGCCGGACAGGCCAACGCCAGCAGCGGGATCACTCGTTCGCCTGCATTCCACAACTCGACAAACCGCAGCCATGATCGCAGCGCCAGGACAACGGCGGCGGCAGCCCAGGCAAGACTGGCTGGAAAGAACATACCCCAGCAGAATGTCAGAGGAATAATCCTCCAGCGAAACTTTCGCGCCGGAGGAATCTCGTCAGGACTGCTGGCTGGCTCAGGTGGTCTGTAAGGGTTTTCGTTCATGACGGCTGCACAATCGGAAAACCGGCGTGGTTCCAAATGAGGTAACAGAACAGAAACCGAGGTGCTTAAAGCCAGGTTGAATAGGTAAAATGTACTTATTGGTTTGATATGGTTGTCGAACCGCTTTTCCCTGGTCATAAGGAAAGGAGTCCAGAATGGTTGCATTAGCAGCAAACCCGGCCAGTTCGGCTTGTGAGCTTGATGGTCAACAGCGTCAGGCGCTCGCCCTCGCGGCACTGGGCGGAGAGTCCATCTCTGAGATGAGTCGCGAACACGATGTCAGTCGGAAGTTTATTTATCAACAAAGAGATCGGGCAACACAAGCGCTGCAAGATGCTTTTGCACCTTCCGACGACGATGAGAAAGTTCAGTTCTATCTCCCCGTAACCAAAACGTGGTTACGAGGGCTGGTCATCGGATTGCTGCTGACTTGCCGAGGTTCCTTTCGCGGCGTGCGCGAATTGTTCGACGATCATTTCGGCTGCTCGTTCAGCGTGGGGACCATTCACAACATGCGAGCTGCCGCTGTCGAACAAGCTCGCCACGATTGCGTCGGCCCAGGCGGGCCTTGAGTTGGGGTTCGTCCTGGTTGCTGTCCTTGCTGTCGGAAACGGCACCGGTCGCATTGTCGCCGGCATGGCCTCGGACAAGATCGGACGAAAGGCCACGATACTCATCTGCTTTATCTTGCAGACGGGCTTAATACTCTTGCTGTCTCAGGTGACGGTGGGCTCGCGTCTAGCCGATACGTCCGTACTGGCCGTGGCAACGATCATGACATTCTTCCTCAACCCCCCTCATCATATGGAAGAGGAACCGGCTGTGTAGAGACACTCACGCTGGCAATGCGAATGACGATTGATACGAGATTTCGGAGAGATCGCAGAACCGATCCGGCAAGCGGAACACACAAACTGAATGAGGATAAATATGTATGCGGTCTTGGTAGATAACGAGCAAAAGCTCCACTGGAGCGAAGTGCCCGAACCGGTTTTGAAGGACGGCGAAATTCTTGTTGACGTGCATGCCGCCGCGCTCAACCGTGCAGACTTACTGCAACGTGCGGGCAACTATCCGCCGCCACCGGGATGGCCAACGTGGATGGGGCTGGAGGTAGCGGGCGTTGTCCTCGAAGCACCGGCCGAATGCCGCTGGAATCCAGGCGACGAGGTCTGCGCATTATTGGGCGGCGGTGGATACGCACAACGCGTCGCTGTTCCGGTGGAGATGGTCGTGCCCATCCCGAAAGGGCTATCGATGGTCCAGGCCGCGACCATTCCCGAAGCGTTCGCCACCTCCTACCTCAATCTCTGTATCGAAGCTGGCATGAAGGCCGGCGAGATGGTGCCCATCCAGGCTGGAGCAAGCGGCCTTGGTATCGCAGCGATCCAATTAGTGAAAGCACTTGCGGCAAAGTGATGACGACAGTGAACCTGGGGCGGCATTCATCCGCCTTCGCGGATTCTCTTGCCCCAGGCTGATTTGTGCGAGCCTTTCAGGCTCAATCACGGCATCCATCAAATACTACTCGTTTGTGGTATGAGCCCGACCGCGCACTTCATTTCGCGCAGAATCCCTTATTTCACTGCGGAATGACCTGTCATGGTTGTGCGGATGTCTCGCTCGTGCGGCACAGGCAGGGCTGGCCAGGATACGGCACCAGACTGTTGAACGGTGCCGACTTCTCGGAGGATTTGAGGCAGATATGCTGGTGATGTCGGGTCATCGTAGATTGATTTTCGTCCCCAAAGCTGGGCCATGGAATCCTGATACAGCAGCGCCCAGCGATCGGTGTGCTTTTGCATTGCCCGGACTGATGGACGTTGCTCGCGAGACAGAAGCACAAGGTCCGGCGACGCAAACTCAAGTGCTAGTGCCGGATCAAAAGGGCCAGTTTTCGGGCTGCGGTAGCGCTGTGCCGGATCGTCGGTGCCGATCCAGAAATCGAAATAGATATCTGTGATTTCTCGCGGATAACATGTTTCAAATCGCCCATCCACGGCCACGCGGGACTGCTTGGCAGGATCGGGTTCCGCCGCAAAACATCCGATGGCGTATTGCGCCCAGTTGAAAGTCACCACGACCTTGCCGTGCAGGTCGTTGTCGTGCATGAATTGCATGGCGGAGACAGGAAATTCGTTGCGTTCCACAGGAACGTCTGTCATCAGAGGTGCCAGGCGAGCAACGTTGAAAAAGAAAATGAGGGTCAATGTGGCTGGCAGCAAAACGCCAGGCTCGCCGCTCTTACGACGAATTGATTCGTCATGATTAACGGCCCGTCGATTCAATCCACCAGCAGCGAAGCTGATGAGCATGTGCAGTGGCAACGGCACAAAGAACCCGCAGACGATGGCGACGATGGAAAGATGGCGACAGTGTGAAATTCCCTGCCAGAATAGAAGTGCGGTCAGAATGCCCTGCGACAGAAACTGGGAAGTGAGGATCGTGCGTCGATGTTGCCGTAATGCGAATGCAAAGCCGCCGGCAGTCGTTACCAGTAACATCCAGAAGCGGACGGATTCGAAGGTCCAAAGCTCCAGCGGTCCCCAGTCGGCGATTTCCGGACGGGGTAGTTTGAGAGCTGCGAGCATGAATTTCCAGAGCGTCAGGCCGTAGGGATTTACAAGTGTGGCGGCGACAGAAACCACCGAAACAAGCGATAGCATGAGCACAGCACGACTGGCGGATCGTCCATGCGCCAGCAACAACTGCAACGCAATCATGCCGTGATACGCAATCAGAATCGCAACGCCTGCAGCAAAACCACCGTGCGAGTTCGTCCAAAAGTACATCAGGGGCGGCAGAAGCCACAGCCATCGCATCTGACACCGCAGGTCGGACACATGCGCCGCCGCAAACGACGCTTCGGGACAATGAAACGCGCGCTGCCAGATGGCCAGCATCGCGGCAAGGCTCACGTAGCTCAGAATCTGGGGCCGAAAGTGCCAGTGGAATTGCAGGTTCGTGGCAGCGAGCAGCACCGTGATCCCGATCGCGAGCCAGCCACAGTTCGCCCGTCGCGCCGTCCAGAGGATAAGCCCCAGAATTATGATTGCGAGGATGAGTTTCATTACCGGCAAGCCGAGCATCCCAAATGTGTCAACGGTCCACGCCAGCATCAACTCGGCGATGTTCTCATGGTTGACCCATTGAGCGCCTTCCGCAGCGAATGACCATGTTGTCGTCAGCGGAAGCTTACCGTCACGCAGGACTTCCCGACCGTATTGGACATGGCCCCACAGATCCGGATCGGCGCAATTCGTTGTCATTGCTCCGAGACCGACAGACAGAATCGTTGCCACGATCAGGGCTGTGCGTACAGCCGAGTTGCGAGACGAACTGGGGGTGACTTGCTGCAGACTCATCTTCTGCGAGGCTCCGAAAGACGGGGATTTCTTCGGCATGCGTCGGGCTGCCGAACAATGTACCCTATCTCACATCGAGCGCCGTACGCTGACTTTGATGCGTTTTGTCAACGTTCAACCAGGATGATTAGTTGATTTATGACG